>CEPH01027500.1_pt1 | contig 13605 bp, 3 predicted proteins | sample 530571 | NCBI WGS metagenome assembly CEPH01 (sample SAMEA2620413, study PRJEB7988) | marine metagenome | biome: marine biome (ENVO:00000447); feature: surface water layer (ENVO:00002042); material: "saline water (ENVO:00002010), including plankton (ENVO:xxxxxxxx)" | depth 5 m | reverse complement strand
TAGGTTATAATGGCACTGCAACAATTCACAAACCTAAATTTTGAAGATATCAAGTCTTCTATAAAAGATTATCTCAGAGAGAATTCTAATTTCTCTGATATGGATTTCGAGGGATCTAATCTATCAGTTATAGTAAACTTATTAGCATATAATTCATATACGACAGCATATAATAGTAATATGGTAGTCAATGAGACATTCATTGACAGTGCAACACTAAGAGAAAACGTTGTTTCTTTAGCAAGGAATATAGGTTACGTGCCTAGATCCAAGACAGCAGCAAAAATGCTCGTTGATTATAATATGACAGGTATATCAACGACAACAACAACTGTGACATTTCAACCTGGTGTAATTGCAAATGGAACTGTGTCAAATGTAAATTACATATTTTCTATACCAGAAAAAGTGACTGGCACCGCATCAGATGGCACAGCAGTTGGGACTATTGAAATGTTTCAAGGACAATATCTAAAATCAACATTCGTAATAAATGATTCTCAACCTAATCAAAGATTCATAATACCTAACAATGGTGTAGACACGTCTACGATAAGAATAAGTGTAAAAGAAAACAATGCAAGCACCACCGCCACTAATTATAAACTTGTAGATAATATTATAGGTGTCACGTCTACATCAAACATATATCTGATACAAGAAACAACTGATGAGAAATACGAGGTCTTATTTGGAGATGGTATATTTGGATCAAAATTAGATAATGGTAATGTGGTTGATATTTCTTATATTAAGACTGAGGGTAAGAATGGTAATGGTGTTGCTAGAGTCTCTTTTGCAGGTATTGTAAAGGATGAAGACGGTGCTACTGAAACTAACCTTACAACAACTCTATCACCACAGTATTCTTCAGAAAATGGTGATGATATTGAAGATTTACGCAGTGTCAGATACTATGCTCCTAGACTTTACTCTTCTCAACATAGAGCAGTGACTGCAAGCGATTATGAAGCAATCGTACCCTCCGTATATTCAAACATCGAATCTGTAAGTGCTTTTGGTGGAGAAGAGTTGACACCTCCCAAATACGGAAGAGTGTACATAGCAGCAAAACCTAAAAATGGTTCTTACTTATCTGAATTTACAAAAAAACAAATACTGTCATCTCTAAAAAGTTATTCAGTAGCAGGTATTGTGCCTGAGTTGATTGACTTGAAATTTTTATATGTTGAGATCGATAGTTATGTGTATTACAATGCAAACTTTATAGGTGATCCAGAAAATCTTAAGACTGATGTGATTTCATCTTTGACATCTTTTGCTAGTGGCACTGAATTGAATAAGTTTGGAGGAAGATTCAAGTATAGTAAGGTATTGTCACTTATTGATAGAGTGGATGATTCTATTACTTCAAATATTACTACGATCAGAATAAGAAGAAATTTAGTGGCACAATTGAATGTGTTTAGTCAGTATGAAATATGTTTTGACAATACTTTCCATAGAAATGAGTCCTCTTACAACATCAAGTCCACTGGTTTCAATATATCTGGCGTATCTGGCACAGTTTACTTCTCTGATCAGCACGTATCTGGCGATACAGGTAATCTTTTCCTATTCCAACTTGATTCTGATACTAATGTCAAAATTCTTTCTACCACTTTTGGAACTGTAGATTATAAGAAAGGAGAAGTTATTATTGACACTGTTAATGTTACTAGCACTGTATTGTCTGACAATATAATTGAAATACAGGCGGTGCCACAATCAAATGATGTGCTTGCAAGAAAAGAATTGTACCTACAATTTGATGTGTCTAATAGTAATTTTTACATGAGAGAAGATCCTATATCTTCAGGTGCGAATACCTCTGGCACAAGATATGACCCACAGTCTAGTTACACAAATGGAGCAAAAGTAAGAGGAGCGATGATTACAAGCACATCATCTGCTACAACTCTTGTAGGATATGTAAATGGGCAACCCTATTACGGTGCTTTTCACACTATGGCAAATGGAAATAGAATGACAGGTGCATCTCATTCTCCTAACAGTTTACCAATAACAAGCACCCCTACAAATCCGATAGATACTTCATCAACACCTGTTTCTACGACATCAACTACATCATCAACTACATCATCCTCAACTTCAACCTCATCCAGTAGTGGATACGGATACTAATGATCCAAACATCGATTACAAAAGTAAAAGTACATGAAATAATTCAGAGTCAGATACCAGAGGTAATTGACTTAGAGAATCCTCGCTTTGGCGATTTCATGAAACAATACTATATCTCCCAAGAATTTCAGGGTGGAGCGATAGACATTGTTGATAATCTAGTTGAATATAAAAGTCTTGATTTTCTAAACAACGAGACTCTGACTGGGTTTACGACGATAGCACAATATGCCAACGGAAGAGATACCACAATATTTGTTGACTCTACAAAAGGATGGCCGAATCAGTGGGGTCTCCTCAAAATTAATAACGAGATAATAACATACACAGGTATAGGCAGCACATCATTCACTGGTTGTGTCAGAGGATTCAGTGGTATAGAAAATAACAGAAGAACTAATAGTCCTGAGTATCTTACCTTTACTCAATCAGGTATTGGCACACACGCTGTAAATGATAAAGTAACAAATCTAAGTAATGTATTCTTAAATGAGTTTTTAAAGAAACTCAAGAAACAAATTTTACCAGGTTTTTCAGAAAGAAATTTATTTAATAAACTAGATCAACGTAATTTCATTAAACAATCAAAAGATTTCTACAAATCTAAAGGCACAGAGGAAGCATTCAAGATATTGTTTGGTGCTTTGTATGGTGAAAAGGTTGAGATGATTCAACCATCAAAATATGTTATAAGTCCATCAGACGCTGAGTATAGAGTAAATGAAGTCCTTCTATGCGAATTAGTATCAGGTGATCCACTCAAGATATCTGGTCAAAGTTTAATACAAGAGACAACACCTCTTCAAACAAGTGGTTCAATTAATAGTGTTGAGAAAGCAGTGATAGGTGGCAAATCATATTACAAAATTGCCATATCAAAAGGAACTACAATCGGTAAATTCCAGCAGATAGGTAAAACATTTATTACTAATACTTCAGGTGTAGGTGCTACTGTATTGAATGTAGATTCTACCATAGGATTTGGAGCTACAGGCACAATATCGTTTGAGAATAGAACTTTAGAATACACAGGTAAGAACTACACTCAATTTACAGGTATTGATGCACTTACATCACCATGTGGTATAGGGTCTACTGTCAGATCTGGTATAGTTGCAAGTTCATATGAAAATGGAAATCTTGGATCTCCAGTAAGATTCAATGTGCTAGGTGTTCTAAAAGATTTTGTAGGGTCAGCAATAAATCAACAAGAAGATGCGAATATTAATATAAGTCAATTAGGTAAACAAGAGAAAGAACTTAGATATACCACATGGATTTATAACAATGCCTCATCATATGCTATAGACGCATTTTTCTTACAGAGTGCAAATAATTATATTCTAAAACTGGCATCAAGTGATTATTCTTTATATGTTGGAGATCAAATAGAGGTCATAGATCAAGATGACCCTGATAATATATTACTTGGAAGTATCACTTTTGTTTTTGGAAAGGGAATACCTAATAGATCTGTATCAGTAAACGTTCCTACTCTCGATAAAACTAAAAAATATAGAATAAGAAGAAAAATAAAATTACAGAAAGATTTTACAGCTGACGTACAGAATACCTACTCTGTTGATAAGTCTGCATATGTTGCCTCGAATAGTTTACCTCATTGGACTATTGACCCTCAAAAAAGAATAAGACCATTTACTAATTCTGGAATATCAACTACACAGGTAGAGATAAATGTGCCAGATCATAATTTTCATGATGGTGATCTTGTAGTATACTCATCATCTGGAATAGGCACACTCACCAATCTCAATGAGGGTGAAGCATATTATGTCAAAAAGGTAGATAATAATAATGTTAAATTAGCATATACTGGAGAGAACGTAAGAAGAGGACAGTTCCTTACTGCATTCATAGGTAATGATATACAGGGAAGCACATCTCATTCACTCACACCATTCTCCATATTTGGATATGAATTAGGTTCTCAAAAAATATTGAGAAAATTTGATGATCCTGAATTTGGAGATATAAAAGATGAGACTGTGCAGGGTGGTGTAGGTTTATTTGCAAATGGAGTAGAAGCATACTCCTACAAGTCATCTGACATAGTTTACTTCGGTCCTCTACAAAATGTAGAGGTTCTTAATTCTGGATTTGGATATGATATTATAAACCCACCTAAATTATCAGTCACACAAGACGGACATACTGGTGCTGGTGCGTCTGTCATAGCACAAGTAGAGGGGACACTAGAAGAAATACTTGTCGATTCTGAAGGATTTGATTATGAAGACACACCCACAGTAAAAATTCTTGGCGGTAATAATACAACAGCCATAGCGAAAGCGAAAATGAAGTTTGTAAATCAAATTGTGGAGTTTGATTCTACATCCACTGGTGGGGTGGTGAATACATCTACTGATAGATTTGTATTCCCAACACCTCATGGTTTCAAAGATGGTGAGGAGATAATATACGATGCAAATGGCAGTAGCACCATAGGAATAGGTGTAACACCTGGTACATTGGTAGACACTGCTCCATACTTCGTTGTAAAGTTAGATGATTTTCAAATACACCTATCAGAGTCTAAAACTAAGGCTTTGGCAGGTATTGGCACTCTTCCACTAACAACTAATGGTGGTGGATTGCAGAGATTTACAACCACAGAAAGAAGACAAAAGGTAGATAAGATTCTTGTAGAAAATACTGGTGCTTTTAAAAACAGACAAATACAAACAGTAACAGGTATCAACACTTTCACAAATACAGTAAATATATTTGAACATGGATTTGAAGATGCTGAGAAAGTCAAATATTCATCAAATGTAAGTGTCGTTGGTGGTCTTACAAATAATGCTGAATATTTCGTAGATAAGATTGATGATAATAACTTTAGATTATGTGAGGTAGTCGGTCTTGCAACTCATATAGAACTAAGAGACAGTGGACTAGGAACTCATGTATTTCAAGATCCACCTATATCAGTGGACATTAGTGGTAGACAAGGTATTTCCACGATCAATGCCACTGCCACACCAATAATACGTGGACTTATCACATCCGTCCATGTAAATGATAAAGGAAGTGATTATGGATCTACAGTTATAAATGACAACTACAAACCCACTATCGAGGCGACACTTGGCAAGAATGCATTTTTACAACCATTTATTGTAAATGGTAGAATTGATCAAATAATAATAAAACATGGTGGAGAAAATTTCTTTAGCACACCCGATATTATTATTTCTGGTGATGGTGTAGGATGTAAGGCAAAAGCAAATGTTGCTAATGGTACGATAGTAAGTATTGATATAATAGAAAAAGGTGCTGGATATAGTCAAGAAAATACATCAGCATCAGCTAAAACACCTGGCGAGGGTGCTATATTCTCTGGGTCTGTAAAAGAATGGAGAATCAATCAAGTCGAGAGATATGCTAAGTTTGGTGATGTAAAGGATGATGATGGATTCTTAGAGACACCAAGAGTTGCAGAATTAGGTAATCCATATGTCAATTATTATGTTCCACGAAACCTTAGAAATTTTTTAGGTGATTTGGGACAAGACCACTCACCAATAATAGGTTGGGCTTACGATGGAAACCCAATTTACGGTCCTTACGCTGTGGTGGATGGTAGCAAGAAGTATATTGAATCGAGTTATCGTAAGTTAGCAGGTCAAAGGGTTGACGGACCTAACATCAGCATATATCCAGCTGGATTCTTTGTAGAAGATTTCACATATGTTGAAGGCACTGGTGATCTTGATGAGCATAATGGTAGATTTGCTGCTACACCTGAGTTTCCAAATGGTGTGTATGCATATTACACTACAGTCAATCCCATACAGGTACAGAATGCCAATAGTCCTTTTAATGGTGTAAGGACTCCTACGTTTCCTTACATAATTGGTGATACATACCACTCAAAATTACAAAAATTCAATATTGCATTTGAATCCATACAAGATCTTGATCCAATATCATTGAATCTGGTGCGAAATACCAAACCGTATAATATTAGTGAGTATGAGTTTGTACCAAATTCAAATAAGAATACAAATATAAATGCCAAGATAATAGTAACAAAAAACGGTGGTGTAGAAAGAGTTGATGTAGTTACAGCAGGTAAAAATTATAATGTCGGAGATAGTCTTGTATTTGACAATGAAAAAACACGAGGTAAGGGTGCTGTAGGTAAAGTTAGTCATGTTGAAGGACCTGGTATAACCACAATTACATCAACCATCACCACTAAAGAGAACGTGGTATTGGTATCTAATGGTAATGTGGTGACTGCTATAAACTCAGAACCTCATGGACTTACTAATAATATATCTGTAGAAATTATAGGTATATCAACCGATACACACTCTAATCTAGCAGCAAATAAAAAAATAAGTCTAAAAGATGTGAGCACTGGTCTGGGTGTGTCCATGGGCACATCTGCTGCTACAGGATTGACGACGAGTGTAATTATAAATGAGTGGATGCCTGATATCACTGCAAATAACAAATTCAAGATCAATGATATACTTCAGATTGATAGCGAACAACTCAAGATAGTCAACTTTGATGTCAAGAACAATAGACTTGAATTATTACGAGCACAGAATGGGACAACTGGTGCTGCACATACATTTGGTAGTGTAATAACAAGACTTGAGAATGAATTTACATACGAATTAGAGAAATCAGTAATATTAGATACACCAGAGGATGTAAGTTACTACTTCAATGCAGAGAGTTCTGTAGGCACAGGTAATACATTTGGCGTAGGAATCGGCACCACAGTTACAGTAGCTGGGAGAGGTGGTAATCAAATTACATCATTCCATAATAATGAAACAAAAAATATATTCATACCAACAAGATCATTCTACTTACCAAATCACCCATTCAAAACAGGTGATAAAGTAGAGTACAATCCTGGTGCTGGTACATCAATCAAGTATCAGACTGACGCTATGAAACGTGTCAATGTCACCTTCACAAGACCTATGCCACCAGAGGTGTTTGTTCAAAAGATTGATAATAATCTTATTGGTATTGTCACTACAAGAACTGGTATAGGTTCTGACTTAGAAAGAGTGATGTTGAGTGCCAATGTAGGTATTGGTAATACTCACTTCTTCAAAACGAAGAGAGATGTTGTAACAGGCACAGTAAGAATAATAGATGTAAGTGCCACATCTAATAATCACACATTTAGACCTGATGATAAAATTGATCTTACAGTTGTATCATCTGCGACCAGTTCTGTCACAGCAGTTTATGATCCTGGCACAAGATTTGTAAGTATCGGTAGTTCCGTGAACCCACCTATCTCTCTCACAATTGGAGATACTTTAGAAATCAATACATCTGATATCTCTCTTGAAAATACAAAACTATCATTTTTCTTAGATAAAAATTACAATAAACCTTTTGTAGGAACAGGTAAATCTACTATAGAGGTGGTCAGTACAGGTATACCTGGCAATGCTGGATCAAAGACATCTATACATTTTACAAATCGTGTACCAGACGTATTATACTATAAGTTTTTACCACTACAAAATACAAAAATAATTGAAACTGACAAAGACATAAAAGACTTTTCTAAAATATTTGTGAACCCAAGTGAGTTTACAGGTGCATATACAATCTCAACCACTACAAGTAATACATTTGGATTCAACTTGACTAGAGTGCCTGAGAGAGTAGGTTACTCAAGTGCATCTCAACTTACATACATCACTAATTCTACTAATGTCACTGGTGGTGTAGCAAGAGTTTTATTGCAAGGTGGTGGTGCATTCTACAAAGATTTACCACAAGTATCAGTGGCATCAACAACAGGATCATCAGCAAATCTAAAAGCATACAGTAGTGAAATAGGTGCTATTGATGAAGTGCAAATGGTTGACACTGGATATGACTATCCATCTGACTTGACACTTCAACCACAGGCAGCAGTGCCACAGGTCTTATTCTTGAAGGATAACTTTGCTGTGGATAGCGTCGCTATTACATCTACAGGAAAGAACTATCTTACTCCTCCTGAATTTGTTGTTTACAATAGTAAAACAAATACAGTAAATGAAAATGCTAAGTTTGAGGCAGAGATAGAGGGTGGAGCAGTATCTAATGTAAAAATTGTGACAGCTGGCGGAAATCTAAGCTCAGGTGATGTTGAATTACTTGCTGTAAACAATAGTAATGGTGTTGGTATCATAAGTGCCACATACAGTGACCCTAACGTAACACTCAGACTTCAAACACCTCTCACTGGATTCAACACAGCTGTACCAATGCCTTTTGATGTTGGTGATAAAGTGTTTGTCGAGAATGTTGGTGTTTCAACTGGTAATGGTTACAACTCCTCTGATTTTGGATATCAAACATTCACACTGACTGGGATTGATACTGCTTTTGGTAATGTAAATGGAGCGACAATAACATACGTAGTTGACAAAGATCCTGGCACACACGATCTTGCTAAATTTGGAACAGTATCTCTTGACAGGGATCTAGCTAAGTTCAAAGTCAATCTCATTGAATCAAGTTTCTTGAATGGTGAACCTGTTGTATCATCATCAGGAGAAGAAGCAAATGTCATAATTGGTGAAGGTAAAACAAGAAATGTTTTGCGTATCGACACTCTTGTTGGATTTAATACAGGAGATGTAGTAACAGGTAAGTTTTCAAAAGCAGGTGGCACCATAGATTCTACTCAGGAGTATACAGGTCACTTTAATCTTGATACATCAACAGAAAAACCCTCTGGGTGGGAAAGAGACACAGGTAAACTATCTGACTTCTATCAAAGAGTGCAAGACAATGATTATTATCAAAGTTTTGCATATTCTCTAAAGAGTTTTGTAGGAATCAATAGTTGGAGTGAACCAGTTGACTCGCTTGCACACATAGCAGGTTTCAAAAAACACTCTGATCTTCTTATAAACTCTGTGCCAACTGGAATAGGTAGTTTTAGATATAATGATAATTCACCACCACCAATAGGTATATCATCAGGTGCAGGTGGAGTTGTTTTAATTGATGGTCAAGCGTCATTGCTCGATAAAGTTAATTTTGATCTTGTAAGTGAGAATACAAACCTTGATGAGAATGTAAGTGATGAAGTGACGTTTACATCTGGTAGATTTGGTGATGCTATTATATGCAAATCAAATAGAGTATTAGATATTGATGATCTAAGTCCTCAGTTCTACTCTGATCCCAATCTTATTAGATCTGTTGAACTTGATACGTTTGACATGGTAACAGGAGGACCTGGTGGTGATGGTATAAGTGCAATCAAATATTATGCACAGGTAGTGCTTGATACATCGTTAGGTATATCATTCAATGCTACTCAATACTCAGAATTTGTGGTATTTCATGATGGTACAAATGCTTATCTGAACACGTATTCAGAACTAAGTGATTCTGAAGACCTTGGTGAATTTACCACTGATGTCAGTGGTCCTCTTGCAAGTGTGCTTTTTGTACCAAATAATTCAGCTTTTAGTTATGATATTACATTCCACAAAGAGGTTATCACTAATGGTGTAGGTGTTGCTTCAACATCATTTGGATTCCAAGAATACAAAGGTATGACAAAGCAACTCAATGTATTTGGATCTGCAGTGGTTCAAGAGGTAGACGCAATAGATGCTACCTTGTTCAAATCTGGAAGTGTTCTTGTATCAGCAAGAGGACCTTTAGGTGAGAAAGAGATTGATGAATTTACATGGTTAGCAGATGGATCAAACAAAGTTCTATTCACAAACTTTGGTAACATGGACGCTGACACAGACATAGGTACATTCCAAGTCAACATGTTGAGTAATGTATTAAAACTTAGACATACCTCACCTGTGGGCATGGCTGTGACAGTATCAGCATTATCAAGATCAGTTGGTGTAGCACAGACTCATGGCAATACAAGTATTACTGGTGCTTATGAAATTGGAGACACTGAACTCGATGGCACATTCACAACAATCGTTGCAAATGGTTCACCCTCACTACAAGTCATATCCGCAAAATCATATAGTAATTTTACATCATGTAGATTCCATGTTGAAATTCATAATACAACCGATAGTACATACTCTGTATTCATTGTTGGTGCTAACTCATATGGTGGCAATGCTTCTTACAACAAATACAATAACCTGTACACAGACGATAGTATGAAACGTAATATTGATAATACTGACATACATATTACTGGTAGTAGTACGCAATTACGTTTCCTACCAGTAGCGAACAAAGCATATACAGTGAGAGTAGCTGAACTCAAAATTGACAAACCAGATTCAGTATCAAGTAATCAAACATATAACCTATAATGTCATTTCAATTAGGGTCACTTAATAAACAATTTAATACTGAGAGCGAGAGTTTTCAAAGGTCGTTCAACCTTAGACATAAAGGTGATCCTATATTTTCTCACGAATTTGATGCGAGTAGTTCAACTAATGTCATTGTAAGTTCAAATACATTTGTTATTAAGAATCATTTTTATGTAACTGGTGAGGAATTAACATATGATGCAACAGGAAACACTGCTATTGGTATCGATCACACCAGTAGTGGTATAGGTGCTGACACTTCTTTACCGTCCTCTGTATTTGTAATTAAGGTAGATGAAGATAGATTCAAAGTCGCTGCTTCTAAAGCATTAGCTATAGCAAATGATCCAATAGGTTTGACAACAGTAGGAGTTGGAACGACTCATAGGTTCACTGCACAAAAATTAGACACCAAGTGTATAATCACGATTGATAATGTAATACAGTCACCTCTTCTTAGTAATACAGGTACAGCGACAACAACAGAAAATACAATGTTGAATCGTGAGGTGAGATTCGCTGATGTAAGAGGTTTTAGTCAATATGACTTGGTGCAAATAGGTAATGAGATACTTAGAATTCAAGTTATAGGTTTTGGTACAATGTCTAATAATGTTTTATTGGACAGAGCATGGATGGGTACTTTTGAAGAACCACATTCAGGAAATGCAACAGTTACTTTATTGAAGGGTGACTACAATATAAGACAAGATAAAATACATTTTGCTGATGTGCCCTTTGGTGGAACAAGGCAGAAGATAGGTGTGTCGTCAGCATCTGTTGATGTGGGATCAAGCGTATTCACCGCATTGACAGAAATATTTGACACTGGCACTCAGGTAAAACTAAGATCACTCACCCCACCTGCACCACTTACAGGTAATAGAGATTATTATATTATAAAGAATGCGACTAATAATTTCTCCTTCGCTGAGACACGAGGCGACGCACTCACAGGTGTTGGTATAACACTTACATCAACAGGAATAGGCACTCACAATCTTCTTGTCGCTGATGTTGTAGAGGGATCTGAATTTCAAGGTAGATCATTCATAAGATCAGATTATTCAGGTAATTTCTTATTAGATGATATCTCATCTGGATTTACTGGTATTGCTAAAACATTTACCATGCAATCTGGTAGTAGTAATATAACAGGTATCAACACTGACTTTGGTGTAATCCTCCTCAACAATACATTCCAAAAACCTGGCACTGATTACAATTATAACGAAGTTGGAGGTGCCACATCAATAACATTCACAGGTAATAACATATCTGGTCAAACTGAGACTTACAGCACATCCGATGTAAACGCAAATAGATTACCTAGAAAAGGTATCATATCTGGTCTTGGTAACACTCAGGGATTTGGATACCAGCAGATACAAGCTGGTTTTGGAACTGCTGTGGTCTCTGGTTTTGGTACTATAACTGTGTCAATGGGATACACAGGTTCAGGTTATAGAAGTGCTGGCACACAATTCAAAGTCAGAGTCATAGGTGGTAATCCAACCACTGCAGCAGCAGGTACATTCTCTGTGCAAGATGGTAGAATAAAGAAGGTGTTTATGGATGGCACACCTGGCGTAGGTTATACTCATACCAGCGTACCTTTGTTAGAGTTTGATTCTCCATATGGTTATGATGATATAAAACTGATAAGTGCTAATACTGGAATAGGTGCATCAGTATCAATCAAGATAGGTATAGGTGATAGCATATCTCAGACTGAGATCACTAATACAGGATATGGTTTTACTGTAGGAGAGCAACTTACAATAGCAGGTATACCTACAAACTTCAGTGCTGGCACTAATTTTCAACCTGCCACATTTACTGTGACTGAGACCAGTGATGATAAATTTTCTGGTTGGGTATTAGGTAAGTTTCAAATATTAGATGATTTCTCTGACCAATTCAATGGTAGTAAAACCCAATTTACCATCACTGAAAACAATTCACCAATTAGTATAGAAACACAAGCAGGTAGTCCAATAAGTCTTGATGATGTACTACTCATATTCATAAATGATGTATTACAGAAACCAGGTGTGGCATATAATTTCACTGGTGGTACACAAATCAAATTTACCGAAGCACCACCAACAGGATCTTCTTTACAAATTTTATTTTATCGTGGAACTGACGCTGATATAGGCACTGCAGAGGCAGTAGAGTCAATCACTAAGGGTGACATCATCACCATCAATAGTCCACCATCAGATAGATCTATTCTTACTCAAAATCCTAGAACTATAAGAGAAACCGTTTCAAGAGACACACTACAAACCACAATATACAAAGGTCAGGGTATTACTGCTGCTAAAACACCTCTTAGACCAGTGACTTGGAGAAAACAAGCACACGATAAAATTGTAGATGGTGCAAAAATAAGTAAAGCGAGAGGATTGTACGCAGGTCAAGTTTTCCCTGCAACAAGGATTATCAAGAATGTAGATACCACTGACACTGTGGTGTATGGTCAATCAGGTATCATAGGATTTACAAAAACTGAAGATCCTAATACTTCAAGTTTTGGTGTAAAGATTGTCGATACCGACAAAGATAATAGTGGGTTTGGAACTACCACTTTCACCTACCCATACAAATCAATCTCTGGTGTCACCATGGAGGGTGATCAGGGTGTGATAGTTGGTGTGGGATCTACTGCAAAAGGAATACAATTTGAATTTTCTATTCCTTCTAACTCTGTTCTTAGAGATAATGATTTTGGTGGGATCACAGAAACAGGAATTGGAACTGGTGATTATTTTGTAGTGAGTAGATCTAATATTGGAAGTGGTGTGACAGCGAGGACATCAAACGGATCGGCAATTGTTGGTATGAGCACAATTGGTCTCGATGGTGTATATCAAGTGAGTCATATTACAAGGGTTGGGTCAGGTCAAACTATAAGGGTGCACACTGAGATCTCATCTAATCATGGTCTAAGCGTAACTGGACTTAGTTCAGGTGCAGGTAATTACTATGGTGCGTATTCTTACGCCAAATTTACAACAGGAGCTGTAGGTTTAGCATATACTGTGAACGCATTGAATGGACTTACAGGTTTATCAACAGCTCCCCAAATTCAAAGGACAACAAAATTGTCACTGGATTACACATAAATAACAATTACGAACTAAAA
>CEPH01173100.1_pt1 | contig 13610 bp, 21 predicted proteins | sample 530571 | NCBI WGS metagenome assembly CEPH01 (sample SAMEA2620413, study PRJEB7988) | marine metagenome | biome: marine biome (ENVO:00000447); feature: surface water layer (ENVO:00002042); material: "saline water (ENVO:00002010), including plankton (ENVO:xxxxxxxx)" | depth 5 m | reverse complement strand
GCCATTTTTGTTGCTGTGGCATACATCACTGCATCAGCGTCTTTACCGTATCGTTTTTTGAAGCCAGCTTTGTCTGATTTCATTGACTTTACAATTTTTTCTCTCTTGTCCATTTCGCCTTTGGTCATTTCCCTACCAGTTGTGCTGTGTTCACCACCATGCTTTTCTTCAATTTCATCTTCCATTGGTGCATCAGCAGTAGGATTTTCTAGATAATTTTTTACTGCTTGGATTTTGTCTGCCGCCACTGCTAACTTGTTTGTGATCCATGTCATGATCTCTTCATCACCAGGATTGTTTTTAAACATTTGGTTTAGTGCCATGGCATCTTTGGCGATCTGGGCAGTTTTGGCCTGCATAGAATCAGTGTCTGTGTGACCGTCTTCTGTTGCTTTATCCAAGTATTCTTGATATGTTACTGGCTCTTCTACTAAGTTAATCGCACTCAGAGCCTGCTTCATGTAATCAACTGATTGCTTATCTATAGACATAATGCTATTTAGTATAAAAACACACTGTTATACTAGTTTTTGCCAGAAGATTGATTCTGGAGTTTTTAAACTTTGTATAGCCACAGTAACATTTGACGCAAATAGTCCGTTTCTCCAGCGGAAAAATAGTTCTGCTTTTGCTGGATTTGGATTAGGTTTTTCATCCCCTTCAGGCTTTGCGTACATGGAAATAATAAAAAGGAAACTTGATGCCTTCCTGCCTTCTTTTGCTGGCGATAATCTTGCCACAAGATCGCCTACTGCTTCATCTTTTGGCACTACATACAAGCTTTGCGGAGTGGCATAAAAATATGATTTTGGTCCTATTCTAACCAATTGTTTTATAAGTTTTGGATTGTTAAGGGCGTTTTCGACCCTGCCCACTATTTCTGATGTTACCTTTTTTCTCAGTGGAGACATGAAATCGTTGTCTTGTTTAACTCCTTGCTTTACATACCAATCACCAAATACTCTATGTTGATCTAAATTTTGACCAGCATTTTTTAAAATATCATTTGCCGTTTGGTTTTCAACTTTTGTTAATTTTCCTGCACCTTTACCCTGCAGAGTAAATGTGTTGTTTTCCGGGTTGTATTCAACATAGTAATTAGGATCTCCAAACGATAACTGTCCTGGGCTTTGTTTTGCTTGTTTTAAAACAGCTTTCATTGAATTTGACATCCAACTAGTGTATTCAGCAGGCGCAAGTGACTTAACATTATCAATGCCTTTAGGAGCGTCGATGCCAAAAGTTTTTGGCGATGTACTAAAAAGTGTTATACCACCTTTATCTTTTACTGATATTCCTCCAAAATCAGATTCCGAAAATTCTACATCAACTGGAGATCCATCAACACTAACATTGCTACCAGCCGCCCAGCCATACTTCGTAGGAAGTTTGCCCATTTCTTTCTTTATCACTGGAAGATATTCATTCTTAACTTTGTTATACCATCCCATTACTTGTGGGATAGTCTTCTCGTTTAAAATTGGCAACACTAACTTTTTGATGTCATTCTCTAATTTATTGGGATCGCTTGAAATTGCTTTGAGATTAATCCAAGTATTAATAGGCTGTGTCATATCCAGTTTATTAATAGGAACTTTTAGAACATTAGGCATGGCAAGTAAAGATCCTATTTCACTGGTATATCTTACATCAGCTGATTTTCCGCCCATAAACAATAGTTCCCTATATTTCATTTCTAGTATACACCTTTATTTGTGCCTGTCAATCCCATGGATTTGTCTTTTTTAAGCACTACTTTATTGTTTTTTCTTGAAACCCTATATGGATATCTTAAAACACTAGGATGATATCCTAATTTTTTTTTAATTTCATACAGTCTCATTACTGTATTTACTTAACTGAATGGATCCAATCCGCAAATTCCTTACCTAATATATCATGTGAATTTTTTGTTAGGTCACAGTATTGAATAAAAAAGTTCTTAAGATCTTGTTGAAGTCTCACATCAGGTTTATTTGGTACCCTTAAAGCATCAGAAATAGATTGTAATTTTTCGAATGTGTTATGATAATCAAAGTAACTTTTGTTTTTTTGTAAAACATTTGCTATTTTATCAGAACATTTTAACCTTATGTGCCGTGGTAAGACGTCAATGGATTGGAATTCTGGCTCTTTAACCATTGTCTTATGATTATACATTTTGAGCCCACTTTGTGACTGCCATTCTAAAAACTGATCATAGTTTAACACAGTTAAGGCACTTATTGTTGCTGAGAAACTTAAATGAATGCCCAGATCCATTAGTTTGATAATATTTGGCTTGATGTCGTGCCACCTTGTTCCATATCTTGTGAATTCAGCAATTTTTCCTATGTTTTCAACACTACCTGTAATTTTTATTTGTTTAAAATATTTTGGTAGATCTTTAAACTTATCTAAATCATAATTGTTAGATGGGCATAAATTAGATGCTAGGGATATTCTTAGATGTTTTGCGTCTAGTGTTTTTAAAAAGTTAATAAATTTCCAAAAGTTCGGACTGTTACTTGGTTCACCACCTTCAAATTCTATATCCTGGATGTCCTTTATATTCTCTTTTATTGCGTCAAACAGTCTTTGATACATGTCTTTACGTTCTTCTGCTGTTTGTTTGAATCTGCTCATAATACTTTGATATCTTCTAGCTTTGTCTGTGTTAATATTTTTGAAAGGACCATTTTTCCTTAAGAGATTAGCCCACGTAGAACTTTGGCTGTTGTCACAATATGAACAAGCAAAATTACATAAGTTGTCTAAATTTATTCCTACATAAGCTGGAACTACAACATCTTTATCAAAAGTCGAATTGTCAAATCCTCTCCTTACAAAGTTATTACTCATCCATATTCTATCACTTAACACCCCATGGGATTCGTCCTTCCAACACGCACTACAACCTGCAGGTTTTTTTCCTGACCTCATTTCTTGCCTTTCTTTTATTTTTTGTGGAGTGTTAAAAAAATCTAAGCCACGAGCGTTTTGCGGGATTTTGTGATATGGATTGATGTGGCAGTTTGCTGTTCTACCTTGCTCCATGTTAATTTGATTGTAGTGCCACTTAGCATGACAAATTGTAGGAGATACTTTCTCCAGATCTTTTTTTATTTTACTTAGGTCTTTCACTATAATAATTATAGGTCAAAAACCATTAAAACAATATCTATGAACTAAGACTTGGTCTTAGTCCTTGTTCAATTTTTCCATCTGGTGCTTTTCTCTCAAGCATACCAACATACACAATAACTAGTCTACCAGTGGGCAACAAAACAGTTGCCTGCCACAGTTCGCCATTTTGGTCATCACCATATAAATCTGGATATACTTGAAGTTTTTCGGTCAATTGTACAACATAGTTGTAATTGCCATCAAACACACATTCGCCTGACTGTAAAGCAGATAGCCAAACTGTATCAGCTAGTGCCCTATCTTCTTTGGTATCGGTGGCCATCAGATCTGCCATTACTTCTAAAACATTAGATGTTTCACACATGGACACTACTCGGGCGTAGTCACCAGCATACCACCTATGATTTTCAGCATATAATAATTGTAATGTTAATAGACATATCGAAGTAGTCAATAGTAATATTTTTTTCATATACACATATATTTAATTTTTATTACAAACAACTTTCAATGAAATAGGCTAAAAAGTGTGCATATCAGATATGCAGAAAAGTGTTAGTTAGCACCAACGTGTGTGGCGCCCATAGACTTGCCATCTCGTGCTATTTTGTTCATACGCATAATGACATCGTTAAAGTAGCCTTCACGCTTCCCACCTGATGAGATGGTCATGCCTCCTGGAGTTTTCTCAGTTTCAGGTTCCTGTGCCTGTGATGGTTTGCCTATGTTTTTTTGTAACCACTGTGTTGCTCTGGCAATGAATTCATCTATGGGAATACTACCAGCATACACATCATAACCTAATTCATCAAACACTTCTCCCGCATTATAATTTGATAGATTGAGATCATGATCTGGATTATAATCTGGATTTAAAAAATCTTTTGGATCACCGTCAAAATCTGTTTTATAAACTTCATCCTTGTATTGATCTTCATCTCCTGTCACCATACTAAAATATGTGTCTCCAGGATTTTTTTTGTAAGCATGGAAACTCATTGATTCTGATATTTTGGATATTTCGTTGTAACGCATTATAAACTACTTTTCAATTGTTGTATTGTATTATTTACCGATCCATTTGTGTGCTGTATACCAATCCCACCAGCATTTTTCCACTGTTTAATATTATATCCAAAATCATCTATTAGAATATTGGCTGTTCCATCAGGTTGTTGAGCATATGATCCTTTGTTTCCAGTGGCTGGCATGATGATTACTTCATTTGGTTGTGGTTGTAAATTTGTTTGTACCCATTGTCTTTTTTGTGACACAACATCTTTGTCACCTGCTAAAGCTTTAGAAAGTATTTTGTATTCACCTCCAAACAGTGTGGTTACTGCTTGTAATAATTTAGGCACATCAGATAGCACATCTAAGTTAATCCAAAAATCTTTTTTATTGGCTATTTGTTTTAACACGGCACTTATGGTGTCTTTTGAGGCATCCTTCCAACTAGACACTCCAGCCATGTTATTGAATGGTGTGTAAAAATCAGCAAGAACTCCATCCATATCCAAGTACAAAATGGGCCTTTTTTCAGTGGTTTCTAGTTCATACAGTAGCATTGTATCACTTGATTAGACGTAATGCTTTCATCATTTTGCTTAAAGTTTTTTTGTTGACATCTTTAGTAGTATTTTGTTTGGTAATTATTCCTACTCCAGCTGCCTCTTCTGGATTACGTTGAGTAACTGGCGGGACTTTTGATCTTTGTTTATCCTTAGGATCAGTTTCTCTTGCTCCTCTGGCTTTGGCAGCTTTGGTTAATCGGCCTTTCACAAGATTACCTGTTTTGGTAAAATAAGTGCCAGGTGGTGCTTCTTTGGTTTCTATTTGTTTAATGATATCTTTTATTGTTTCTTTGATACCCATGCCCTGTCTTACAGCATCATAAATTTTTCTTTTAGTGTCTTCGTCACCAGCAAACATTGTGGCAAAACCATCAAAGTCTCCCTGGACCGCAGCTTCACGAGCTTTGGAAGCTGATACCCCTTCAAGTGTGTCTGCATCTGGATCTCTTTCTCCTGCTGATACAACATTTATAGTATCAAAATTATATTCCTTACCATTATACTTGTTTAATAATTCTTCAAATGATTTTACTCTGTCAGATCCTACAACCATGGTTACATTTTTGTGGCCTGCTATTTCTAAGAATTTCATTACGTCAATTATTGTCCTAATGCTAGTATCATTGATTATTCTATCTGCCATAGCAGGAAACTGGGCATCCATAAAAAATATTTTTTCGGATCTAGATAATGGATTTTTTTTAGAGTCTTGTGTTGGAGACACAAACACAAAATGCACATCACTGACAGAAGCAAGTTTGTCGTATAATTTTTTGTGTCCTATAGTTGGAGGATTGAAACGCCCAAATATAAATGCCGCTGTGCTATGTTCTACTTCTGTAATTTTCATCTTCGATCATTTCCTTGTACAGGTTAATAGCTACTTGTTTTTTTACTTCAGGAGTTATCATACTATAAGGGACTTTATTTTCTTTGGAAAATTTCATACACATATTATCAACTAACTCCATTACTCTATTTTTGTCCTTCGGATTTTTACGCATGTACAATTCAGTTGGAATAAAATGACGTCTATACAAGTCATCATCGTGGAAAATTATCTGTGTGATAGCTTGGCTTAGAGATTCATCATGCATGTTTGTATTTATTAGAACAGTTTTTCAAGCAACCATGTGTGTATAGGACAAGCAAATCTAAACTTTAAACACCCATTTTCACCTAAAATTAAACTTTTTGACTTAACAATCCCACTGTCTTTCACATAAAATTTAGCAAAATGTTCATCATCATTAATCATACTGTTGATAGTAACTCCGTCAAAGTCAATTTTTTTCAATTGAATATAAGAGTCTTCTAATACTTTTCCTAATTCATTAATTTTTGTATTTGACTCATTTTTTCCAAAAATATTGATACAAAATTCATGTTCTCCTTCTTGAAGTTTAATGGTCTTATTAAAGTTGTTTGATTGTAAACCACCAACATCTAAGTGTATGGTTCTGCCGTCTATTTGAAATTCTACATTTAATGGGTGATCAATCCATATATGATCATAAGCACAATTAATTTTAGTTGGAAGCATTGTAAACAAATTCAAACCCAGCCATATTTCCTACGTATATATTTGGTTTTGTTTTTTTCAATGTAATTTTCAAATCTCCTGGTTGAATTACAGCAGTTACCCATCCATCAGTGTGATCTATAGTTTTAGCATCAACCCACTTGTCATTATCTGTGCAGTGGATTTTTATATTATCATCAAAGCTCATAGTAACATTGTACTATTGATTAATAATTTGTCAATGGTATGTGTTGTTATTTTTGGTAACCTACCGTGTCTCGTTGAATGTCTTTTTCAGGAAATTCAGCCCAGTATAATTCATAAGCAATGGTATCTTCCAACACTTCAAACTGATGCAGAAGTCCAGGCTTAACCTTGGTATACATACCGTCGGTAAGAATTGTTTCATCACATAGGTCATAATCTTTCTGCCAGACTCTTATTAAAAGTTTTCCTTTCTCAACAAAAAAACCATTCCATTTATATTCATGAAGATGCTTGGAACATACTCCGCCTTTGTTTGTTACTATCCTGTGAAATTCCAGCACTCCGTTGCGTTCAACTAGTTCTGAGGTTCCCCATACTTTACCTGCTATCATGCAGATAATTATATCATAATTTAAAAGTTAAGTTGAATTTTGGTTACTGATCCTGTTGTTACAGTTACTACAGATCTTACCCAAACAAAGTTTCCTGTAAAATTTTTGTAAGTTGTTGAAACTACAGAAGAACCATCTCCCACAGCAGTTCCGTCAATGTCAAAAAAATCGTCCGAAGTTGGGTCAGTTGCTAATGATGCCTGCATCTTAATTGTACCAACAAAATCTGATGAACAAATATAAGATACTGTGTGTAAACCGTCAGCATTTCCATAATATCCATCTGCTTTTACTTTTTCGGATATTGTTGCGGCTGTTGAATCGTCAGCATTGACCTGGGACTGGACTGTTGTGGATAGTGTTGGCATGTGTATATTTATGGCATCTCTGGATACAGACGTTCGATAGTTGTTTGATCCATGCCATTAAGTTGATGTACTTTTGAGGCTCCTACCACATATTCTCTTAGATTTTCTGGATCACAGCCTTTGACATAAATTTTTCCTTTTGGCGTTTCAGCACAGTCTTCATACAACAGATCTTTTGTGACCTGCACAGGTAGTCCACCTACGCCTGGAGCTGAAAATGTTGCGTTTATAATACAGTTTGTTTTTAGATATTGATGATCAATCATAAATTTTATTATTTTACTTTCCATTTTATTATCCTATAGTAAACTCATCTTTGTTTTTGTCAAAACTTATCGTAAGTGTCACGTCATGTAATGATTCAAATAGTATTTGTTTTGATAAAGGCAATTTTATCCTATTATTAATCACACGTTGTAGAGGTCTTGCTCCCATTTTCACATTGAATCCTTCTTCTATTAACTGTTTTTTAGCACTATCACTTAATTTTAAAATTATATTTTTATCAGCTATTTGCGTGGACAAATGTTTAATAAATTTGTCTACAATATAATTCATGGTTGGTTTATCTAAAGGATTAAATCTTAGCACAGCATCGAGTCTGTTTCTGAATTCTGGGGAAAAATAATTATTGATATCGATTTCACCATCGTGTGTTTCATTTTCCATAAATCCAAGAGTATTCGCCTGCATGTCTTCTGCTCCAAGATTAGAAGTTAAAAGCAATACTGAATTGTTTAATTTAACTTTTTTACCATTTGATGCTGTGATTACAGCATCATCCATTGCTTGTAATAGAATGGTCATTACATCTCGATGTGCTTTCTCTACTTCATCGAATAATATTACAGCATTAGGATGTTTTTCTAATTCATTGATTAACTGTCCAGATCCAGTTGTTCCATCATCATATCCTACATAACCTGGAGGAGCACCAATTAGTTTCGCCACCGCATGTTTCTCTTGATATTCTGACATGTCAAATTTAACAAGTGGAACATTCATTCCTTCAGCAAGTTGTCTAGCAGTTTCTGTCTTGCCACAACCGGTTGGTCCAACGCATAGGAAAGATCCAATCGGCTTGTTTTCCTGTTTAAGTCCGGCCTGGGCAATCAAAACTGTATCTACAAGCTTTTCGATTACATCATCCTGTCCAAACACCTGCGTTTTAATTGTTTCATTTAAATTTTCCAAAGACTCTGTCTTAGTTTGGATAATAGATTCAAATTTGACTCCAGATATTTTTGAAACTTGTTCTTGAATATCTTTAGTATCTACATCTCTAAAAGCGTCAAATATTTTAGCTTTAGCACATGCTCGATCTAATACATCAATTGATTTATCAGGAAGTTGCCTATCGGTTATGTACTTCACCGCATAATCTACACAGGCGTCTATTGATTCATCTGTGATTTTAACATTATGATATGCTTCAAATTGTTGTTTCAATCCGTGCATGATTTGTTTAGCATGGTCAATTGAAGGTTCTTCAATGTTTACCTTTGCGAATCTACGCATTAATGCTCTATCTTTTTCAAAATGTTTTCTATATTCCTCCCAAGTTGTCGAAGCAATAACTTTTAAATCACCTCTAGCTAGATGTGGCTTCAATAGGTTAGCAAGATCAACGCCACCTTGCCCACCTGACCCTGCTCCATGCATCATGTGTGCTTCATCTATGAACATTATTGCTTTGTTATTTTTTTCTAGTACGTTCAACAATACCTTAAGGCGTTCTTCAAAGTCACCTCTGTACTTGGATCCTGCTATCAGTGATCCTACATCGACCGAATAAATTATATGATCTTTTAAAACGTCTGGTACTTGATTGTTTACAATCATATGTGCTAGTCCTTCTGCTATGGCAGTTTTTCCTACACCAGGATCGCCTATCATTATTGCATTATTTTTTATTTTCCTTCCTAACACTAGCACAATTTCATTTACTACATCTTGTCTGCCAATACAAGTGAATGTTTTATTTTGTTTCGCCTGTTCATTCAGATTAACTGTGTATTGTTTTAAAATTTTTGATGCCTGTTTTGATGATATTCTGGATTCTTCTATGTTGTCATCTCCAAATTCAGTCATATAATCTATAATTTGTTTTTTCGTGAAATGGTTTTTCTGTAGATAAAAGGTTGCGTATGATTCAGTTTCACTGAAAAACGAAAGTAACAAATGTAAAACGCTTACTTGTTCATGTCCTTGAAAAATTGCTGTGGTAAATGCCCTATTAACTGCTCTATCAGTGGTCTGGGTCCGTTTTGGATAGACATCATCTTTTGTTTTAATGTCATTCATTTTTTCTTTTATATGATTAGTCAAATCTAATTTTAAATTATCAAGATTCATTTTCTTATGGTTTTTACACATTTCTTCGATTTCCGGCTGTGCAATCATTATCATAAGAAGATGTTCTAAAGTAATGTACTCGTGTTTGTTAGATCTTGCTATTTTAATAGCATCATCAAAAATTGCTTTTAGTCTATCGTCTGCTTGTATCATTTGCTTTTCTCTGTTTTATCCTTGCTCTATCTAATTTAAGTTTACTGGCATGATCAATAAACAGCACTCCGTTGAGATGATCAATTTCATGTTGTATACATTGTGCCCATATATCTTCGAATCTGTCAACCTTTTCTTCTAATTTTTCATTATGATATTCAACCAAAATATATTTTGGCCTTGTGACCTGAAAAAATAAATTTGGAAAAGACAAACAGCCTTCTTCTTGTGATTGTTTTTCTTTTGAAGTTTCTATAATATGCGGATTGATAAAAGTTTTAGCATCACTGTTCATTACAAACATTCTCAATCCTACATTAACTTGGTTTGCCGCTAGACCCATTCCATTAGCTGCTACCATTGTTCTGTGCATTAAGTCAGATATTTTATCCCATTCAAGATCTTGTGTTATATCAGTTTCCGATAATTTGTGTCTTAACACAGGATTACCCTCTAAGTTAAGTTTAAGAATACTTTTTTGAGATTCTGTCGATGTCATCTTTATCCTCTTTTGTTAAATTAGTAGGTATACTAACATTTATATGCACATACAAATGGCCAACTTGATTGTTTACATTGCTCATACCATGTTCTGGAATACGCATGGTAGTTCCAGGTTGAGTACCAGCCGGCACTTTTACAGTAATTTTACTTTTGTCTATATGATCAACTATTATTTTTGTTCCTAGTATAGCATCATAACAATTTACAGTATGTTCTGTGTGCAGATCTAATTTATTTCTTTTAAATGTTTTGTGCGGCACCACATAAATTTTTATCAACAAATCACCAGGTGGCGCTTCTTTAATGGCATTGGTTCCTAAACCTTTGTATCTTATTGTTTGACCTGAATCTATTCCTTTTGGAATATCTACAGAAACTTTTTTTGGCAATTGATCGAGTGTAAACCATTTTTTGACTCCTTGGAATGAATCTTCTAAAGTTATTTCTAAACTGACTTGAATATTTTTATTTTGTGGCCGTCTTTGATATCTTCTATTTTGTCGAAATCCTTCACCAAAAAATTGTGCGAACATATCTTGCATGTCCAACGGATCGCCTTCGGAAAAATTAAAATTAAATCCATCTCCGCCAAATCTTTTTGATGCTTCAAACTGTTGCCTTTTATCGGCAGTTTTTATTTTATCGTACGCTTCGTTAATTTCCTTAAATTTATTTTCATCTCCTCCACGATCAGGATGATATTGGACAGCAAGTTTTCTAAATGCTTGTTTTATTTCTTGATCGGATGCAGATTGGTTAACACCTAAGGTTAAGTAAGGATCCATGTCCATAGTATATTATATAATGCTTATCTGTCAAATGACAAGTAACTTACTTGTCTTTTTTTGAAGTACCGGTGTACAAACCAAACCAAGCCGCTCCAGCACCTACTACAATTGAAACTAGCCCAGATTGTTCTATCGTTGGATTGGGAAGTTCCATGTACCATATAACCACTTTATAAAGTAAAAAGATGTATGTGCTGATAAAAACTCTTGGAAAAATTCTCCAAGAATCAACTGCTTTGGCTAAATGTATTAGCCATTGGAAAGGATTTTTAGATGAATCAGTTGTAGCTGTGTCAACTTCAAGTTCTAGTTCGATTTTTTTCTTAATATCTGCCATCAAACAATATTTAGTGCCCGCATGTTAAAAGCAACAATATATCTACTCTGGCTGCCTGATTCTACATAGTGTTTCAGCCATCCTGGGAAAATAATATAGGTACCCTCTTCTGCAGGATGTGAGTATCCGCAAGAAGGAAAAACAGTTGGTTTGGAATCTGTAGGACAATCTATGTAGGCTACACCACTCCATAAAGCTGGATAGTGGCAATGTTCTTTAGCTTTATCTTCACCTTGATAAAAAGCTCCCCAACAATCAGTAACCGTGATTGGATGAGCACTTTTGTGATGTTTTCTTTGGTGGAATGTTACGTGATCTTTTACTACATCAGCAATCTTTTTAAAACATTCCTGAGTTTCATGCAGTTTCCAGTCCGTCATTTTACATTTTAAATTAGTGCCGCTTTTTTGTACGTCTTCAGACAGATCTATGATTGATTTTACTTTTTGTTTTATGTCAGTAAAGTTTGGTATGTTGCCAGTTAATAATGAAACTTTGTTTTTATTTTCTAGGGCAACAATCATTAATCATTTTTTACAAATTTGCCATAAGCCATAAACAATGCCAACATATGCTAAAATTTTTGCCATGCTTCCAAAAGCAATTATTAATAAACAAGCAACAATTATTCCAGCCCCATGTAGTGTATCACGTTTTTTGATCTTATCTTTTATCCAAGTTACCATTTTATTTCTCCAATTTTTCGATACGTTTTTCGAGTTGGTCAATTTTCTTTGTGACATATGGATATTTCTTACGCCAAGCATCGTCAGGTTGTTGTAACCATGTCCATCCCCAGCGGTCAACAAGATAATCGACAATGGTATCGAACTTAGCATATAGCCATAGGCCTATGCGTGTTGATTTGAAATATGTTGAAAATGCCAATCCAAACAACGATCCAACAAGTGCGGTGTAGATCCACAGTCTATCAGAAGCCATTCTTTCAATCATTTCCCACATGTTAATATTTATAGTCCCATAATATCCTTTTAATTTGATTTTGCCAATATTCTTTGTTTGAAAGTAATAATTGGTTCCGCAACACCCTAGCAGGTAACAAATTTTTTATCCTTTCTGGATATCTTTCTGACAGCAAATAGACACAGCTGTTTATTATCATGTCCAAACGCTTATTGTTATCTAATTCATTATCATAGGTCTGATCGACAATGTCATCATATGTGTCAATACCCCATGATCTTAGCAATTTTATACTATAAGGCACTCCTACGATAATTGGGATACAACCATAAAAAATACTCCATAGACTTTTTTCAGTTACATGCGTAATGTTTTTGGTATAAAAGTCAGTTTCGGTGACAAGTGCTATCAATGTATCATTGTATAAAGATTCTAAATTTAAACTTTGATCGAAATCGCCACCATCTTGATCTAGAAATTTTGGAGTTTGTATTATGTTTGATTTAATCGACTGTCTATAACTCCATTTAGTTTTTTCTAAAATTTTATTAACATGTAAAAGTTCTACAAATTTTTGCCTATGTGGTTTGTGCGTATTGTTTAAACACACAAATAGCTTATCAACAGATGGGTTCCATTTTGGAATCTTGAGGTTGTTTTTGGCCAGATAGAAGTATATGTAAAATGGAGCGTTAATGTGTTTGATATTTTGTTTTTTGTAAATGTTTTCATTATATGTGTTGTCGAAAACTATACATCTGTGTTTACAATTATAGGTATCGAGTAAAGTGTTTAATTTTTTAATGTTGTTTGGATGATCGTCATGCAGATGCTCACAAGATTTGTCAATAATAATATTGTTGTTGCTGTTAACTTGATATTCAAACTGTTGAATTAAATTATTATAATTGTTGAAAAATAGATCATCATAATCTATTATATCAAAATCACTGAATTGTGTACCTGAAATTAATGGCCACAGTCGATGAGACTCATTTTTCATCAACAGTTTGATCGGACTCGTAGTATTCTCTGTATTGCTGTAAGGTTATTTTTTGTTTTATCATATAGGCACGTATCTGGGCAAAGTTTGTGCTTAATATTTCATAGTCGTCATCTGTTAGTCCAAATAACACAGGATCAATATTTTTTTCTTTTAGTTGTTCGAACACTTCTTCAGCATTTTCCGAAGTTATTATAATCCAATTTAGGTCTTCTATTTTAGGAGTATCAGGATCTGGAAGGTCTAATTTTGCCCTTGGCACTTCAGTTTTAAAAATTTCCAGTTGCTTTACAGAACTACAACTACTGAGTAGAAACGTAGTTAGGATTAGCAAGGGAAGGACATTCAGAATTGATT
>CEPH01086869.1_pt1 | contig 13644 bp, 23 predicted proteins | sample 530571 | NCBI WGS metagenome assembly CEPH01 (sample SAMEA2620413, study PRJEB7988) | marine metagenome | biome: marine biome (ENVO:00000447); feature: surface water layer (ENVO:00002042); material: "saline water (ENVO:00002010), including plankton (ENVO:xxxxxxxx)" | depth 5 m | reverse complement strand
AAGAAAATAGAAATTATCTAGAAAAAGTAGGAATTCCTGCAGACGATCTAAGGACTAGATACCCAAGAGGCAAGGCAAACGACTATTACAGGAGGCTTAGAAGATGAAACAAATAAAAGATACTACATTGTCATTTTATTCAGAAAAAGATTTGCTACCTTACATCAAAGATAGAGCAGAGAAAAGTGGGGCTAAATTTCCGAGATTGTCATACAAAGACAGCAAATCCGACAAACAATACCAAATCAACATTGACAAAAACTACAACGTCGTAATCAAGTATGGCAGAACTGGTAGCAAATTACGTGAGATGAAGAAATCATTTGCTACTGATAATGAAGCAGTAAAATTTGCATTAAGTAAATACAATGAAAAGGTCAAAAATGGCTACACTTCTAAATCTGAATTTGATTCAAAACGCAGAGCTTCCAAACGTAATCGTGGTGAAAACAAATCTGAATTTAGAATAATGAAGGCAAAACGACTCAATAACAAAACTGCAGAGCGATTTAGGCCACAGATCGACAAGAAAACAAAGCAAATGAAAGAGCCTAAAGACATGGTTGATAATTATTGGATTTCGGAAAAAGTAGATGGTTTTAGGGCGATTTGGACTGGTAAGGAATTCCGTTCAAAGCAAGGGAATGTGTTTAATGCGCCGCCTTCTTGGTTGGCTAGAATGCCTAAAGATATACAATTAGATGGTGAACTCTGGTTGGGTAGAGGCAATTTCCAAGAAGGTAGTTCGATTGTTAGAAAGAAAAATTGGGATTCGGTTGATGAGCAAGAAAGAGAATGGGATCGTTTAACCTACGTGATTTTTGATTCTCCTTCAATCAACAAAAATGATGTTGGTTTCACAAATACTGTTGAGGCTCTAAATGATATTCTAAGAGGAATAGACGTTGGCAAAACTTCTGAAACAAAAGAAATCATGGGATATGAAACGATTGACAATTCATACGGTAGTGTTGAGCAATTCAATTACAGGCCATATTTAGTTCAAGTTGGCAAAGAATTCGCTACAAAGGAAGAAGCACTAGCATACATCGAAGATGAAGATTCGTATAGTGATTTTGAATTTCCAGGTGATGTTGGAAAGAAAACCATGATTGAACCAGACGTTATCATTGTAAATGCGAATACTGAATTTGGTTTGAATGACCCAAAACCATACAGAGTTTTTGCAGAAGTTTCAGTAGAACCAGATAAGCCATTGTTGAAAAGAAAGGTTAATTCAAACATAATTGTCGCACCACAGATTGAATTGGAAGACATAGATGAAGTGAATGAACTACTGGATCTAGTTGTTAAGAACAATGGTGAAGGGCTAATGATGCGTAAGAAAAACTCTCCATTCGAACCTACAAATGAGCAAGGCACAAAACGTTCATCAAGCATTTTCAAGGTGAAGCCAAGATTCACAGAAGAAGGTTTAGTGGTTGGCTATGAAGAAGGTCTAGGTTCTAGAGAAGGCGCTGTTGGTTCATTGATTGTCAAAAGCACTATCAAAGACGGTTCAAAGGCTACTTGGAAACTTGGGTCTGGATTGACTCAAGCAGATATAGCTAATCCTCCCGAAAAAAATACGGTTATAGAATACTCATTTGATGGTAAAACAAGCAAAGGAATACCTAGACATGGAGTATTCGTTAGGAGAAGGCCAGACCTTGACCCTAGAGCTTATGCAAGAAGGCAATCGGTTGTAAGAAAGTTCAATGGACAGCCTTATTCTTTGTTTCAAAGAACTAGCAAAGCAAACAACTTATCGAAGAATAACGCTCAAAATGTAGCGAAAAAAATCCGAAGTATGGGTTTGAATGCGCGTGTTATTCCTTTCCAAACCAAAAAACAAAGAGTGTATTCCGTATATGTTGGGCGAAGAAAGTTCTGATTATGGAACAGATAGGATTTGAACCTATGATCGCTTGGTTATGAGCCAAGTGCATTAACCACTATGCTACTGTTCCTTGTTTGGTAGTTGATTTTGAATTTCTGCAGAGAAGAATGGTGAATGCTTGATTATGGCATACAATCGCCATGCTTGATTATTCAATTTACTCATCAACAAAGTCAAATCAGACCAAGTTATGCCAGATTCGATTGATGGATCTAATTGATTATTTTGATTTTTGATATATTGGTCTTTGTCATCGAGAATTAAACGAAGAATATCTTGGCCTTGTTTCCAAGTCTGTTCGTAGAATTCCATGATTTCTTTGACATTCATTTTATTCACCAAAAAACTACAATAAAAATCAAGAAAAGAAGCAAGGGAATAGATTTTACTAGCGAATCTATTACAAAATTATCCCATTCTTCATCGCTCATAAATTCACCAAACAAAATCGAATTTCTCATGTTTGCACCCATCAATGTGTTCTCCATCAGAACCACAAAATGAGCAAGCATCTTCATCTAAACTATCGTTGTAGTGAATAGTCAATTTATCCTTTGGCTTGACTTCTATCCAACCTTCTTCAAGAGTTCCGATGTAGCCTCCATCTTCCTTGATTTCCGTAATCGCTACAACTCCCAGACTATCTGCAGTTGGGAATCCGACGTGCGAAGCTATGAAGTTTCCAGCAATAGTGCCGTCATAACCGAATATAATCCATTCTGATGTGTCTTTGGCTATTTCTTCACTGATTTTAACCAATCTATTGACGAATTCTGGATCTTCTGTATCTTTTAGCAAAATAACAATATCTACTGCTTCTGCAATCAGTTCTCTTTGTTGGGAATTAAATTTGAGTCCTTTTTGAATCAAGTTTCCATCTGAATCAAATTTCATTGTCATGCTAGTTGCCTCCTTTCGGACTTACGTTCAATCCGGAATTCTCTGCTTCATTTTCCAGCCAATAAATCTGCTTAAATCCTAAAGGTTGGATTACAAACCAGTTCATGTTTGTCTTGTCTTGAAATATATCGCCCACCATGCTTGAACGTGCGCCATTTTCGCTTGTATGATTAGTCATTGTCCAGTTCTCATGTTCTCCAGCAAATTCTGAAAGCCAGGATTCATCTACGTTGTTTGTCAAACGCCAAAGTGAATTTGAAGTCATGCCGTGAAAGTCAAAAGTTGCTACCTTGTCGTAATTCAAAAAGAACTCCATTGAATTCATCAACACAAATTCAACGTCGGATTTAGCAGAATAAACAATTCTTTGCTTCAATGACGGATTCATGTTATCTGATTGATGAAATACTGTCCATTTAGTGCCGTCTGATAAATCTGTCATTTGGTTAGCCTCCTGTAAAAATCTCTGATTTGTTTACCTAGTTGTTGATCGTTGGAAATTGTAGCTACCATTTCTTCAACTTGAAGCCATTGGAAAACCGTAAAGGGTGTTATGGTATGGTTTGTTTTTGAGTGATAGGTGTGCGAGCCTAGACGCAATTCGGTTTCATGCCAATGAGCAAACCCGATTTCAAAAGATTCCTCTGGAGTTTTGCCATCGTAATCATGCGGTAAATCACCAAAAGCCCCAATCCAGTATTTTTTGGCTGAATCACTATCCACGAAAAGTTCTACTTCTGGAATCAAGCCGTATGAATGAATTACGTAATGAACTGTATGCATCAATAATCACCATTCAGACCTGCTTGGTATTCCCTTTCACACCTAACGCACCAATTAGTGCCTTTGGCTCTTGGCGCTTGCATTCCACATTCATCGCATACAAATGGCTCAAACAAGATGATTCCCTCCGTTTAATCCAAAGTCTTGCTTGTCATATACATGGTCTTCTAGAAGTTTTACTCCTTCATTCATTACCAATTGATGTGAAGCAACATGAGATTCCATGATTTCTCTAGCAGATGAGGACTTCAATGCCTCTGTCATTGCATTGTAAAGACTCCAGAGGTTGCGATCTTTGAAATCATCTTGCGGTGGTTTCAGCCATGCTTGCTTTGCTCGAAGAAGTTGTCTTGGTTTCAAAATCTCTCGACCATAAGCAACACCTAGTATCGAATATGCTTCATCATCACTACAATCAAATTCCTTCATGTAATCCATATCGCCTGCGATAGCTTTGTGTCTGCTTGGTGCTTGATACATAGCAGAAGAAATCAAGGATTCCAAATCACCAATAACGTCGCCTGTATGCTTTCTTGATACTCTAATATCACCAGAAAAGGCCAAGTTGTCGCAAACGAATACCTTTGCGCCACAAACAAGACCTGCAGACAAAGACTGATCGTATGAGTTTCTAATACCGATAGAAAGCCCTAGTTCTGGTATTGTTTCATGTTCATAAGTCATTACGCCAAACAATTTATCTCCGACGTTTTCACCGATTTTGGGCGCTACACCAAATGATTCATCTTTGAATGTGTAATCATTTAGGACTTTTTCTGCGTTTTCTCTTACTATGCTGATTAAATCTGTATGTGCGACTGGAGAATACGTTTTCGTGGCTTTGGGTGGCTGAAAAATAGCCAATTCATCAAAGGTTCGAGATATTCCGCCAGTATGCAAACAAAGTTGGTTTTTAGATGCCATGATGTTTGCTACTTACCATCAGCCTATTAAATTATTTGCCTTTTTACTAAATTAGCTGTTCAAATTATTTTACTTGTAAATATATTCAAAGAATACCAAATATCGCTAAATGATTAAATACTGAATACGCTACCGTCAAAATAATGGAGTCAGTAGAGTCAAAGAGCCAGAGCCTAAAAATTGAACAAAACGAGGGTTGGAGGTTGCCCGTAAAAGATGCAATTATACATTATCGTTGGCAATTGCGTAATCAATCATTGAAAAGTCAAATGCATGATTCAAGGGATTATGATGAAATTGACTGGACAAACCAATTTATTCTCGATGCCTTTGGACAGTTGGTAATCGGTAATTACAACAAAACACAAACAATCGGTCAATTCAGAGATAACACAGCAATGCTATACGCTTACTCATGGATCGTCTGGACAAAGGGGGAATTGATTTGATTACTGTTTATGTATTTGGTTATTCTATTCCTATGCCTGCTTGCTTTTTCCCAATCATTATGGGCTTCTGCCTGCCAATATTACCTGTATTGGCGCTATGGGGCAAATTGGGGGTGGAAATGTGATTGATTTGACACCAAGCAAAGAAGCATACATCAGAATGCTAAAATTGATTGAGGCTAATTCAACGGTTGAAGAAGATGTAAGGTGGGCTAAAGACCAACTTGAGAAGTATGAAAATGAATCAGTATTCATCTCTAATTTCAAAAAATCGCTAAAACACCCTTTGAATCCATTGAACAAAAACTCGCCATTTACAAATCTGGAAAAGAACTTTATTGAGTATTTTCTAGATACTGAATACGGAGAAGGTTGCGGTCATGTTTTTCATTATGAATGGGATATGCATATTACCAGAGGGGTTATGTCTTCATTGGTTAAGAAAAAGGTATTGACCGCTATTGATGATGATTTCCATGAATCAGATTATCCTAGCACATGGGTAGCAATGGACATGGATCTACTAAGGAAAATGGGTGTGGTTGAATGAGTAATCGAATTGAAGTTATTTACATGGGGCTTTCAGAATGCTCTAATCATACTATCTTAGAAATAGAGGGCGAGGAATATTGGTGGCCTAGAAAATACAATAAGCATTTTTATTCATCTCCTGGCTCTGTCTTCTCGGTTGAAGGAGATAAGAATGAAGATGGCCGTTATTCATTGGCTCTATCTACCGCTATTTTCCTCAATTCTGGCGAAGGCGTATCTGAAGACATCAAGATACGAAATGCCATAGGTGAAAAGGTGATTTCTGCACAAAGACAGGGCAAAAATGCAGCTAAGGAATACGAAGTCGAAGAATTTGGAGAATTGACCCTAAATCAATTGAAGCGATATTTGGCAAGAAAGGGAAAAGATGCCAAAGCAGGATTGATCGCAAAAGTTGTTTCCCATTTGGATTTGTGGTGATTAAAATGAGGCAAGCAGACGCAATTAACGTAGTGCCAACAGGAGTATCTTACAAGATTGACTTTGAAATGGCCGGACTTAGTTTCAATTTCTTGATTTCAAGGCACACAAGCGGCATGATTGTATTTACTGGTGGTCTTGTTTTCGCTACAGGACAATATACCCCGTTATTTGACGGTGAAATGAAGGCATGTGTGATTTCATTCACAACAATGAACGGTTTTGAATACGTTTTGTGTGGTTTCGATAGAAACCAAGATATTGATGAAATGCTTTTCCGAACTCTTTCCACAGTTCTAAAACATATCAGAGAAATCTATGACGGAAGGTGGGGTTGATGAATACATTACACTTGCCTACTCCGCCATCAGAGCATATTTGGATTGAAAGAAACAATCAATACGATCTCCAAGAGATGTATGAATTCATATCCTGCAGAACGATACAAATAATTCGTTTGAACGGACTAATTATTGATTCTCCAAACGGAGAACAACTCGAAAGTCCTTTGATGATTTTAGATGAAGAAGGAAAATTGACTGGAAAAGAAATCAACCCAATAGCGACTCATCTGATGAGAGCTTGCGGATTCAATGACTACGCAGTTGGTAATGTAATCGTTTGTGATGGAGGACTGATAAATTGAGCAAAACACCTAGAATTGAAAGGCCAAGTTCATCTGCAGAGGCCGAGTTTTGGATTCTGAAATTTCTTATTACAGGAGAAGAAGCATCGCTAAGGAATATTTCGCATTTAGCCAGTAAGATGAAAGCAGGTCTTGATGGCGATGGAAATATTGTGGATTCAGTAGCGCACAAGCGATTTAGCAAAGCCATCATTAATATTGAAACTCAACTTCTACGTTTGATAAAACAGAGAGCAAACAAACTTGCTACTTCGAAGGGAATAGATGTAGAAGAATACATGAAGTTGGTTGGTGATTTAGATTCTAACGAAAATTGAAGCAGGCCATTATGAATTTACAGACTCCAATGATTTAGTCTGGACAGTTCTTAATCACGGCTACACAAGAGGTTATGCTTGTGTTATGTGGGTTGGAGTTGTTAGAGGTGGACATTGGAGTAATATGATTTGGGGGTATTCTCGAAAAGACGTAATCGAGAGAATTCAAGGGAGGGTTTTGAATGGATCGGAATAAAAGAATAACTCAACTATTTCCTAACGCACCAAAACGAGTATCTTGTAGAATGTGCAAGGCCAAATTTCCAAATCCCATTCTAAATGGTTCATCAGTAGTCGTCAAAGTCTGCGAAGATTGCAGGTATGATTTTTATTCCGCTAAAACAAAAAGAAAGAAAGAAAGAATTATCCTTGCTGAAAAGAAGGAAAACATGAAGACTCCTAATTCAATACAGGGTTGGCGACGGTGGGCTAAAGTATGATTATTGGAAACATACAATACGTTGTGAAAACTTGCTCTGATTGTGAATTAGATCATGTTCATGCAGTGGGTGAAGATTCATGCGTAGTTTGTTCATCAAGACCAAAAAGACCTAGCGGGAAGAAGTGCTTGATGCGTGGTTGTCAAAACGATTATCTGATTGATTCTAGCATTCACATAGAGATTTCAAACAATGAAGGCATACTAATCAATCAAGAAAGTGGTTCTCCAGTAAAAATCCAAAGCGAAGATATTGTAGAAGCTACTTCGAGAGTCTTCCAAGCATTTTACTATATTGTTGGGCCATTGTGTGAAGAATGCATGAATAATTTGATTGGTGGATTTATGGTTGAGCAGATGGAAGGTTTGATTGTAAAAATCGCAGTGAAAAGAATTGAATCTAAGTTTTTGGAGGATTTGATATGAATTGCTATGAATGCGGCAAGGAATCCAGCGAAATTTATACTGAATCTGGTGATTCACGTCAATGGTGTTTTTCTTGTTATGCTAGTTTCACAAACAGACGGTTTTGGGCGCAGAAAAAAACTGAAGAACAACAAAATTACTCAAAGATGGGAGGTATTTGTTTCCATTGTAATATTCATAGTCGGTTTGGATTATTCAAAGATATAAGCCGTGATGGAAACGAAGAAAAATGCAAAACTTGGGTATGCTGGCCTTGTCATAATCAAAGACCCGACCTCATTAAATTTGGAATGAAAATTGTTGGTGGTGAACAGGAATGAGGCATCTTGAGATTGAGCATGAAGGAACTATGAATGCAGTCAAAGCTAAGTTGAGAAGAATCAAAAAAGGTTCTCCATTTTACTTTATTTCGAGAAAATGGAAGATTCACACTACAAAAGAAACATTGATTGGATCTAATTTAGAACATTACGATTTTGAGGATTGTATTTTGACTAAGGAGAGGACATTATGAGTGCATTAGAAGAATATGATTGGAGTTTTGCTTCATTCTCTAAGCATCTAATTGCCTTAATGATTCTTCCGTTGATTTTGATTCTATGGCCTTTGATGTGGGTGAGGTATAGTTTCAAAATGTCCACATTGTTTTCAAAGTCGAGCAATCTTCAAGGACAAATGGCAGGTGAAGAATGATGATGGAAGACGTTTTTCACTTCAATAACGTATTAGAATTCAAAGAGTTGTTGTTTGAAGTAGGCGTGAGATTCCAAAACAGAATGGCTATACCATCTAAAATGACTGATATTGTATCTAGGTTCGATGAAATAGATGCTCTGCATCAGGCAGATTTGATTGATCGTGCTTTAGCACTGCTAGAGCCTAACATAGCGCAGTATTCGACAGTTCAATGCTGGATAGATGAAGAAAATATACTGATTTTCATGCTGATTCCGAGAATAGTAGAAATAAAAATTCCTGATTCTGTCGATTATGGAATAATTACTCCAGATAAAGATGGTGTAATTGTTGATGCCGTTCCTTTTTCACATTACGGCGGTGAACATTCATCTTCTGACGTTCATAGCCAATGGCCTTCTTGACCTTCTGGCAAGTTCCATTACCGCTTGGTTTCTGTATCTTCTAAACGTGCCTGGAGTATATACTGCGTAAGCGGTTGTTGTCTTGCCAGCAATCAAGGGTTTATGCTCAATTACTCTAGCCTTTCTACCGTCTTTTCTTAGAATCTCTGCAGTTCTATTTGCTGCTTGTTTCGTCAATCTACTTTGAATCGGAACAAACGTTTCATTGTCATACTTTCTTTGGCCTAAGATTGATGGATCTTTGGAAGCTCTCTTTTTGTATTCTGATAATTTTGAGAAATCAATAACGTTGTCGCCATACAAGACGAATCCTGTTGTATCTTGGCTTGCTCTACCCTTCATTGTCAATCCAACAATTCTCTTTTTTGGATCTAAAAATCTCAAATCTGATTGGTCGCCATTCAATACAGGCCAAGTCAAACCTGTCGGCCCTTTCCATTTCTTAGGCAAATCTTCTGGATTATTCTTATTGACACCAAAAACAACTGCTACATTTTGTCCATTTTCCATCGCTTTACCTACGAATTTTTCATTGTCTTCTGAACGAGAGAATGTCAAGTCATAATTAGGGAAAGGATTTTTGCCTCTGTTGGGTATTTTTGTATAATCGTAAAATTGTATATTTGGGAAGTATTCGAATACTGTTTTCTTGTCTTTTCCATATTTGATTTTTTCAAATTTAATGTCCGACGTTCCATTCAACCTAAAGACTGGAATCAGCCCTTTTTGTTGTTCTCCGTTTATGTCTGTATATGTTGCTCTTTCTGCATTCTTTATTGATTTTCTAATCTCATTATCTAGTCTTTGCATGAATCTTTCTCGGTCTTCAAAGAACATTTCAGTTCTTTTCATTCTGGCATTTTTTACTCCAGGCATACACCCAAGACCGGAAGTATTCAAACAAGCATGGGCGCAACCTCTAGATGCAGATGGACAAACATTGTTTCCAGAAAGATTAGAAGGCGCTAAATGCAAGATAAAAGTCCTATATCCGTATTTTTCGCCTTTGCTTGTTTTGGGATTATCATTAGTAAGCAAATTCGAAAAACCAAAGTTTTCTTTGATGTATTTATTGGACACATCTAAATCCGACATAATTCCAACTGACTTTAGGATCTATTTGTAATCAGCTACAAGTTCTTAGGAAAAAGCACTTTTTCTTTGCCATTTTCAAGATTCCAGTTATCATAAATTGATTTCGGCCTTAGCGCCAAGATCCAACTAATTACAACAAAAGTCATTCCAGTGTTGAGTATCAAAGATACTATCAATATCAAATCAAGAAATACTGGAAAGCCACTGGTATTATCGTAAGCATTTGGCATACTTTGAGTTGCTTGCCAAAATATGAAAATCAAACAATACATCAACAATGAATTCAGAACTAATATCAATACTACAGGCTTATACATTTCAGAAAATATGTTTTCTCTTTTGCTTTTCATCTAATTCACCTTTCCAAGCTGATAAGATTCATTTGAAATTGATTCTGGATCAGCACCAGAATACTGAATTCGATTTTCTTCTCTAATTTTTGATTTTGTCTTATGGAAATTACACATTCTTATTCCTCTTATTCTAAATTAGTAAGTTTGTCTTGTCAAACCGATAGACTCGCGCACGTAATAGGGCAATAACGTCTGCTTCAAAAAAACCCAAAACAGAATACAGAACTGAAAAATCAAGATTCAAGGTCAATCACCCCTACGCCCATACCGTAGATTACGGGCGATTTGTTTCTTTCGGGTAGGTCTAAAGATAGGTTTTGTGCGGCTGATTTGATTAAATCATTCGTATTCTCGAACTTGTGTCTATGACCCCATCTCTGTAATGAGCCTCCGCCTCCCATCTTTTCTTTCTTAGCGCCTTTTACACCGTATAATGCTTCTCCGATTGCCGCCCATTGCATTCCAGAACCCCTCATAATTTGCCGAACTAATCTATCTTCGATTATTTCTGCATTTTCTAATTCGGGTTTTTTGCCGAGCATGTTCCTGTATTCTTCCATCTTTTCTTCATCATCTAGTTCTTTGTAGATAGCATCAATTATTGGTTTAGCGTAATGTCTTGCTCTATACAAGATACATTCTGGTGGATATGGTGCGGCAGTTTTTCCTAATCCCTTTTTCCTTTTCAGAGATTCCCTCCATTCTAACCACGTTGGGGGTTTTGTTTCATACAATGTTAGCCAAGTTCCAGCATCGCCTTGATCTTCTCCGAGTTGTGTCATAGCCAAGCCCGGATCTTTCCTTCTCATTTCTGGAACTATTGAACGGTATATATCTCTGAATGCTTTTACAGGCATGTCTTCTAGTCTTTCTCTAAGTTGTCTAAGGCCACTAAATCTGTCAAGAGTTAGTGTGTCCATTTCACGCCCACGCTTAGAAGCCATCTTTGCTTGAACCATATTCATAATTGTCCAGACGTTTAGATGTCTTGAACGGGTCAATTTCTCCGCCCATTCTTTTGAGGCTTTGCTTACTGCGCCACTTCTAAGATAGATTGGAACTTCATCATATACCTCTAGTAGAGGAAAATCTGCATCATTACGATCTACCACATACCAGTCTGGACACCGAAACCAATGTGGTTCTGATGGCACATAACCATTTACATCACCATAAACATATATTCTAGGTGCGCCAAATTCTTTAGACAGATTCCATTCCTTAGCTTCCGCAAGCCAACGTTCTGCAAGACCGTATGATGCTACTGATTTACCTTGTCCTCTATCGCCGTAGCACCATAGTATGTCGGGTTTTATTTCACAGATGAAGCCTTTTTCCAATAAGGTTGATGGATAAAGAACCATTGGTGGAATTTTCTTTTTGCCAGTAGGCTCATCATCAATTGATTTGTCGTTTCCCACTTTGATAACTCTACTCCAACTAGCATATCTATTGAAAAACCATCTAAGAGTTGTGAAATCTGTTCCTCCTTCGACGTATGTTCTATATGAACGTCTAAGCGTAGCAAAAATTTCTGGCGGCATACCTCTTTCAATACATGCCATATTGAAATCCGACCAATTCAGATACCTTTCGCCGCCAGTTGCCATTATTTCACATCAATATACCTTTGAATAATCAATCTTGCGTATTACAAGGACAATCTGCTAAATGCTTATCACATTTCAAACAATACCATTCTCCGCACGAATCGCATAAAACTACATGATTCAAATTCGGGTGTATCGTCATTCTTGGATTTGCCTTGATATAGAACATATCTATTCCTCTGAATCTATCCCACCAGAATATTCAAGCAACTCTCTGAAATCTTCGACATTTTCAGAAGCAAACATTTCTTCGAGCATAGATTCATCTGTTTCTAGCCAACCTTCCCCTTCTTCTTCATCAGAAAATTCCAATTCAGACAATTGTAAAAGTTGCTCGTCTGTCAATACTGGATCTAAGGATTCTATTATTTCTTCAACATTCAATTCTTCTAAATCGGTTTCTGGCAAACATTCTTGGCAAGACTGTATAACGAAAACTCCTTCTTCATCTTGACCCAAAACGTATGGTTTGACTTGACCGCAATAAGGACATGGGCCTGTTGGAACAGGATTCGGATTAGCTTTAATCTGTTCATGTTCGTTTATTTGTTGCATTTGTGCTTCTTTCAATTCCATCAATTGTCTGATTCTCTCTTGTTCAGCCATTTCCCTTTGCATTATTTCTTGCCGCATCAGTTCTTGTTCCCTTCTCTGTATTTCTTCATCGGCATTGTTTAGAACAGTCTGTATTGATTCTTTGTCAAATTTATTTTTGCTAAATAGGTTGGATAGATTTTTTGGGTCTGCCCCAAGTTGTGTTAGTTGTATCAAAGATTGGGCTAGTTGAATCTGTAATCTTGCCGTTTGCTCTGAAATCTCTGCTTGCCGTATTGCTGATGCCATAGCTACATTCTTTGGTTCTAGGTATTCTAACTGTTGCCTAGTCATTCTCAATGCGACTGCTTGTGCATAATCACCTAAATCATCAGGCCACATAGACCAATGAATCAATATTCCGTTTTCTAAAGGCATACCTACTTGTTCTAGGAATGAAGTTTCTGCACTTGCTAGTTTCAACCAGAGAACGTGCCTTGCTCTTGGAGGCAAATATGTCCAAGAATCGGTCATAGATACAATCATTGTGTCAATAAATCGGAACTGATCGTTGAGTCTATCCGCCAAAGGCATCATAAACAAATCTCGGCCACTTCTTGCTTGCGGTTTGTTATTTGATTCTGACATTTTCATTCACCTTTGAATTCATCTTTTGTGTATTTATCGCCAATAACGCCATAAAACGGATCTCTTTCTTTTGTCTTCGAGAAGATTCCCCTTCGAGTTCTCAATCTAGGTGAATCATATCCTCCTTTACTGCTTAACGTTGCATAATCTTCTAGATTCGACAGCACAATTTTCCTCGCTTTCTTTGTATTTTTTTCTACATTCAATTGCTCAAATGTTTTCTCATCAAATGTAAGATATGATAATCTTTCTCCAACACCAAGACCCTTCAAAGGTTCTGCTACTTCTATTCCTTTCCTTTCTAGGATTTTTCTTAACGGTTGAACATAATTTTTACCACCTAAGATATTGACTTTCTTGACTTTATTTTCAGATAGTTCTTCTGCAATGCTTTGCGCCCATTTTTGCTTTTGTGTTTTTGAAACATCGTTCAATGATAAATCGTAATCAATTATTTCTTCTCCAACTTTGACAAGTCCGTTTTTCGCAGACATTATTTCTACTGGCAACATTCTATTTTCAGCCCAAGTCAAACTTTTCTGGAATAA
>CEPH01006219.1_pt1 | contig 13670 bp, 14 predicted proteins | sample 530571 | NCBI WGS metagenome assembly CEPH01 (sample SAMEA2620413, study PRJEB7988) | marine metagenome | biome: marine biome (ENVO:00000447); feature: surface water layer (ENVO:00002042); material: "saline water (ENVO:00002010), including plankton (ENVO:xxxxxxxx)" | depth 5 m | reverse complement strand
AAAAGGAGAAACCTAATGGCAACAACATACATCGTAGACAAGGACGGAAATCAGATTGATGCTTCTACAGCTACCGTTCCTTCTGACCGTCACTTTCGTGGTGCATGGTCATTGAGTGGCAAAGTCATATCAGAAGATATGGACGCAGCCAAAGTAATCTTCAAGGACAAAATCCGTGAAGTTCGTGGACCTCTGCTTGAAGCAGAAGACGTGGTGTACATGAAGGCACTTGAATCTGATGATGCAGACGCAAAAACTGCTTCTGTAAATAAGAAGAAAGCCCTTCGTGATGCCCCAGCAGCATCTGCAATTACTAACGCAGATACAATCGCAAAGCTAAAGGCAGCTTGGGATACGAGTGTACTTGGTGATAGCCCTTACGCATAATGCGTGGGGCTTCCCCTATTTGGAGTAGGTAGATGCCATTAACTAAAATAAGAGCAGGAGCGTATGCCTCTGGTGGTGTTATTCAAGTGCAACGTACTCAGTTTACTGGCACTAATACCATTAGCACAACCAATAATGTTTGGAATGTAATAACAGATTTAACGGTTAACATTACTCCTACATCAACATCTAGTATAATTATGTTACAATTATTTATAGGTGCTTGGGAACACAGTGCTGCTGATGACCATATGTGTTATTTTGGTTTTTATAGAGATAGCACACTTTTAGTTGCGCCAACGGCTGGCAGTAGAACTGAAGCGATTGGAATGGGTGCGACAAACTACACTGCTGATGACAATCTTTCCACTCCTGCTGTTGCTTGGATAAACTATTTTGACACGCCATCAAGTACAAGCCAAATAACATATAAAGGTGCAATGATGGAATTAAGCAATGGAACATTTTCTTTAAACAGAACTGCAACAGATTCAGATAATTCAGGACATGAGCGCACCATATCTACTATTGTTGCAACAGAGATAGCAGGGTAATCAGATGCCATATATAGGTAAATCCCCAGAGTTCGGTGTTCGCAACCGCTTTGTCTATCAAGCAACTGCTGGTCAGACTAGCTTCAGCGGTAGTGACGCAGACAGTAAGACACTGACCTACACAGATAGCTTGTACCTAGACGTATATCAGAATGGTGTGTTACTTAAGCCGGGTACAGACTACACTGCTACAACAGGCACAACCGTTGTGCTGGTGACAGGGGCATCCCTGAATGACGTAGTTGAGATGGTAGTCTACGATGCGTTCAGCATTGCGAACTCGTACACCAAGACGGAGAGTGACACTCGCTACCCATTCAAGGGCAACAACAGCATCATCCGTTTGAACGGTCAGACCATCAGCGCAGACATTACCATTGACTCTGATGAGAATGGCGTGAGTGCAGGGCCAATCACACAGTCTGCTACCGTGACTGTTAACGGGTATTGGAGCATCGTATGACCAGTGTACTGAATGTAGATACCATTGCGGCAAAGGATGGCACGTCTGCTGCTACGTTGACAAAGCAGGAAGCTAGTAAGTTTTGGGTTTCTATGGACACTGTAAACAATGCTATTGAGGGGTCTTTGAACGCAAGTAGCTATACAGATGAAGCCACGGGCGAAGGGACAATATCCAAGACTAACGCATTTTCAAGCCAACATGACAGATGCATTTTATTAGGTTTGTACAATAGTGCTGGTGATGGAGCAAATGCTATTTCTGGTGCAACAAGAGCATTTACAAACATAACCGTGGGAGTTGGTAGTAGTTCTGACATTGACCCTCTTTCTGCTGGGTCAATACAGTTTGCAACTGCATATGGTTCAACAGCGGGTAGTGACGGTGGTGCAACTGACGTAAGTAAGGCATGGCTATCAGCTATAGGGGATTTAGCATAATGGCAAGCATACTTAAAGTAGATGACCTAAGAGGTAACACAGCGGCTGGCAACATTACGATTACCAGCGAGGGTGGCTCTGCAACTATGCAGTTACAGCAGGGATTAATAAAATCTTTTGTTGAAGGCGGCAATCACTCTGCTGGGGCTATACAAGGAGACACCTTTAATGTTGCTGGGTATGTAGATTATGCAACAGGTATAGCAGAATTTACACTTACCAACGCTATGAATAATGCTGACTATCCCGTAATTTCAAGTTCGCAAAGTAATTATATTTATCAGGGCTACGCAGCAAGCACAACAGCCTATAGAGCCTCTACAGTCAACAGTTCTGGTGCTTTTACAGACGGTAATAATGCGGCAGTTATAGCAGGGGATTTAGCATAATGGCAAGCGAACTAAGAGTAAACACCCTGAAGGATGCCAGCGGTAACAACTCTGTTGCCATGAGTACGGTTAGCAATGGCACTGCAAAAATGTTTCTTAACTGTGACCAAGATGGCACACACGATATAGCTGACAGTTTTAATGTTTCTAGTCTTGCAGACGGTGGTACAGGGTTAACAAACGCCACCCTAACGAATGCTCACTCTGATGCTAATTACGCAAATGTTCATGCTATTCATACGTCAACCAATAGGAGAATTATTACAACTGGAAATACGGCTTCAATAGTAAAATTCTCGTGTTTTCAGGAATCAACATATACTAACCAAGCAGATTCTAGCGGCTTGTCTGGAACAACACACGGAGACCTAGCATGAGTAAAGCAGCAGAACTAGCCGCACTGATAGGTTCGCAAACAGCCCTGTCAAACAGGAATCTGATTATCAATGGTGCAATGCAGGTTGCTCAAAGGGGTACGAGTACAACAGGCATAACATCAGGCACAGCATATAACACTGTAGATAGATTTCAGTTTGGTGTAACAAATGCTGGAACATACACAATAGCACAATCTACAACCACACCTGATGAATTTGGTTTTTCAACAAAAATTGATTGCACGACAGCGGATACTTCTGTTGCTGCTGACCATGCTGTATTTTTTCAACAAAGAATAGAGGGTCAAAATTTACAAGTTTTGAAAAAGGGAACATCTTCTGCAAAGAAACACACTTTGTCTTTTTATGTAAAATCAAATAAAACAGGAACATATACAGCTTCTATTAGAGATAATGATAACAGTCGTAGTATATCAAAAACATATACGATAGATTCTGCAAATACATGGGAAAGAAAAATAATTGTAATTGATGGTGATACTACAGGTGCATTAGACAATGATAATGCTTATTCATATCAAATAAGATGGTATCTTGCTGCAGGTTCAAATTATACAAGCGGCACAATGAACTCAACATGGGCATCACAAACTACAGCAAATTTAGTTTCTTCAAGCCAAGTAAACTTATCTGATAGCACTGATAACGAATGGCTTATAACTGGCATTCAGCTTGAAGTAGGCGAACAGGCCACGCCATTTGAGCATCGGTCTATTGGGGATGAGTTGCATAGATGCAGACGTTATTATCAAAAATTACTTGGCAATACCTACTATGGTGGTTTTCACGCTTACACAGGAAGCACAAGCGTTTATGTTCAGCTAGCTCCTCAAATGAGAGCCGCTCCAACTGTAACAGATTATAACGTAAGAAATGCTAGTAGTGGTGCAACTGCAACTGGTCAGTCTGCTAATTATGGGTTTAATGACGGTTTTAATTGTCCTATTGATGCTTCTGGAGGGTCATCTGGACATACCTCACACATAAATCAGGCTAATTTAGAGGCATCAGCGGAGTTATAAATGACTGAACCAAAAACTATACAAAATGCAAAATATATAGCTGGTATAGACGGTGAGAATAGTATGGTTTCCTGCACTATTAATGGCGTTGGAGTAAGCGTTCCCCTAGACCCAGCCAACACAGACTACGCAGCAATCCTTGAGTGGGTAGCTGAAGGTAACACAATACAGGATGCAGATTAAATTATAATGGCTAAAGATGGCGTGGTTAAGATGCAGACAGGTGGACAGATACTACGTTTAAATACACAATCTGGACTTGTAGGATACACGCCAACGTCACAGTTAGGCATAAGCCCCGGTGGTGGTCAAGGTGGTATCCAAGCAGGGTTGCCGGGTGGCCCCGTAATTGGATTGCCAGCAGGTTTTGACAAACTGCAGCAGAACCCATCACTTCTGGGTATTTCACAGGGAAACACTACTATGGCTAAAACAATAACAACTGACCAAGAATTAGAAACCGAAGTTGGGACCTTTGCAGGTGCTGGCCTCCCTGCTGCTGAAACAACTAAACAAAAAATTGAACAAGATGAGTTGCTAGGAGCAAAATCCGGTCAGCTAGGAACTGCACCTACGACAAAAGTTACTCAAGCTCCGTTGACAGGCATAACCACCACCGTTCCTCAAGCTCCTGCAGCAAGCGTAGGTCAGATTGCTACCACAGCAGAAAACATACCCCAACTCCAGCAGTTAGGTGGCGCACAAGCCGCGCAACTAACCCCTACAGGCCCTTACGTCGACCCGACAAACATTCAAGGCCAGTTATCCGCAGGAGCTTTAGCTACAGCACAAACCGACACCCTCGACCCTCAAGCAACTGTTCAGTACCAGCTTGGGCAACTGATGAGTTCGCTTCAGTCGGGTGGTCCAATGCCACCTTGGGCATCTCCAGCAGTTCGAAAAGTAAATGCTGTCATGCAGCAGCGCGGCCTTGGCGCATCGTCAATGGCCGCAGCAGCTATCACTACAGCCCTGATGGAGTCGGGGGTTCAGATTGCTGCACAAGATGCGAACAAGTACGCAGCTATCCAGCTAACCAACCTGAACAATAAGCAGCAGACAGCCCTGCGTAATGCCGCAACAGTCGCTGCGATGGACACTGCAAACCTCAATGCACGTCTCAAAGCAGAGGTTACTAATGCACAGGCGTTCCTGTCTATCGACCTCAAGAACCTTGATAATCAACAGAAAAGTGATACATTAACCTATCAAGGGCTATTGCAAGGTCTATTCAAAGATACAGCAGAAGAGAACGCCCGTCAGCAGTTTAACGCCAAGAACGAGTTGCAGGTAGAAGAGTTCTTTGCTGAGTTAGGCGCACAGGTTGAGACAACCAATGCAAACCGCAACGCATCTATGCAGCAGTTTAACACGTCTGAAGAAAACTCGATGACACAATTTGCAGCTACCCTGCGAGATTCGCGGGATAAGTTCAACGCACAAATGCAGTTCGCAGTCGACCAATCAAACGCCGTCTGGAGACGAGAAGTTAACACAGCGAATACAGCACTACAAAACGAAACGAACCGTATCAACGTGCAGAATGAGTACAACGCAAATCAGAACGCTTTAAATAATTTATGGATGATGTATCGCGACAACGCTTCATGGAACTTTCAAAAGAGTGAGAACGCATTAGCTCGTGAACATGATATGGGTCTGAACGCTATGAATTTTGCAAACTCTGAAGCACTATACAATAAGCAGCAAAAGGACGCTCTTGCATCAGGTATTGGAAACTGGCTTGCAAGATGGACAGCTAATTTATAGAGGTAAGTATGTTTGATTTTTTTAAAGCTGTAACTAAGACGTTTGACATAGCAAGGACGTTTCTCACTGGTGGGGATGACCCGTATGGCGTAGGAACTTTGGGTGAAATGGATATAACAGGTAAAAGTAAAACAGGGGGCTTCTTAGATACGGCTTTAGGATTAGCCAAGAAAGGCGCACAGGTGTACGTAGGTATGCAGGATAGCGACCAAAAACCTATGTTTACAACGCCTGATGTTCCAACTTTTAAAGCTGTTAGTAGATATAGACAACAAGGCAAGGTTGGGGCTGGAAACGTAGGATATAGACCCACTAATCGTATCTATCAAGATGCGGTCACTCGCCGTATGCGTCAGATGAATTTTGAAAAGAACCTAGAAAGAATGACGGCAAGCATGACTGTTCGTCCGACCACGCGACGAAAAGCCCCGGTAAGTCCCGGCAAAACGACTATCACACGCACAACAAAAGCCAAAGTTATAACGTAGGAGACCCCTGTGGAAGAGCGATATTACGACCAATTTAATGTAGCACCACCCGGTCATTCCTTAACAGAAGACAATAGCAAGTGGCCTTGGGGCCGTCCTGCTGAAATGGCTGACCCGGATGAAGCATTAGACCGGGCTATTGAAAGCATTATGCAGCCTAAGACAAAACAAGAGTTATTTAAATTGCTCATGGTTGGTGTGTCTGTAGAGGTGCTTGTAGAAGGTATGCTGTTTCAAGGGTTTCGAGATGGTAAGTATACGCCAGATGTAGGATTGTTAATCAAAGGACCTCTCGGTATAGTAATAGCGGACATGGCTGAAGAAGAGGGCATACCATATCGTTTATTTGAAAATGACGATGTTTTAGAAAAGGGCGAGATGGATGATGAGACATTCTTCCGCATGATGAAGGACAATAATCCGCAGATGTTCTCCTATATTCGTGAAAATGTCAACGCTTCTATTCGTGCTGGCAACACACCACAAGAGCCTAACTTCATGACTATGGGACGAGAGAAGGAAGAGTAATGGGAATTGGTATAGCACTTGCCACTGGCTTCCTACAGGGAACCATTGACGCACAGAAAGAAAAAAAAGCAGAAGAACTTGCTAAACAAGAGCAAGAAGCAGAACTAGCAGCAACTGCTGGTACTCAATTCTTTGATGCTGTTGAGGCTGGCTTTGACCCTAAAAGTGCGTTTATGATAAATTTAGGTAAACGTGCGTTTGGTGATGCTTTTGATGTTAATAGTATTGGTAACATTATAGCTGACATAGATAACACCCATCAGATAGGTTCTAAAAGATTACCTTTTGCATTAAATTTAAGTAAGGCAGACGAGTCTTTTAAAACGCTCGAACTGTTTGATACGTTTTTAATAAACAACCCTAATTACTATAATGACCTAGTAGAGCAATATGGAAAAGATAGTGCAGAGGTTAAAGGTTTTACTAACGCTGTAGCTAGCACTCGCGCTGCAGTTAATAACTTTCATCATGCTAAATTTAGCTATAGTGGTGATGGCGAGTTTATAAAAGATGTTTTTAAAGACTACAGAGAAGGTGATGAAGCTTTTCTTAAAGCGATGAGAGACACAGGGGTTATAGGCAGCGTTCAATTTAGAGAAACTCCTGACAAAATAATGAAACCGGGGGGAATCACGGGTGTTTCTAACGAGATAGTTCCGGTTGAAGAATTATCCGATACACACTTAGTTAGTTATACAGCAGATGGTTCAGCCAACGCTGTTAAATATGATACGCTTGCAGAATTTATATACCCTGCTGATTCTGGAAACACAGATATAAGCGGTGAATTAAAACAGGGTGTGGATACTTTAGCAAGACACTTAGGTTTTGACGATGCTAATCACATGGCTATGAATTTAGATTACATATCATATTCTAACTTAACAGATGATACAACTCAAAATTTGATTGACTTAGGATATGGGGCTAGACTTCATAAAGCAGGTGTAAGCAACCTTGGCAAGTTACAGGGAGCAACTTTACCAGCCTCTATGAATCAGGTTGTCAGTATCTTAACTGAAATTGGGGGTGGAGAAGTTCAAAGAAACGGTATCATATTAGGTGAAGATAGAGGTGCGATGCGTCGTGCTATCTACACCACCATGAAAATAGAAGACATAAACCCCGGCACTCCAAGCCACGTAGCAAAGGGAAAAAACGGCAGCAAGTTTTTACAAGAGAAAAAGTACGATGTTGTAGGATTTTCTGACCAAAAAATGGCTACAGATGAAGCTGCTCAAATGATGGGTGAGTTAATTAATCTACAAGAAGATTATAATTTAACGGGTCTTGCTGATAGATTGATGAGGATAGGCATTGGTGCTGTATCACAAGTACAACAAATAGGAGATTTATTTACAAGCCCTAGCAGTGCAGAAAGATTTCCTAATTTAACAACTAACTTAGCCACAAATGAAGATGGTACAGCAACAACAGTAGGTCAGCTACAAGCCACTGCTATGAAAGTTTTAGGTTACACAACCAGTGAAAAGATATCTGTTATGGATTCTATAAAAATTGCACTAGCAGCTAGAATGGCTCGTGCAGTAGACCCATCAGGTCGTTTGTCAAACCAAGACTTTGAAATGCAACTTGCAAGGTTAGGTGATAAGGGTAGCTTAGATACTCGTGAAGGAAGACTTGCGGCATTAAAAAGAGTTCGTCAGGAATTTGTTCAAAAAGCTGAAGATATGCAGTTTACATTCGACATTATTAATAAAGAAACACTAACTGCCGAAGATATGAGATTTATAGAAGCAGACCGCATGGTTGTCAAAGCTATTCAGCATCGTCGCAGAATGGCTGGTATACGAACTGCTGGTGGAAGGATAAATGAAGCACAGCAGCCGCAACAAGCTCCACCACCACAAGTAACTGTTAATCCAGACTCCGATGAACCTGCACAAGGTTTTTCTAGCTATGCGATTGGAAACCAAACTTTATATATTGAACAAAAAACTGGTAAAGTATTTAATAAACAAGGTGTTCAAGTAAATCCCGACGGTACACCTAAAGCAGGAACTAACTAATGGCAGAACAACAAAAGCCTGTGATTGTAGACGACGAAGAAGAGCAGCTAGAAACATTTAGCGTCCAAAAAGAGATAGACGCTGGTGAACTTGCTTTGCCTAAAACAGAGGAAACTATAGAGCAAGCTCCTACTGATGAAAAAGGCATACCTCGTGTAGAAATCGCTCCTGTACGGATACAACCTCGACCTGAAGCAAATGTTCCTTCTGAATTACAAGTTGTAAAAACAGGGGATAAACTTGCTACAGTTGGTGGAAAATCTATCAAGGTGTTACCAAAGGTAAAGGCTCAGTTTAAGTCTCTGCAATCTGATATCGAGAAAGAGATTGAAATTCAGCAGAAACCCTCTCTTTCTTATGACGATGCTATCAAACAGCTTGAGTCTGGTAATCCCGTATCGTTTGAAACCCCACAGGGAACACAGACCTATATTCCTGAACAACTTGATGCAATACGTTCGTCAACTATGTTGCAGGGAACTATGCGGGGTCATGCTGCTATTGCTGAGTCAGTAACAAAAGACAAACCTGCTGAAGAACCTGTTATCGGATATACAGACCCTACTCGTTCTAAAGTAAACAACGCACGAATACAAGACCCCTATTCTTATGAAGATACTGTTGACTATGCTACAAGCAGGATTAACCTGAACAATTATATAAAAGAAAAGGGTTATGTGAACACTGGGGACTCTCAGGTTGATGTAGCAGTTCGTCAGGTATTTATTGACCAGCTTCCAACTGGTAGCTTTGGTATGAGTTTAGCTAATAGACTTGCTGAAAGTGGTCGCGGGTTTGTAACACTGCCTCAAATAGGCAACGAAATGGTTGAAGGATTTGGTAGGTCATTGGGGCGTTCTCTTAAAAAGGGTACACCTTTTTGGGATGAGTGGGCTGCAGATGCTGAAGAACGAGAGGCCAACACAAAAAGATATTTAGAAACCATAGATGAATACTTACCCGGACCTACCGCAGCTATGTGGTTGAATGGAGAAATTCATAAACGTTTTGATAAGGAATTAGAAGAAGGAACTATTACTGAAGCCGAGCATCAACGTCTTACAATGGAAGAGGGAATTACCGGAGATTTAATAAAACGTGAATTTGTTGATGAACAAGGTGCATACGACCTTATAGAGTTTGCCTTTACAGAGTTACCTGCTTTATGGCAGGCAGGTGTTATAGGTTCTGAATTTGTACTTACTGGAACTGCTCCTGCTATGAGCAAATCAGGTGCTGCTCGTGATATGGTAACTGACATGATAAAGTTTCGTCAGGTTTATAATGTTCCAAAAGATGTGCGGTTGTCTGGGACAGCAGCGTGGGTCAATACAGAAACAAAGATGAGAAAAATAGATGACAATCTGTTTCAGATTGGCTTACTTAATAAGCAACTGCGTTCTCAAACTGAACGAGCAAAAAATAGAGCCAAAGCTTTAAACGAACGTATTCCTAGTGTTCGTAAAGAAGCAGACGCAGCGTTAGAAAGAGGGGATTTAACATTACATGCTTCTCTAAAAAAGGAAGCAGACGCTCTAGAGTCTGAAGCAAAGAACCTAAAAAGACAAGCTGCAAGAAATGCTATCAGTGCTGCATTAAGTCCCTATACAGTAGAAGTTGTAAAAGATGACTTAGTATTGGCAGGTGCTGCTTTCACTGGAAGCCAACTATTAGCTGGTTTTACAGGAAGTAGAGAGATGGGCGAACTATCTGGTATGGTTCTTGGGATGGTTGCAAACCCTGTTGTTATAAGTCCTACAGGTAGATTTATAGGAAAGCTTGGTAAAGGATTTGTTCACACTACGGGTATGCGTAGCATGGTTCCTGCTACTATGGCTAAGATTATGCAGATGGATACTACTGTAGACGATTATCTGCGTATTAACAACATAGATGCCAGCTTCAAAACACGTAAAGCTATGAATCGTGCGTTTAAAGAGCTTGAGAAAATGAACCCTGAGCAACGTGCAGAAATGAAGCGTATAGTTCAGCAACATTTACAATTACAAGAAGACATTATAAAATCATTCCCTCAAGATAAGCAAGAAGAAGCTCGTAGACTTTTTGATGCTTCGTTTGCAGAGTTGACAGGAATGGCCCCACTTATTGGGATGTACAAACAGTCATCTCAAGGATTAACATCTAAAACAATTAGAAAGGCTGGATTTAGAACTGTTTATGACCAGATGGAAGATATTCAAGCACAATCTCTTCGCGCACAAGCAGCTATAAATAACTTTGATAATTACATTAGAACCTATGCAAATCCTAACTCAAAAGAAGAGATGAGAAAATTAGTTCAAACTGCTACTAAAGGTTTGGATAACATTAAAGCACAGCTAGAGCTAGAATATAACGCTCTTGACAATCAGATAAACATTATGTTGGACGCTATAACTGGTGATTCAACTATGCAGATTCCTGAAAACTTTGTAGCAGATGCAATACAGATACAGAGAGAATTACAAAAAAAGATAAACATTTCTCAGAAGATTCCTGAAGATGGTGTAGGTCCTATGCCAACAGTAGGGCAGCAACGTGGACAGGAGGTTGTAGAAAAAGCTGAACAAATAGACTTTATTTCTAAAAAGAAAGCACGAGTGTTTGACAACTTTCAAAATAGACTTTCTCAGGTAAAATCTATGCGTGACGATAAAGTTGCTCATCAACAAGCAACGGCTCGTGCAGCAGAAGCTATTCTAGAAGCTCAGTATTCTTTCTTAGCTGACATAGGAGATGAAGCGTATCGTGATTTTAGAGCGTTTGTTTCTTCCCGTGGAAGTAATCAACCTACAATCGACATTACTAAGTTTGTCGAAGATATGATACGTATATCTGATGAAAAGGATATAATGAGGTTTTTTGGACCAGAAGCAACTTTCTTTTCTGGTCATCTTGGCAAACGTGCTATGAAAATGTTTGATAGCATGGTTAGACGAACTTTAATGGACATAGGTGAGGATGCTTTATCTGAGATTATAGATTCTGCCAAAAAGACATTACCTGAGAGTGAACAGGCTGCTTTTGTAGCAAAAGCTAACAACTTAGCAGAGGAAGACCCAATTCGGTTTGGTGTGTTTTTACACAAATTTGGAAAGGTAAACGTATTTAGCAAAGCAACAATAGAAGAAGCCGAAGAACTTCGCAGAGCATTTCGAGATTACAGTTTTAAAGTCACCAATGACGCGGTTGCTGCTCAATATGCCAGTGCAAAAGATACTATAGATGAATTGATGGAACAAAGTGACCCAGAAGGTTTTGAACAGCTTTTAGCTGTCCGTGAAATTTATCAATCTTCTAAAGACCCACTTAGACCCGGAAGCCTGATGCAGAAGCTAAAAACATCAAAAGTGGGCGAAAAGGTAGATTTAGACTCTGGTCCGTTTGTTGGTATGTATCGGAACGAAGACCCCTACAGCATTTTAGCTAAAGCAGGAGAACATATTGGTGGAATCTTAAAGGGTGGTGCTAGAAGTTCTTTAGATACTAACAAACTTAAAAATCATATGGCAGGTCTCGAGCAAGCGTTTGGAACGCATATAGGAGATAACGGACAACTATATATAGATTTGGACACCGAGCAAGGTAAAGAGGTTTTTGAAACCTTGCGTCAGCTTACTGAAGAAGTCGTATACTCTTCATGGGCAAACAAAGTATTGGGTCAATTACCTCAACCGGGTACACGTATGCCTGTTCAAAGGGAGTCTTTTACAACAACGCTTTTAGAAGAACTGGATAGTATAACAGAACAACCTTTGCAAATAAATGTTAAAGTTGGGGGAGAGGAGACTACACGAGCTATTATTGATGTTGCTGGAATGATTGCCGAAGAGCAGGATATTGTTAAGGTTATAGGCGAAGGGGAAAAATATCATCAACAAGGTTTGAAGGCTGTTGCTGAGTTTAAAACGCTTCTTAAAAAGGTAAGCAACGACGCTAGGGTAGGTAAGGGTTTAGAAGAAGCATCTATGCGTTCTATATATCAACTGACGGGCTTACAAAGTAACCTTGAATTTTTTGAAAAGTACATTCAGGGTAACGGTGATGTGTCAGAAGTTAAAAGAACTTTTGTTCGACAGTTAGCAAATGACCCCGCACTTCAAGGTAAAGATTTAAATGCTCTTTTTGATGAAGCTGCATACAAGATGGTGTATGGTGCATTAAAAGAAAAAGGGGGTTACAGGGCAACACAGTTAAAGAAAACAGCTAAATATCAGGAGCTTGTACTAGAAGCTGGCGGTGAAAATGCTGTTATTAAAGAGTTTACAAATACTCTTGGCTTAATAGAAGCACTTCAAGACCCTAGCATAATACGTAATCTTAACAAAGTTGGCATAGATGAAGCTCATGTTAAACATCTAGAAATGATTACAACTTATATCTCTACTAAACAAGCAATGAACCTTGCAGCAGACGCATCAGCTAGAGGTATGAACGCAAATGAAGTTCTCAGCCGTGCATATAACATAGCACGAGAAATGGTTAGCCCGACGTATATAGCGTCTGAATTAGCTGTTAGAATATTAAAGAAAGCTGACTCGGACTCTTTTCTTCTAATGCTGCAAAACAAAGAAGCAGCTAAAATCATGGAAAAGATGATGTATTTCCCAGAAAGAGTACGTCCCGGCGATATGAATACATTCGAAACTTTAGTGCTACAGTTTGCTGCAACTCAAGTAGTAGCAAAAGGTCAGCGAGAAGAAATAACATCATTCTTAAATGACGCAGTAGGAGTAACAGATGATGAACAAGAAGAACAAAATCCGTAAGGCGTATGCCTACGGTTCTATGGTTCGTAAACCAATGATGTATGGCGGCACTGCAAATCAGATGTCTGCAAGAAGAGTATCTGGTCAACAGATGCCCCGTGAAGAACGTAAGTCTAAAAACGTTGAACCTGCTATGGGTATGCCTAAGATGGCTATGGGCGGTAAGAACAAAGAGTTCGCAGCATTAGCCCCGCCTCGTGATAAGATTACATACGCTGACAAGATTGCTGGGGCGACTAAAACTAAACGTAACGGCTAGAGTTTGCCATCACGTCATCTCCTATCTCTCGTAAGTAACGAACGAGACTAGCAACCTTAAACGTCCCCTCATACTCTGGAAACCCACGTTCCATTGTCTTTACAAACTCTTCTGGGTCTATCGCCTGATAGTCTAGTTCGATATGCCCATCAGTGTTCATTACACATGTCAAA
>CEPH01046437.1_pt1 | contig 13683 bp, 21 predicted proteins | sample 530571 | NCBI WGS metagenome assembly CEPH01 (sample SAMEA2620413, study PRJEB7988) | marine metagenome | biome: marine biome (ENVO:00000447); feature: surface water layer (ENVO:00002042); material: "saline water (ENVO:00002010), including plankton (ENVO:xxxxxxxx)" | depth 5 m | reverse complement strand
TCATATTTACTCCTTTTGTTTAAGTTTTAAGTTATTTAGCCCACATAATATTCACAAATCTTCTTAGTCCAAACTTTTCTCCAATCTTCCTCATTGTCGCAAACAGCAACAATGTCTTTGACATATACACTTCCCATTTCATCATAAAAGCCCACATCAGAACCCTTACAATCAACCAGCAAGACATTCTTCATACCCTTGCCCTGTACAATGCTCTCAAGGGCAATAGCTTTTGTTGGAACACCTAATTGTTCAGTAATGAGTAGTGTTCCTTTTTTAATATTTTCAAATCCTTCGCAATATTGATCCATGTTTTTTTCTCCAAGTTAGTAAGTTAGTTGTTTCGAGTATCTCTTCAAAGTACAGCTACTATGCTATACGACAACATACAAAGACCAAGACATTTCAACATGGGATCAAATCACTACACACGCCACAAGTTAGCCCCTAGAGACAAGCAACGCTACACCGCAATTCTTAGCACAATCGTTGACACACCCTGTTTTGTGTTCAGAGGGGATCAAGTCAGCTTTAAAAACTTGCGAGAGGGACAATCGCTACAAAGTCCGCAACCACAGTATTGAGCCACCAAGACCAACACTTTCAGGACACAGAATAAACGCACAGAGACATGAAGTCCGGATTTTTCGTGGAGAGGATTTTCTGTTTACCTCGTTGCGGTATTGACCCTAGTGTCGTTGGCTACTCTAGGCAACCAACATCGTGAAGTATCGTTGCGAACCTCACTCTAGGGGACAAAAGCAGTCCCACTATGGGCGGTTCAGAGAGGGGGCAAAAGAGCCGACAACCCCGAACACAAATCTAGTATAGGGATTATCACACAAATTACAAGTAAAAAATGGTAAATAATTTCTATGTATGTTCCACAACAAAACTTGATCAAGGCATAAATACATAAGAGAATATAGATACAGCGATAGTAAGCACTAACTACGCCACAGAAAAAAAAATTAAATATTAAAGGGTTAATACATAGCATGAACAAAAAAATATCCAACATATCAGGGTTAACATCAAAGCAAGAAAAATTCGCTCAAGGTGTGATATCAGGGAAAAATGCAAGTGAATCATATCGAGATGCGTATAACACGAAAGGAATGAAGGACAGTAGCGTGTGGACAGAATCTAGTAAGTTAATGTCCAACCCTAAGGTAGCCCAAAGGATTCAACAGGGAATCAAACGAAAGAATGAGTATGCGGTAACTTCAGCTATCAGTATAAGGCAGATGATCATTGACAGATTGCAAAAAGAGGCACTCGACATGAATAATAATGAATCCGCAAGGATTAGGGCGTTGGAGATGCTAGGAAAAGTCAGCGAGATAGCGTTATTCACAGAGCGTGTGGAAACAGTTAACCAAAATAAAACTAGCGAAGAGATTAGGGCAGAGTTAGAGGATAAGATACAACAGATGTTTGGTAGTTAGTACTCACTATCACGGAAAGTCTTGATATTGCTACCCCCACCCACCCCCACCCCCCTGTATGTTTTTTTTGTCTGACTACGGGGTACACACTAATTTGCACAAATAATTTCAGAATTTTCATAGGGTACCCCCCTTTTTATTTTTTCTACTAACTTTTTGATAGCTTTTTTTTATAAATGTTCGTATAATGTTCGTGGGTCCCATAAGACCCCCAAGATTATTTATGACAAATAAACAAGCAAAACTACTAGACGCTATTGAGGCATACTGGGACGAGTTTAATTGCGGACCTACATTGGACGCTTTGGCTTACACCTTAGGTATATCATCTAAAAGCACAATACACGCCATGCTGAAGAGATTAGAGGACTCAGGCTGGGTTACTATGCAACCTAATAAATGGCGTACTGTAATGAGCACTAGAAGAAGTCCTTTTAAAAAAGAACAAATAACACTTGACGAACAAGTGAAGATGTGAAAATATGCACATAATAGGGAGAACTATCGGCATACTGTATAGTAATAAACTATATAGTTTATATCTAAGATTAGTTTCTTATAGTTTTAAAATAGCTAGTAATACACTAGAAGGGTTTTGTGGCATCTCGACATCAACACGCATACTCCTTACAAATTCGTTATGTGTGAGATTCATACTGTATATATTCTCTAAGTCCTGAGGTGCCACATTTGTTTGATTTAAGTAAACTTGATCAATTATCCACAGACCAACGCAGGTCGCTCTTAGAGCTCATATCTGAGTACGAGAGAGCTAAGTTAAAAGAGAATTGTAAAGAAGACTTTCTCACATTTGTAAAAGAGATGTGGGTGGCTTTTATTGAGGGTTATCACCATAAAATTATGTCTGATGCTTTTAATAGAGTTAAAGATGGAAAACTTAAACGCTTAATTATTAATATGCCACCAAGACATACTAAGTCTGAGTTTGCTTCTTATCTTTTACCTGCTTGGTTTTTAGGTTGTTTTCCTGAAAAAAAAATTATACAAGTTGCCCATACTGCTGAGTTAGCAGTTGGGTTTGGTAGAAAAGTTAGAAACCTTGTTGGGTCAGAAGATTTTAAAAAAGTATTTAGCGATGTAGGTTTGCAGTCAGACTCTAAAGCAGCAGGTCGATGGAATACGAACAAAGGTGGAGAATACTTTGCTATTGGTGTTGGCGGTGCTGTTACTGGTAAAGGTGCAGACTTGTTGATTATAGATGATCCTCATAGTGAGCAAGAGGGTCAAAGTAACGATCCTTCTGTATTTGATAAGGTTCATGAGTATTACACTTCAGGACCAAGACAGCGTTTACAGCCCGGTGGTGCAATCATTATTGTAATGACTAGGTGGCATAAACGAGATTTAACAGGTCAAATACTTAAATCTTCTACTCAAAGAGATGGCTCAGACGAGTGGGAGTTAATAGAGTTCCCAGCTATCTTGCCCTCAGGTAAAAGTTTATGGCAAGAGTTTTGGGATATAAAAGAACTAGAAAAGTTAAGAGCAGAACTTCCAGTATCTAAGTGGTCTGCACAATATCAACAGAATCCTACAGCAGAAGAATCAGCGATTATTAAAAGAGAGTGGTGGAGAGTTTGGGAAAAAGATGATCCACCGCCTTGTGATTTTATAATTCAATCTTGGGATACTGCTTTTTTAAAGACACAAAGATCAGACTTTTCTGCTTGTACTACATGGGGTGTATTTTATAGACCTGATGATGATGGTATTACACAACCACAATTAATATTATTAGATGCTTTTAAAGAGCGTTTAGAGTTTCCTGATTTAAAGAAACAAGCTTATGAAATGTATCAAGCTTGGAAACCTGAAGCTTTTATAGTTGAAGCTAAAGCAGCAGGTATGCCATTGATTTTTGAGTTAAGGCAAATGGGTATTCCTGTTTCCGAATACACTCCAAGTCGTGGAAATGATAAGATAGCTAGAGTTAATGCTGTAGCTGATTTGTTTGCTTCAGGAATCGTATGGGCTCCGGAGAGAAAGTTTGCAGAGGAAGTGATAGAAGAATTCGCTTCTTTTCCCACCGGAGACCATGACGATTTGGTAGACTCTTCAACACAAGCACTTATAAGATTTAGACAAGGCGGATTCATTGGGCTAAGTTCTGATGAACCTGATGAAGATTTACCTCAAAGAGAAGCAAATTATTACTAGGAGATTAGATGGCAGAGAAACCATTACAAACACCCGATAAGATTGTAAAGGATTCCTCTTTAGAAGTGTTAGTTACAAACCCTGAAGAAGTTGCAGTTATGACTGAAGATGGGGGCATGATAATAGATTTTGAAGAAGGTGCTGAATTTGGTACGCCAAGTTTTGATGATAACATAGCAGAATTCATGGCTGATGATCAGCTTGAATCTTTAGCATCTGAATTAATACAATATTTTAATGCGGATAAACAATCACGCAAAGATTGGGAAGAAACATATACAAAAGGATTAGATCAACTGGGACTAAAACTAGAGGAAAGAACTTTGCCTTGGCAAGGTGCTTGTGGTGTATTTCACCCACTATTAACTGAGTCGGTTGTTAGATTTCAGGCAGAGTCAATTACAGAAATATTTCCGGCAAAAGGTCCAGTTGATGTCCGTATAGTTGGAGATATAGATCAAGAAACTCAGAATCAATCAGTAAGAGTTAAAGATTATTTGAATTACTTGCTAACAGAAAAAATGACTGAGTATAGGACTGAAACAGAGAAACTATTATTTAATTTACCTTTAGCTGGTTCTGCATTTAGAAAGATTTATTATGATCCAACATTAAATAGACCAGCTAGTATGTTTGTACCGGCTGAAGATTTTGTTGTTAGTTATGGTGCATCAGACTTAACAACTTGTGATCGTGCTACACATATTATGAAAAAAAGCACAAATGATATTAAAAAATTGCAAGTTATAGGTTTTTATAAAGATGTAAATTTACAAGAGCCTTCAGAAGATTTAACTAATATTGAATCTAAATACAGCGAACTTACTGGCGAAAAACAATCTTATGAAAATGATAATCGTCATACTATATTAGAAATGATGGTTGATTTAGATTTAGAAGGTTTTGAAGATAGGCAAGGTGGTCAAGTAACAGGTATAGCATTACCTTATGTTGTTACTTTAGATTATCAATCAAGTAAGATATTAGCCATCAGAAGAAACTTTATTGAGAGTGATCCTCTAAAAAAACGCAGACAACACTTTGTTCATTATCAGTATCTTCCCGGTATGGGATTTTATGGTTTTGGATTAATACATTTGATTGGCGGTATAGCTAAATCAGCTACAAGTTTATTAAGACAACTTGTAGATGCAGGAACATTATCTAATCTTCCGGGTGGCTTAAAATCAAGAGGTCTTAGAATAAAAGGCGATGATACTCCTATAATGCCCGGTGAGTTTAGAGATGTAGATGTGCCGGGTGGGGCTATTAAAGATAATATTACTTTCCTACCATATAAAGAACCATCTACTACATTATATTCTCTTCTGCAAAATATCGTAGAAGAAGGTAGAAGATTTGCTTCGTTAGCTGATATGAAAGTATCAGACATGAACAACCAAGCACCAGTCGGCACCACTTTAGCTTTGTTAGAAAGATCACTAAAGGTAGTAGGTTCAGTACAAAGTCGTATTCATAATTCAATGAAACAAGAATTAAGAATACTATCTAAAATAATTTTTGATTTTGGACCAACTGAATATCCTTATGAGATTAAAGGCAAAGAATTAATTAAAGAAGATTTCGATGGAAGAATAGATGTAATTCCTGTTTCTGATCCTAATGCTTCAACTAAAGCACAAAAGATCATGCAGTATCAGGCAGCGTTACAGCTTTCTCAACAAGCACCTCAGATGTATAACATGGAAGAGTTACATAGGCAGATGCTAGATGTATTAGGTATAAAAGATGCGGATAAAATAGTTCCTCTTGAAACTGAGATAGAACCAACTGATCCAGTTTCTGAAAATATGAATATGTTGAATAGAAAGCCTGTAAAAGCTTTTATGTATCAAGATCATGAGGCACATATTAAAGTTCATTTGTCTGCTATGAATGATCCTAAGATGCGAGAGCTTGTTGGTCAGAGCCCTAATGCTAATGCTATATTAGCTGCTTTTACAGAACATATTACAGAACATATTGCTTTTCAATATCGTAAAGAAATTGAAAAACAACTTGGTGCACCATTACCACCACCTGAAGAACCACTACCTGAGGACATTGAATTGCGTCTATCAGAACTAGTGGCACAAGCTTCAGAAAGAGTATTAGCAGATAGTCAAGCAGAGGAAAGACAAAAAGAAATACAAGAAAGACTTGAAGACCCTGTAATTCAACAACGAGATAGAGAATTGAATATTAGAGAAGCAGAGGTACAAAGAAAAATGAAGGCTGATGCTGAAAGAATAGCAGTAGATTTAGCGAGATCACAAGCAAATACAGAGGTAGAAAAAGAAAGAATAGCCTCTCAAGAAAGAATTGCTGGTGCTAATATAGGGTTAAAAGCAGCTACAGAAAATAAAAAAATATCTAGCAAAGAACAAATAGAAAGTGCTAAGATAGGAAAAAATGTAGCAGATGAACTACTTGATGAATAGTGGCTGATACGACTGAAAATATAATTAACGCTATTAGAAAGCAAATCAGAGATCACATGAATGAACACGCTGATCATTTATCAGGTGGGGCTTGTAAAGATTTTGAAGAGTACAGATATTTAACAGGTGTAATATCTGGACTTGCATTAGTAGAAAGAGATATACTTGATCTACTGGAAAGAGTTGATCGTTAAGATTAACGCAAGGACCTAGACCTTAATCTAGTGCAAAGGAGAAAATATGAATAAACCTGCAAAAAATATTCAACAAGAAACTGTTGAAGCAAAAGACAAAGCGAAACAATTACCTATACCTAAAGGTTACAAAATTCTAATCGCATTACCTGACATAGAGGAAACTACTAAGGGTGGAATTATAAAAGCCTCAGAAACTAGAAGAGTTGAAGAGGTTGGTTCTATCGTGGGTTTTGTTTTATCTATGGGTGATGATTGTTATAAAGATAAGAACAGATTTCCAAATGGTCCTTATTGTAAAGAGGGCGATTGGATTATTATGCGTTCTTATTCAGGCACTAGATTTTTAGTGCATGGAAAAGAATTTCGTTTAATCAATGACGATAGTGTAGAAGCTGTTGTTGAAAACCCTATGGGTATAGTAAAGGTAATTTAAAATGTCAGAAAATAATACCGCAAATCAAGAAGTTGAAAAGGTTGAACAACCTATTGTAACTTCTCAAGAAGATAAATTCTTTGGTGTAAAACATTCTATACAGAGTGAAAAACAAGCTGAAGAAGCAAGTGAATCTGAATTAGAGGTTGAGATCATAGATGATAGACCCATTGAAGATCGTAAACCACCTAAAGCTAAAACTTCTAATACTGAAGATGTAGAGCAAGAAATAGATGGTATAACCGATAAAGTTCAGAAAAGAATAGATAAACTTAAGTATGAGTTTCATGAAGAGCGTAGAGCAAAAGAAGCAGCAGAGCGTTTGCGTGAAGAAGCTGTTAATTATGCTCAAGGTATTCAACATGAAAATAAAAGACTTTCAGCTTTAATTAATAAAGGTGAAGAAGCTCTTTTAGGTCAAATATCTGCTAAGTCAAGTGCTGAGGTTGCTAAAGCAGAGCAAGAGTTTAAAGAAGCTTACGAAGCTGGTGATACTGAAAAAATGGTATTGGCTAATAAAAAATTAGCATCAGCACAAGTTGATTTAAAGTCCGCAGATGAACGACTTAAGTATTATCAGCAACAACAAGATATACAACAAAATAATGTTGAACAGCCAACTCAGGCATATCAGAATCCTACTCAAATACCTTTGAGTGATTTAGATAAAAAATGGTTGGAAGAAAACTCATGGTGGTCAGACCCTAAATACACGGAGTTAAGGGGTTTTGCTTTAGGTATAAATGAAAAAGTTATTCGTGAAGGATATCAAAGAGCAACTAAACCTTACTATGATGAAATAGATAAACGATTAAAAGATAAACTTGGAAAAGTTTATCCGGAAATTTTTGAGAGTAAAGAAGATGATGTAGCTACTGAAACTGAATCTATTCAGTCAGAAGTAGAAACTGCGATCTCAAAAACCCCATCGAATGTTGTAGCACCTGCAACTAGAAACAATGGTGCTATGCCACGCAAAGTGCAGTTAACATCGTCCCAAGTATCCCTCGCTAGGAGACTGGGATTAACACCGGAACAATTAGCCATGCAAATCGCTAAGGAGAGTAAAAATGGCAGATAATGAAAACATAACTGAAGAAGTTAGTAGAGCAGCAAGAGAAACTGAATCCCGTGAGGCTTCAGCTAGAACCCCAACTTGGGAACCACAATCAAAACTACCTACACCTAAACCACAAGATGGTTGGGTATTTAGGTGGGTCGCTACTAGTATTTTAGGTCAAGCTAATAATACTAATGTGAGTGCTAAATTTAGAGAAGGCTGGGAACCTGTGAAAGCAGAAGATCACCCTGAATTAAAGTTAGTTACTGATGTAAATTCTGAGTGGGCTAGTAAAGGCAATTTAGAAGTAGGAGGACTTTTACTCTGTAAAGCACCAAAAGAGCTTATGGAACAAAGAGATGCTTACTACAGAAGAATGGCTAAAGACCAAATGGATTCTGTTGACAACACTTATTTAAGTGAAAATGATCCTCGTATGCCCATGTCTAAACCTGAGCGTACTACTAGGGTCAAGTTCGGTGGTCCTAAGTAAATAAACTTGGGGCTGTTGTTTTAACTTTAATGGAGTAATTTATGGCTAGTTCAGCTACCCCAATGGGTGCAGAGCCAGTTGGTTGTCTTAGTTCTAATGGTTCTTTTACAGGAAAAGTTAGACATTATAAGATAGCTTCAGGCTATGGCACCGCTATATTCTACGGAGATTTTGTTAAATTAGTTAGTTCAGGTACTGTTGAAAAAGATACTGGAACTACATCATTAACTCCTGTAGGAATATTTGTTGGAGTTTCATATACTGATCCTACAACAAATCAAAAAACATTCTCACAAACATATCCAGCATCTACAAGTGCTAGTGATATTAGTGCGTATGTTGTGGACGACCCTTTTGTGGAACTTAAGATGCAGAGTGATCAAAGTATTGCACAAACAGGGTTAGGTAATAATGCTGCTGTTGTTCAAACAGCAGGTAGTACGAGTATAGGTCGTAGTAAAAATGCTGTTGATGGAAGCACTATTGCTACTACAAATACTTTGCCAGTAAAAATTATTGAGTTCGTAGATGGACCTGATAGTTCTGTTGGCGACTCATTCACCGATGTAATCGTTATTTTTAACGCAGGACATCAATTAACCAACACCACAGGTGTTTAATCTTTAGGAGAAAATAAATGGCTATTTCAAGAGCACAAATGTTAAAAGAACTCCTACCCGGACTAAATGCTTTATTTGGTTTGGAGTATGAGAAGTACGAAGACGAGCATACCATGATCTATGAAACTGAAAATTCAGATCGTTCATTCGAAGAAGAAGTTCAGTTAAGTGGGTTTGGTCAAGCGGTTGTAAAAGATGAAGGTTCAGCAATCACATTTGATTCTGCACAAGAAAGTTTTACATCAAGGTATAACCATGAAACTATTGCATTAGGCTTTGCAATCACAGAAGAAGCGATAGAGGATAATCTTTATGATTCTTTATCTGCTAGATATACAAAAGCTTTAGCAAGAGCCATGGCATATACAAAACAAGTAAAAGCTGCGTTTCCATTAAATAATGGATTTACTAACAGTTTCCAATCAGGAGATGGAGTAAATTTATTTACAGCTGATGGAGATGGAGTTACTGGTGGTGATGGACACCCACTTGTTGATGGTAGTAAAAACTCTAATAGACCTAGCACAGCAGCAGACCTTAATGAGACTTCTTTAGAAAATGCGATTATAGAAATCGCTGCTTATAAAGATCAAAGAGGTTTGAAAATTGCAGCTAGACCTAAAAGACTAATTGTACCTTCTGCTTTGCAGTTTACAGCAACTAGACTTTTAGAATCGCAATTTAGAGTTGGTACTTCAGATAATGATATTAACGCTATCGTAACTAATGGTGCTATACCTGAAGGTTACATGGTAAATCATTATTTAACCGACACTAATGCTTTCTTCATAATCACCGATGTTCCTAATGGAATGAAACATTTCAATAGAACAGGCATGGAAACATCTATGGACGGAGATTTTGATACCGGTAATGTGAGATATAAAGCTAGAGAAAGATACTCATTTGGTGTATCTGATCCTCTAGGTATTTACGGATCACCCGGTTCAAGCTAAACTTATAGGGGAGTTAATACTCCCCTTTTTTCGTATCTAGGGATTTTTTTATCTAGCGACTGACCTAGCAGACTAACCAAGACGCTAGAATTTTATAGGTATATATTATGGGAAACTCAACTTTTAATGGACCGGTGAGGTCTGAGAATGGCTTTACAGTCATTTCAAAAAATTCAACAACAGGTGCTATCACTACTGAATTTACTTTAGATGGTGATGGTATGAAGGTTACACCTGTAGTTTTAACTGATGCAGATACAACACTAACAGCAACAGCAAATGGTGGTCGTGTCAATGTAGTTCCAGCTATTACAGCAGATAGAACTCTTACATTACCAAGCCCTGCTGCTGGTGTTTATTTTAAATTTATTTATGGCGGTGCAGCAGAAGAAACAGAAAACCTTATCATTACTACAGGTTCAGATACTAATTTCTTCTTGGGTGGAATAATTCATTTAGATTCTAATGCAGACAATGTATCTGTTTATGCTGATGGCAACTCAAACTCCGTTCTTACTTTAACTGACTTTGGTTTATTTGAAATCAATATCTTAGGTAAAGATTCAACGAACTGGTATATTTGGGGTAATCAAGAAGGTGCAGATGTCCCAGCATTTACTGACCAACCTTAACAGGAGTAAATTATGGCTGATGCAGTTACATCTACAACAATTTTAGATAGTGATAAAGATTTTATAGTTCAGCTTACAAATGTTAGTGATGGCTCAGGTGAAAGTGCTGTTACTAAAATTGATGTAAGTGGTTTAAATTCAAACACATTAAATGGCAAATCTTGTTCCGGAGTAAAACTTTTAAAAGTTTATTATTCAATTTTAGGCTTTGATAAAATAGGTTTATTTTGGAACGCATCAAGCGATACTTTGTGTATGGAATTAAATCCAAGTGCTGATGGAGTTTTGGATTTTTCACCTTTTGGTGGATTACAAAATACATCAGGATCAGGAAAAAACGGAGATATAAATTTAACCACGACTGGACACAGTTCGGGTGATACTTATATGATCGTTTTACATTGTATTAAATCATTTGACTAGGGTGAATTATGTCTTATAAAAAAGAAGAAAACGGCAAGTTTGTTAATGGCGACCCCGCTTTTCTTATATGGGAAGGAGAAAAACTTATAGCTGGACCTATTAGAGAGCAAGAAGCTAATTCTATGTTAAAAGAATTAAAATCTGCATCTAGTAAAACAGTTAAAAAAAGTTCTCCTAAAAAATCAACAAAAAAAACTACAACAAAAAAGGTGAAAAAAAATGGCAAAAAAAAGTAAATATGGTTCAAAAATGAGAGGCGGAAGAAATACTAAGATGAAATCTAAAGGTTCATCTAAAATGAAAATGCCTCAAACTTTTAATGATGTAATCAGGAGAAAAATAGGCGGTAGAGTTTAATAGTGAGCCGAGCCTCTAAAGACTCAAGATTAAAAAGGGCAGGTGTATCGGGGTACAATAAACCAAAGCGTACCCCTAATCACCCTACTAAATCCCACATTGTTGTCGCAAAAGAAGGCAATAAAATAAAAACTATTAGATTTGGACAGCAAGGTAAAAAAGTTGGCACATTATCAGGTACTGCTGGTAAACCTAAAAAAGGAGAATCTAAGCGTATGAAAGCAAAAAGAAAATCTTTTAAAGCAAGACACGCTAAGAATATTAAGCGTGGCAAAATGTCAGCAGCTTATTGGGCAGATAAAGTAAAATGGTAATGTCTAGATCAGCTTTCAAACAAAGCACATTAAAAGCACCAGCATCTAAAAAGAATAAAGTTCCACATAGAACAAATGAGAAGCAAAAAAGACCCAAAAGTAGGAACCGGTAAAAAACCAAAAGGCTCAGGTCGTAGGTTATATACTGATGAAAATCCAAAAGATACTGTTAGTATAAAGTTTGCTACACCAACAGATGCTAGAAAAACTGTAGCTAAAGTAAAAAAGATTAAAAAGCCTTTTGCTAGAAAAATACAAATACTAACAGTATTAGAACAAAGAGCAAAAGTTGCAGGTAAAAATCAACAAGCAAGAATAGCTAAAGCAGGTAAAGAAGCTATTAGGAGAAAACATGGCAAGTAGCGGTACAACAGCGTTTAACTTAGATTTATCAGATATTATTGAAGAAGCGTATGAGCTTTGTGGTATAGAATTAAGATCAGGTTATGACTATAGGACTGCAAGAAGAGCATTAGATTTATTATTTCTTGAATGGCAAAATAAAGGATTAAATTTATTTAGTGTTGAAACAGGCACACAAACTTTAACTGAGGGAACATCTACCTATAGTTTAGGCAGTAATGTTTTGGAAATTATTGAGGCATTTATTAGAACAGACTCAGGTGATACTTCAAAACAGTTTGACCAAAATTTAAGAAGAATATCTGTTAGTGAATTTTCACATATAGCTAATAAATTAACCAAAGGTAAACCAAGTTTATTTTTTTTAGATAAAGGTGTAGAGAATCCTACAATAAATCTTTGGGCAACTCCCGATGGTTCTGCAACATATACTTTAGTGTATTTTTTTATTAAGAAGATAGAAGATACAGGTAAACCTGCAACTAACAACGCAGGTGTACCTACAAGGTATTTACCTTGCATGACCGCAGGATTAGCTTACAACTTGGCTTTAAAAAAAGAAGAAGCTAATGCAAGGATACCTATTTTAAAACAAAGGTATTTAGAATTATGGAATGAGGTTAGTGATGCAGATAGAGAAAGAGCATCTGTGAGGTTTGTTCCATATAGTTTTTATAATTAATATGGCATACGCACAAGGAAAAAAAGCATTAGGTATTTGTGATAGATGTGGTTTTACTTATAAGTTAAGAGAACTTAGATATGAAGTAGAAAATAAAACTAGAAATGGATTAAAGGTTTGTTATGAATGTTTTGATCCTGATCACCCACAATTTGATGTTAATAATATAACTACCATTGATCCACAAGCTTTATATGATCCAAGAGTAGATACAGGGGAACAAGCATCAAGAGAGATATTTGGTTTTAATCCTGTAACTGGAACAGGAATTATAATGCGAGGTAGCATAGGTAAAGTAAAAATAACCATAGGTTAAAATGACATATTCAGAATTAAAAAGTTTAATACAAAATTATGTGCAAAATACAGAAACAACTTTTGTTTCTGATTTGCCTAATTTAATAAAACAAGCAGAAGAAAGAATATTAAAAACTGTAAATCTTCCTGTGTTTAGAAAAAATGTTAGTGGTACATTAACATCGGGAAATCAGTATCTTGCGACCCCATCTGATTTTTTAGATAACTTTTCTTTATCTTTTACTAGTTCAAGTGAACAAACTTTTTTACTTTTTAAAGATGTTAATTTTATCAGAGAGGCATATCCAAACGCATCAACCACAGGTATTCCAAAGCATTATGCTTTATTTGACGACACAACTTTTATAGTGGGTCCAACACCAAATGATAATTTTGTAGTAGAGCTTCATTATTTTTACAGACCAGCATCTATAACAGCAGGTGCTGATAGTGGTACAACTTGGTTAGCAACAAATGCTATAAATGCTTTATTATATGGTTCTTTATTAGAGGCTTATGTTTATATGAAAGGTGAGCCTGATATTATGCAACAATATGAAAGAAGATATTTTGAAGCCTTGAGCAAACTTAAAAACTTAGCTGAGGGTGATAATACTGTTGATATTTACAGAGATGATGCAGTAAGAATGGAAAGAATGTAATGTTTAATGTTGATGTAAAATCAAGCATAGGTGATATAACAGTTAGCACTACTCAAAATAAAGGTCATAGTCCTGAATACTGGACAGAACGCATAGTAGAAAGACTTATAAGTATTAGTGATAATGC
>CEPH01040061.1_pt1 | contig 13686 bp, 29 predicted proteins | sample 530571 | NCBI WGS metagenome assembly CEPH01 (sample SAMEA2620413, study PRJEB7988) | marine metagenome | biome: marine biome (ENVO:00000447); feature: surface water layer (ENVO:00002042); material: "saline water (ENVO:00002010), including plankton (ENVO:xxxxxxxx)" | depth 5 m | reverse complement strand
ACAACCTTCTCGCCCTTGTCGATTCGCTTGGTTGTATGGGAACAATGGCGCGCGTTACATTGGCCGTTGCGGTTGGTTCTGATGCGTTTTGTTTTGAGGAACATGTGTATCTCCATAGTGGGGGTTAAAGGTTGATTATGAGCGAGCTAGGCCGGCGGTAGAATCGATGATTGTTATGGATACTTGGGTGTCGCTCTCCAGTGCTAGTAATACCTCTTCATCGATGATAGCGTATACATTGAGGACGTTGTCTAGTATAAGGTGACGATCAAATCCGGCCCATACAAGGATGTCAAACTCTTCTTGGGCTTCTTTGAGGTTATTGTAGTCTACGCGGTTCTGGTCTTGGTAAATCTTCATTGTGGGTCTCTGTGAGGGGTGAAAGGTGATGGGGCTTGCGCCCCGTTGACTATGCCTTGAAAGGGGCTTCTTTGATGCGCGCTGCGAGGCGGAGGAAGGGTGCGGGCTTCGTGGTGTGAGTGGCCCAGAAGGTGCCGCCCTTGGTGATGCCTACGAAGCGGCTTTTGCTAGAGGTGTCCCAGAGATAGATCCACTGGCCACATTGGAGTTTGATCTCTCCGGATACGATCTTGTCATAGTTGTCATTGGTGATAAGAAGAGCAGGTTGAAAGCGCATTGCATGTCTCGCGTGTGAGGGGTTGAGGTTTGGGGCTTCGGATGCTTCAGCAAGTCGAAAACTTCTTTATCGCTATCGTTATCGCCTCATGTAAGTAATATAACATGTTTTGTTGGCTTTGTGTAAACTTTTTTTATTTATTTTTGTCTCGGACATATTGTGTCCGGTAATGATTTTGCTCTCCATGGTGCCAAGTTATGTCAATAAAGTTTGGCATGAAAATTGCAAGGAAAAATCTCCTTGCGTCTGGGACTGGTTACCATGTGCCGAGCGTGTGCGGGTTCCATCGCTTGTCAAGTGAGATCTCCCGAATCACGTGCTTACAGTTTGGGTCAAGACGAAGGTAAATAGCATCGCCATCACCGCGATAAATGGAGACTTCCATTGTAACACCATCTTCGCAAAGGTAGATGTCGAAGAAGTGATTCCCGTGCCCTTCTGCGGTATGCCACATCTGCTCGTTGGCATCAAGGCCATTCCACCACTTGATCATGCGCATGACACCGAGTCGATCCTCGTGATTGCGAAGGAGGGGAAGGATACGCGCTACTTGGGGCTGTGTAATGGTACTGGCAATGTGTCGCCCTGTGCGGTGCATAGAGTTTGGTTGCGGGAAGGCTTGGAAGAGGTCAAAGAGAGCGTGGGCTGTTTCGGTTGTGTGATCCATGAGAGTCTCCATAATGGGGGTTAAAGGTGGGAAAAGAGAAGATAGCCTTTCGGCTATGGCCTAGAGCATGTCAAGATCGGTCTTGATCTCGCTGAGAAGGTCTGAAGGGCAATCGTCGAAAAGGTCGGTATCAAGTGCCTTTTTCGGGGTCTTACGAAGACCCTTTCTTTTGCGCTCTGCTTCTGCTTCCATCTTATCGATGAGTTGGCAATCAAGTTCAATCCAGAGGTCTTCGACTCGCTCGCTCTGCTCGTTGCATTGGGCATTCAAGGCGTTAAGGGCTTGCCAGTTGGGGATACCATCGGCAGCGGTGAAGTCGGTGCGAAGGCGTGGAATCATGGTCATGTCAAAGCGACCGGAGCGAAGGTTTACAGAAGCGATTTGGTCTTTGGTGAAAGAGGACATTTTGTCTCCATTGTTGGGGGGTATTGGTAATATAAGCGGTTTTGAGAGGTTGTCAAATATTTTTTTTGTAGCGGTCATTTTCTGTCCGAAAAGTTTATCTCCCTATGGGAGGCACCCTTATTCAAGGTGCCTGTAGGGGCGATTCTGCCTTGCTGTACCTTGCTAACTTTTTGAAGGCATAGAGACTCTCGTGGAGGTTATACCATTCCATCTCTCTTGCAATCGAACAAAGGGCTTCGAAAAGAAGGTAATCACCCAAGGGGTGTTGTGCGCTGTCCGCACTGGTATCGACATGATACCACGCTTTAAGGGCTTTGAAATAGGCTTCATGATTGATGCCATAGGCATCACACCACTGATCCGTAACCGTATTGATCTCGTTCTCTGAGTGTACCCAATGGAGATCTTGATCATAGAGGGAGGTATAGAGGGCAAAGAGACGTGCGAGAGGGGCTTGAGGGAAAGACATAATGTGCTCCAAAAGAGGGGTTAAAGGTTGATTATGCGTTGGTGGTTGCTTTGATAGCGTCTGTCATGTAGTCAATGGCAAGGCCGAATCCCATGTAACCATTGAGGAGTTGGATTGTATATCGGTCATACTGAGCGATAAGAGCAGGGGTTGTACATTGGGCTTCAAGGGCCAGCCAAGCGGGGGTCAATTGGATCATGAAAATCTCCGGGGAGTGAAAAAACTTTCCATCATTGAAAAGCCATACTCCAATATACACCGTTTTCGAAAGTGTGCAAGTTTTTTTTATTTATTTTCCGGACACTTTTTGTCCGCTCTCTGAAAGAGAGTATTTAAGTTATGTAAAGAAGTTTTGGCACGATTCTTGCAACGTATATTATTCGGTCTGGTCTCGGTGGATACCAAGTTATGTTAACAAGTTTTGGCATGGTTCTTGCATACAATTCGGTGACTCAAGTTATGTAAAGAATTATTGGCACGGTTCTTGCAAAAAGAAAAGCGGACACATTTTGTCCGCTTGTGAGAAAGAGTGATTCGGACATTTTATGTCCTCTAAAAAGATTGGGCCATTTCGAAAGTTTTCGGGTAAGAAGGCGTTTTATTTTCATGGATACTACTTACTATCGGTGGGTTGTCGAGAACGTGTATTTTATGGGGAAAATCGCGCAAATACTGTATGTTCTCACCATCATTTTGATAACGTACTTGATAACCTGTTTTTCGTTTACTGTAAAACATACATCCTCCTCCTGATAAGCCCATACGAACGCAATGTCTGTATGGGTTTTTTCGTGTCTATCCCTGCGCTCGCATACGGGCGATTGCAAGTTGCAGTTCAGCGCGGGTGATGCGCTCCCATTGCTTACGTGTGAGGCGTCCGTTCATGTACATACGGGTAGGATTCGCGTCGTACTCCTCTTGGGTGTCTGTGGGGATGCTTTGCATCTCTTTTGTGTATTGGGCTTGTGCTTTGGTGCGGTTGCTCTTGCTCATGTGATTGTCCTGTGTTGTAGTTGGGTGGGGGTGTAGGGTGGTAGGGTAGGGGGGTATAGGGTAGGGCTGTAGGCTAGTGATGTATGTGAACATTGCTGTAGTCAGTGATTACTCTTGTATAGCTCTTGCATGAGATTACAGACTTGATAGTATGGCCTTGTGCTTTGAGGTTTTCGATTGTCTTGATTGCTTCTTTGTGCATGGTGGTGGGGTATTGGTTGTTGCTGTTCATAGTATGCTCCATAGGGGTTTTGTAAAGTTTTTTTTTGTGGTCTCGGTTACTTCGCGCAATCCGAGTCGGCCCACATCTGCGCTATGCGCTCGTCGTGGTTCTCCAAAGATACAGTGCGCTTCAAGTCAATGAAGAAGTCACAAGCGCGTTCCAACCGGTTGATAAGCGCATGATTCGTGGGGTCACTTGCGAAGGCCGGACAGTTGACCAGTAACTCCCAAAGGTCACAAGAGGAATCGACATGTCGCTGTATAAGAGGGAGATTGCGCATAACCAAGAATGATTGCAGGTTTTCGTAGGTTTGGATGAGGTTTTGGGCTTGTGCGATGTGTGCTTTGGTGATTGATGTCATGTGAAAATCCGTAGGGTGTGAGGGGTGAAACTTCGGCATGCTTCGCTCGGGCTTATCGCAATCCTTGTCGCTTCATGTATGTAATATAAGGTGTTGGGGTGGGCTTGTCAAGAAGTTTTTTTATTGTTCTCGGACATTTTTTGTCCTATTGGATCGTGTGGAAAATCAAAGGCATGGGATAGAGCGACCGGTTGCTTTTACTTCGTAAGCATGTTTCACCCATACCTCACTTTTCTTGATTGCTTTTCGTGCTTCTTCCAATGTGCAATAGATTCTATGCTTTGCTTCCTTATTCTCTTTGCTATGGTCAATGAGGTATACTTCGATAAAACCGTACAGTAATCCCCATGCTGTCTGCTTTACGCATGTGATTTCGATGTGATTGTGCTGAAGATCTTGAAGAGTGATAGACATGTTGCGTTCCGTTGTTGGGGGGGGTGATGTAAGTAATCTATAGTGTTGGGTTCGATTTGTCAAGAAGTTTTTTTTATGGTCTCGGACATTTTTTGTCCTATGGGCTTGGCGATGGTCAAGAAGTATCTTTTCGCGAATGAGTGCTTTTTTCCTCTTGAGTCGATGACGTTCACGTATTCAACGGTTTCGTTACTGTAAAAGGTGTGCTTTCTACCTACTTCCACAACAAGTACTCTCTCTCCATCATAATCCATAGCCCAAACTTCCCCTAGCATACTTCCTCTTCTGATTCCTCTTCATCTTCCAGTTCATCGCACACTTGCTCAAAGCATTCTTCGATGATCTCCATGCCTACAACATAGGCATACATGTTCGCTACCGCTTCAGAGTTACCGAAGTCTGTGTGTGACTCTCCAAAATGCATTTTTTCATAGTCTTGGATCTCCCCGATACAATCAAAGGCATCAGCACCGAGCCATTGACTCGCTTGGTAGTATCCAACGATGTAATAATCCATGTTGAAGATCTCGTTATGAAGGTCATAAACATCTTTGCTCTTGAAGTCTTCATCGTACTCTGCGATCTCTTGAAGACGTGTAAGGCAAAAATCTTTGATCTCTTGTTGTTTTTCATGCAATGACATAATGTATCCTTTCGGTTGGGGGTATAGGGTAGTAGGGTTGAAGTGATGTAAGTAATCTATAGGGTTTGGTTCAAAAAGTCAAGGACATTTTTTGTCCGGCTACAAGATTTTGAGGGCACCTTGCGAGATGTAAACAAATCGCGGTTGGTTTGGTTCTGAGATCTCCACCTTGTAAAGGTGAGCATGCCAGTGCTTTTCGATAACACCTGCAATGCGCTTTCTGAGGACAGGTGCGTAAAAAGAAACGATGGTGCCTTTTGGTAATGTATTCATGGTTATCTCCTATTGAACAGGTTTTAGCTCGGTGGTCTTAGGCATCCAACGAGAAGTCGTGTAGATGGTGGGTGTGCCATCATCTTTGATGATGGTGATTGAAAGACGGTCATGGTCAAGACTACGATGTGAAACATAAGCACCTTTTTTTTCGGTGCGTGTTTTGCTATCCCAATAGAGGATAGTGTCGCCTTTGACTAGGGTATCGATAAAAAGTTTGTTCATTTTGTCTCCGGTGTCGGGGTGATGTAAGTAATCTATAGGGTTGAGTATGATTTGTCAAGAAGTTTTTTTATCATCTTCGGACATTTTTTGTCCGCTATCATTTTTCGGGAGACAATAGCCGGCTTTTATGTACGCGTGTGCCCACATGATATGACGCTTGGACATGTTATACACCTCCCCCGTGTCTATGAGTACTTGCCACGCGTTCCAATACTTGTATTTGTGATCGCTTGGGTTGTTCACTATTTGCTTTGCTTCTTCGATTGTAATGTTCATGGGCTTTGCTCTGGTTTGTATTCGGGATTTCGGGTTATTGTGAGTTTCCATATTTGGTTGTTCTTTTGCATCTTGTCAATCTCCACATGTGGGTAGGTAGCATGTTGCGCCCCCACCCATTGTCCATCCACAAGGACAGACAAGGAGTAAAGATAGCGGTTCATTATCGCTGCATCGCTCGGAAGCCCTTCGCGTTCTTGGGTGCAGTCTTACGCACCTTCTTGATTGCTTCCTGTGGACTGTTGGCTTGCACCGTTGCAAAGGCATATTGTTGTGAGAAGTTTGTTCCTGTGCGAAGGAACGAGTAGTCTACAAAATAAGTGTTCATGGGTATCTCCATAGGGTGGTAGGGTAGAGGGTTATGTTAGTAATCTATAGTGTTGGGTTGAAAAAGTCAAGGACAAAAAATGTCCGGTTATGAATCTTCCTGAAGGGCGAGTATGATTCCTAGGAAAAAAGCCAAAAAAATCATGAATAGTAGAGTGATATAAAACATGGGGTGTCTCCTACTGTCGAATAAAAGTGATTTCGATTTCGCTGTCTACGACTTCTACTTGTGCATGGACATGTTGGGGTTGTTGTGATTTTGCTGTAAGGCATGAGATAAGCAAGAGTATGATCATGTGTTCTCCTATTGGTTTGCGATGATTGCGGATGTGATTTTGGTCTTGTTCCAAGACTTGCGAACAGTAACCTTGCGTTCTGCTCCAAGAGCAAGGAGTTTTTGCTTTGAGAAGCCCATAAGTTGAGCGGTTGTGAAGGTGATGGATGCTCTCTTTGCGAGAAGTTTTTTGTATTGACGCTTGTTCATGTTTATCTCCATTGTCGGGGTGATGTTACTAGTATAAGGTGTTGGGTTGGAAAAGTCAAGGACATTTTTTGTCCTATTGGAGATCATACCCATAATAAGGCGAGTCTTCATTGACAATCATTGCTTTAAGAGCATCTTCCATATTCTCATCCAGATCGTGGATGAGCACTGCTTCCTCCAAAGCAACAGAAAAATCCTTGTTTTCTCCTTGCTCTTTCAAAATGAGAAGTAGTTCTTCGTAAGCGTTCTCTATTGCGATATGTTCAAAGTCAGCAAAGTCATTCATGTTGTTCTCCGGTGGTTGGTGATGTTACTAGTATAAGGTGTTGGGTTGGAAAAGTCAAGGACATTTTTTGTCCGGTTACGAATCTTCTTTGATTCTCTTGCGACATGCCTTTTTGTTGGCTTCCTTTTTGCGGTCTTTGTGCCTTCCTGCTCCTGCACCGGCTCTCTTGATGTGCTCAAGGTGGGTGAGGTTTCGGGGCTGCATCTTCTTCTTAGTTTTCTTGCTCATTCTGGTTGTCCTCTTGGTGGGCTTGCATCGCCATGAGAAGTCCCTTCTCGGCCAGTTCTTTCAGTTCTTCTGGAAGATTCGGGTTTTGAAGCACCTCAATCAGTTGGTGCACCATAACTAGGTCTTGGATGTGCTTCGGGCACAGGTTCGGGGTCAATGGAAGTTTATTCATGGGCTTTGCTCTTGTTGGGGTGTAAAATAAATGTATTGGTCTTTGCATTGAATGCGCTTGCAAACCACATCCCAATCGGCTTCCGACCAACATTGGGGCTTGTCTCTCTTGTAGCATCTTACATGCTTTGGTTTCGGCTTTGTATCTTGCTGACATGCTGCCGAGGCCAGAACGATAGCCAAGGGGAAAAGACAAAAGCAAGCGAGAACAATCCATTCTCTCAGTTGTGGACTCATTATGCACGTCCAAAGGCAATAATGAGGATGATGATGAAAAGAAGTACCATGTTTATCTCCATTGTCGGGGTGATGTAAGTAATCTATAGGATTTGGTTGAAAAAGTCAAGGACATTTTTTGTCCGATTGTTATTTTGTGGTATTGAGTATCATAAAATGCTGAATAGGCTCAAAGGGGTTTGGGTTGAAGTCCACAAGATAGTCTTCCACCGCATCTTGATGATCCCATTTATCCTTTGGGGTATTGCTTTCGGAAAATGCGATGCTGATTGTTTTAACAATGGGGGTCATGGGCTGTTGAGCATACAAGAAGTAGATGGTGTAGTGATAGATGACTTGGTTCATTTTGTCTCCGCTGTCGGTTGAAGGTGTAATCAATATAACTGGTTGTGCCGACTTGTCAAATAAAAAGATTTGCTTTCGGACAGAATATGTCCGCTCCCTCCAAAGGAGGTTGTGCGCGGGTGTTTGAGTTATGTCAATAAGTTTTGGCACGGAAGTTGCAAGGGATGTCTCTACTCTGAAACTGTCCCTTGCGCTGTCCTCCTCAGCGGTTGACGTTGATTGTGTAGGATGAACCTGTCTTTTGGGCTGTAAGGTTCTCCAGACCTTCTACTGGCTCTCCTTCGGAGAGTGCGCGTATGAGCCTACGCACATCATGCGTGGTCACGCGGTCGTCTGAGATCACGTTTGCCATGAGCATGTGTATGTCACCTTCCCATGCGCCCCAGTTATCTTCGATAAACTCCAAGGCTTCCTTTACGGCTTCCACCGTTATCTCTGCTCTACTCTGCATCTTTGCCCCCGTAGTGGAATGTTGTGTACTTGCCCTTTATGTCCTTGGGCTTGACGTTGCGTATGTGCATACCCTTGGGTGTGCGTGTCGTAAGCGTTACGCTCTTGATCGTGTGTTTATGCTTCATTGTTCCTCCGTTATTGGTTTGAAGAATTTGTAAAAGTTGTCCCATCCAAAGAACCTACGCACCTTCAGCGTGCGTATGTTGTGTAATTTGAACTCGGTCGTTTCCCTAGGGAATATGTCTATGAGTATGTATACATCCTTTGTATCTATGTGCTGATAGAGTGTGCCTATCATACGTTATTCCTTCGGGTAGGGTAGGGGGGTAGTAGGGAGGACGGGAGTAAAGTATCTTCGCAATAGTCCATGACTTATTGTCTCTTTACTTCCATCCCCATATCTCAACGTAATGTACATTCCATCCTCCTCAACAGCTACTACTATTGCTATTGGTGCACTGTACGATTCCTTATGGAATACTGATGACTTCTTTTTCCATACTGTTCCAATCACCTTATGCTCCTTCGTCTATGGCTATCACTAGCTCATTGGTTGAGAAGTAAGGGTTGTCCTTGCCTTGTTGATTGGTCATCCACATACGCTGTGGCAAGGAGCGGATGGGCTTGGGTGCTTCCATGTCTGTGAGGATGATGTGCCCGTCGAACTTGCGTTGATCGTTCACGTACTTGGTTGGAGCATTGAAGCATGTACCACCACACTTGACGCGTTCCCACACTCTGCGTTCCCCCTTCTTCCAGACATAGACCAAAGATGGGTCTACTTCGGTATCGAAGGGAATGATAGTGAACTCGGCAAGTTTGGCAAGACCATTCAATTCAGAGAAGAAAGCCGAAAGCATAGAGTCGGACACAGAACCAGATTGGTCTATAGAGATAGCGATCTGGGCCTGTCTACGCACCTTCTTTCCGGCATGGATCAAAGGGAACCGCTTATTGATACGTCGGACAGTAGAACGCTTGTCTGCTCTCTGAGACTTCTTGATGAAGTAACGAAGCACCTTCTTCCAATCCACCTTCGGTGTAATCATGTCCATGATCTGCTTACGAACATCTGCTGATACTGTGCCCCACCCGTTGCCTTTGGATGCTTCCTCTGTGGCCTTCTTGACGGCATCTTTAAGATGCTCCTTGGCAATCTGCTTTACCTCTTCAGAGACATCGCCCCAACCGCTATGGTCGTCGAAAGCATGATCTCCAAGGGAAGAGCCTTCACCGCCTTGACCTTGGTTGCCTTGGCCTTCACCACCTTCACCGCCTTGACCATCACCATCTTCGGGATCTTTCTTGAACTGCTCATCATCTTTGAGCATTTGATAGTAGGCTTCTGCTGAAAGCCCTACTGGATACTTCTCAAAGGGAGTGTCCTTCTTTGAAGGAATACAGCCACCTTCGGGGAGCATGTCGGCAATGTGGCTATTGATAGCCAAGTCTGTCGCAATGTTCCAAGTCATGTTCATCCCTTCGGGAGGAAGACGAGTCGTGACATGCTCAAAGATGATGTGATAAAACTCGTGCATAAGAACACCCAGTTTTTCCTTGTCTGTGAGTTTGCCCATAAACTCTGGATTGTAAATCATTTCGAACTGCTGATTGTGAGGGTTGATACGAACACCCGCTGTTGGAATAGCCTGTGATGGGCTTTTGTGAATCCTTCTGGACAGTGACGCAAAGAACGGCTCTTGCTGAAGCAAGCGGAACGTGTGTTTATTTAGATCGAATTTATCACTCATTGGTGTCTCCATGTTTCATTGTGATGTAAGTAATATAACTGATTGGCTGAAAAAGTCAAGGACAAAAAATGTCCGCTATGCCTTAAACCCGATTGTGGGCTTCTCTTCTGGTGATGCCTTATCACTTGGTGGCTGCATAGCCATACCAAGAAGGGCTTGCATAGGAATCCCCATGCTGTCGGGCTTCTGCATTGCATGAAGCAGTTTGGCAAGCAGTTGGTCTGATATGTCGATTGTAAGTTTGATTTGATTGCTCATGTTATTCTCCATTGATGATAGACATCATTTTGTTGTAGACCTCTGGTCTTTGTTCTCGCTGTATAGCGATTTGCTTTGAAAAGGTGTCGATTGTTGGGACAAGGAAAAGGGGAAACTGCTTCAGTCCTTTTGCCATATCCTTTGCTCTCTTGAGTGTAATACACTTCTTGACGCTGTAGCCAGTAGCCAAGTGAGATAGACTCCACCCTGTTGTACTTCTCACATCCTCTGGTCTATGAATGAGAAATGGGTAGCACTTTATGTATGAGCCTTGATGGGTCTGCCACCCTTCAGCATACTGTAGATTGTATGTTCCTTTGCGTACTTTCATAGTATTCTCCGTTGTTAGCATTGATAGTATAACCGATTGACTAGAAAAGTCAAGGACAAAAAATGTCCGATAATAAATGGTGGTGTTCAAAGGCACACCACCAAAGCCTATCAACAGGAGATACCCTAGCTCTCTGCATTGAGGATACCGACAACGAAGTCTTGGATAGATGTTCCATCCACTTCGATAGCCCATAGCTTTGCTATGTTGTAGGTAGACTCATCAGTCTGAGCCAAGGCTTGCCATAACACCATGACGATCTCGGAAGGAAGCGATACGAAGTATCTTGCAAGGTTGTCCAAGCGAGTATCGGAAAGACGCTCAGAGAAGATGTCCTTGGACTTCATCTTCTCGACCATAGCATTATGGTCATTGATCTTCCACTTCTTGATAAGATCAAACTTACCATCGTCAAGAAGATCTTCGATAGACACTTGTCTATCATAGTCTTTGAGGAAGTTATTGAAGGCAACAGCACCTTCGAAGCCGATAAAGGCTTGTGAGATTTGATAGGTGACTGATGATGATTCAATCTCATCACCCATTGCAGACAAAGTCTGGGACAGTCGCTCCCAAGAACGTCTTGAAGGGTAGACCTTGTTCGGCTCATAGTCACCTTTGTGTTCCAAGTGACCATGATTGTGATTGATGAAATCCCAGATCTCTTGTGAAATGTTACCCTTAGCCCAGTTGAGCCAATCCTCAACCGTAGGTTCTACATCAAAGACAGTGTATCGATCTAGCTCTGCCGGATCCATTTCACCCACTTGGTATTGAGAACCATGTTCTCCACCGTTGACACAGGCAAAGATAAGAGTATCTTTGTGCAAGGTGTTCCCTGCAATCTTGCGGCTATCACATAGCTCAAAGATACCTTGACGGACTTCGAGCGTAGCTCGGTCTACTTCATCCAAGAAGAGAACCACAGGCTCGTTACAAGCGGTAGCCAACCATTCTGGTGGACACCAAGAGGTAACATTCTTCTTGAGTTTTGGAAGGCCGAGCAAGTCACCTTCGGTCATTTGGGATGCTCTACGCTCTACCACAGGCAGACCGAGTCGCTTTGCAAGTTGATACACTACGGTAGATTTACCGATACCATGCCGACCACGAATGAGGACGGGAAAACGTGCGTTGATGATTGGTTCGATTACTTTGTTGAATGTTGCGTAGTCAATAGTAGCCATGATAGGACTCCATAAGTTTATTGGTTGTTGAATGTTCTTCGTTGTGAAGATGTTAGTAATATAATTAGGTTTGGAAAAAAGTCAAGGACAAAAAATGTCCGGTGGTAAAAAAATCAGTTTTGCTTATCGTTCTCCTCCTGTTTTCGCGCAATGTTTTTTTCGCGTTGCTTAAAAAACTCAATGGTTGTTATGAAAGTCAAAACAATAATACTATTGAAGCAAAAAATAATAAGTGCATCAGAATAAGACATTTTGTTCTCCGTTGTTGGATGTTTATAGTATAACTGGTTGGTTGGAAAAGTCAAGGACAAAAAATGTCCGATTGGCTAGAATTTGTGAAGAAACGAATGAAAATCTCCCAGAACCTCCAAGAGAGACAATCCAGAGCCACCTCCCACTTCTTGAAAGTTTGTTATCTTCCCTTCGACATTGGATGGGAAAATCAAGGTTTCTCTGCCATTGTCAGAGACAAAGTAGTATTGCCCACTGTGATAGACGTGTGCTGTTCTTCCGTTGTTGTTTATCAATCTCATTTTTGTTCTCCGTTGGTTGTTGATGTTTATAGTATAACTGATTGGTTGGAAAAGTCAAGGACAAAAAGTGTCCGTTTGTATTTTTTTTAGTATTGATCTGGGTAAATGATGACAATGAGCATCAGAGAACCAATACACAACGTAGTATATTCCTCCAAAATGGCTGTTGATAGTTGATAGAATAACCCCTGTACGTTTCTGGAATCCTTTCACATACACTAGGTCGCCTACATACAGGGGTTGAATGTGCATAAGTTACTTCCACGCATTGATGTGCGATACAAGATCTGGCGCACGATACTCAGAGGTCATTCCATCTTTGAGTTGTTCAAAACTTCGCTTCTTCACGAGAGTTTCAAAGGATTCCTTGTAAGATGTAATCCATTCGGGGTCTAGGGGAGTAGGGGAGTGGGTGACAACCCTTGCTAGTTTTGCTCCGCTCCATGACCAACCTTGGCCGTTCTCTCCAATGCAATCAAAGAAGTCTTTCAAGCCAACGAGTTTTTGGACTTTACCATCAACAAGAACCTCAATATTCAAAGGACTAGCAGCAAAAGAGGACTGGTTGTCCATAGCCGAGAATACATTGATTGTATCCCAATTGATAGACTTGACAATACCCATCTTCCTCTCTGTTTGACTATAGCTGATGTGGGCATCGACCTCGACCACAGCACCCACCGACAGGCCATGTTCTTCAACAATCTCTTTATAGGCTGCTTTGCGCCAATTCTCATTGGCCTTGTAACAATCTTTGAGGAACGTATCCATCTTGGTACAGTTGCGTCTTGTATGATCGGTGCTTCCACAGAAGCCACACTTCTTTGGGCTAGATGAGACTTTTCTTTTGTGAGTACCATCCAGTTTGAAGCCACGTTCCTTCTGAACGAGATAAGCCTTGCGGCAATTACGAAACCACGCGACAAAGCCATTGTTGCAAAGGTTTACGGTCAATGGATCGAAAACACCATCGTTGCTACCGTAATAATAGGCCATGTAGTTGTATCCTCTTCTGATGGGCTGACCGTCTGCATCGACAGGGATTTTCCACTTTGAAAGGAAGTTCTCCCAATCACCTTTGACGTGAGGGCATTGGTACTGGTTGTGGCCTTCGGTGCGGCAATAGCCACATGTAGATTTTGAGCGGCTTGAGTTGTTTTGATTTTCATGAATTTCCATGATTGTCTCCGTTGGTTGAAGTGATGTAACTAGTATAACTGGTTGGTTGAAAAAGTCAAGGACAAAAAATGTCCGCTATGGTTCAAGTGTAAATGCTTCTATCTCTGCGTAAAGTTCGATGTTCTCTGCGTATGATTCCAAAGTGTCTATGTACTGGGTGAGTTCGCCTACGGTGATTGGATCGGTGTAGTAAAAGGCTTGGTTGATACGACCTATTACTTCTGTTCCTTCATTGTCCCAATCCATGTCCAAGAGGACTTCGAGTAGGTAGGAGCATTTATCCAACAAAGCCCCTTTGTAGGTCATGTGAACCGCTCTTGTAAAGTCTTC
>CEPH01081051.1_pt1 | contig 13695 bp, 21 predicted proteins | sample 530571 | NCBI WGS metagenome assembly CEPH01 (sample SAMEA2620413, study PRJEB7988) | marine metagenome | biome: marine biome (ENVO:00000447); feature: surface water layer (ENVO:00002042); material: "saline water (ENVO:00002010), including plankton (ENVO:xxxxxxxx)" | depth 5 m | reverse complement strand
GATCTCCACTCTGATCATCTTGATCTCCACTCTGATCACCACTTTGAGGCATATTTGTTGTATTGTCAAACATATCATCAAGTGATTGACTTTGAATGTCGTCTAATTGATCTTGTAAATCTTGATCTAAGCCATCAGTAATTTGTGGAGGAGGTGGTGTTCCATATTCTTGATCAAATAATCTATAGGTATCTTTTTCGTACTGTATAACTGCATTTCTAAATTGTGAAAAAGTTTTTTCACCTCCTTTTAATGGATTTGATAATTTTGCTTCATATGTACTTATTACATGATTAGTTAATCCCTTATTATCTGTTCTTAAATATTTATGTAACATTTCTATGTATCTTCTATAATCAATATTTAAAGTGTTTTTATCATAATAAAATTTCAAACATTTACTCATTGATAATATATCTTCATTTGGATACAATTCATCAAAAAATGGTACTGGAAGATGATCTATATAATCTATTTTATTTATGTTATGTAAAGAATCTTCTAAAAAGTCTTTTGGATTATTAAAAAATATTGAAGCATTATTTATATAATTTAATTTACCTCTATCATATTTAGGATTAAATGCATTTGGTATTTTATAACCTATTGGTAAAATTTTATGATTTAATAATGAGCTTATTAAATATTGATTTTTAGCTAATCCTCCAGAAGATGGTTTCATCATTCCCTTCATCACATTTTTTATATAATTTTCTGTAATTTCACGAACTCTACTATCATTGTAAAATTTCGTTTGTGCAACTTTTACATCATTCCATTTTGTTGGTATTATATATCTTGGTTCATTGGTTTTAAAACTATTAATTTGCGTTTGATTGCTTAATTTTTTAAAAACTTTAGCATCTGGTCTTTTTAAATTACGAAAAAAAGTTTGTACTGGGATAGGAGGAAAAAAAGCAGCTAAATCGTCATAATAATTTACACTATTAAATTCTCCATTATTACTATCTGGAAAATAAATATTTAAATAGTTATAATTTACTTGTAACATACTAAGAAGAAATACTACAGAAGATGATTTAGAACCCTCAAAATTAAGATTAAAACTTTCTACAAAATATTTAAGTGTGTCGTCAAATTTTTCATAATAGTAAAAAATGACAAAAGAAAATTTATTATTATTTCTATTATATTTGATAGAAAACTGTAAAGATTTTACGCTTTCTTCAAAAGGATACATTTCGTTTACATTAGGTTTTGAAAGTATATTAAATATATCTTCACTACGAATACGTAATTTATTATTTGAAATTTTACTTAATTCAAAATTTGGATCAACAAATTCAATATTTCCAATAATATATACATTATTACTTATTATATCTCTGTACAAATTAAGTTTATCTGCTCTTATAAGTCTTTGTACACTTAATTGTTCATCTTCTTTTACAGGATTGAATCTTAAAATATATTTTTTGACCTTAAAAGGATCAAGTGGTAACATAACCCCCCCTTTCAAATTTATTTATTTTGTCTGTTAACTCATTGACAGTCAAGTAATAAGACGTTGAAAATGGTACAGCTAAGGAATTTATGTCAACTAATTTTACTTGATTTCCATAAAAAGTTAAATATTCATCAGCTCTGAACCAATCATCTCTATTAGGTTCTGGTTCACCATCAGATTTAAATTTAGGAACATCGCCAATTTGAATAATTCCATCATAGTTGTAGTCTTTTATTAATTCAATAATTTTTTGTCCGTTTCTTATGTAGGACCAAACTGGAAATTTTTTATTTTGATCTTTTATATTCTCAAAACCATTTTCTACAGGTAAATCACCTTCTATTTTAATACCATATTTAAATTCAAGATAATATTTTACATCATTTCGTGAAGCTTCAAATCCTAACGGTCTAAAATCTATTGGTTTTTTAATATCTAAAAATACTGTATAAATGAATCCTGTATATTCATCATTTGGTTTAGGCATATTTTTCATATCTCCAGAATAAAATTTAGCATATTGTAAATTATCTGTAAAATACGATGCATTAAAACCAGTTGGCATAAATTTATCATATAACAAATGTATTCCATCTCCATACGCACCAGTTTGATAATTAGGTAGTTTTTTACGTACACCATGAAACATAACTTTTGGTTTATATAACACTTTGTAAGAAAAATCTAATTTTTTTTCTTCAAACTCTTTTGGATCAACGATTGATGGATAATGTTGTTTTACAAGACGTTCAATATCATTTTTGTTATAAACAACAACAGATCGGTTTCCTTCTTCTACTGTTCCAAAAAAAGATTTAAACAGAAAGCTATTTGCATCAATATCATAATCTTTTCCTACTAAATATTTAAAAATTACTGATCTTGTTACATTTTTTGCTAAAAATGATTTATTAAATTCAGAATCTAATCTTTTCCTTTTGTTTTCTGGAGGAAATAATTCTTCTGAATATCTATATAAAGGATTTGAATAGCTTTTTAATGCAGAAGCTCCGTAAGTTGGTTTATCAAATCCAGAAGTATTATTACTTTCATCATCCAATATTTGTTGGAATTTATCTTTAGTCTTTCCATCCTCAAAAAAGGAATCTTGTACTTTTTGTAAAAAAGTTTCTACAATTAACTTTTGATTTTTTTTACTTTTTTCATTTCTGTATAAGTATATTAACTGTTTAAAAGGTTCAAGGTTAATTTGACTTTTCGTTATTTGTTTTTGATTGTTATTATATTCTGATATAATCAGTTTTAAATTATATTTTTCTAATAAAGTTAAAAGATTATCTAATTTTTTTTCTGTAGATGAATTTGACAAATTTTCTGATTCTAAATATCTTTCCGTTAATTCTGAAAATCCGTAAAGTTGTTGGTCCAAAAAAATAGATTCTAAATCGCCACCTTTTTGAAATTTTTTTCTTTTAATTTTTCTTTTTATTGGAGGAAATTTATCATTATATTCTTTAGCTAACTTTTTTAAATCTTTTATAGTAACTTCATATGGTCTTTTTCCCCACTCGTATAATCTTAATTTAGTATTTGGATAATCTTGCATGATCATTTCCCAATAATCAATATCCCTTATGATTTTCTTAATTTTATAATCATCTTTTTTAAATTTACTTTTATCAATATATTTACTTTTATCGAAAGATATATCTATATACAAAAGGTATTTTTTTAATGGTTTGATATCTCCTAAAACAACTTCTTCATATTCAAAGTCAAAACTTTTTATTGTTTTTCGTAATGGATCAATTTTCTTAGCATATTTATATATATTTTCTTCTTTTTCTCTCCCTATGGCTATTGACAAATAGTCAAAAGGAACAATTTTATAACCATCTCTACGAAGTTTATTTTGATCTAATACTAATCTGTCGTCATTTTCATTGTGTCTTGCCATTCGAGAATATGGATTTCGTGTGGTAGAAACACCATATTCTTTATCTCCTTTTACAGATGAACCTTTAATTATACCATCTCTAAGAACAAGAAATATTTTATCATTCTTTACATAATGATACAATGGTCCATACTGACCAACACCACCACCTTTAGCAAAGTCTTGAATTTCAAAATCAATATCGTCTAATGTAACTTTACTCATTATTTGCTTTATAAAAACTATATAGAGATTCTCCAATGTATTTACCAAAAATATCATCTGTTGGATGATGTACTCTACCTATTAATCTTGATATTCCTACATGATTCCCAATATCGATAAGCTCATCGTAGTGATCTGGAAATTTATCTGCTAAATAATTTCCAACAATCATGCCTTGTATAGAATGTCCAGAAGGATAAGATGGAGTTTTAGTCGTTCTCATAGCTACAAATTCTAAAGGTGTTTGATTCATTTGTGCTATTTGATATGGTCTTGGTCTATTGTAATGATATTTTACTTCGTATATAATTGGTTTTGCATGTTCTGTTAGATCGTATAATTCGTCAATATCTTCACTTGAAAGCTCTAAATTGTTTTCTCTTAGATAATCAAAAAATACTTCAAAAATTCTATCATGTTTAAATACATAATCTATATCTTTTGGTAAAGAATTAAGATAAATTAATTCATATTTGGTTTCATCTGAATTATTTTCTGGAAATGGAATATCTAAAAGTTGTTCTACATTATAATTTTTAAAAACACCTCTTGATCTATTATCGATGTAGTCTTGATGTTTGGGTACAACATCATTTGAAAAAGTTAATGTGGCTAAATCGCCTCCACGATCCATTTTAAGCTCTTTTGCATCAACTTTAGCAGCTTTACCTCCCATTACCGCAGAATATACACGAGCTTTCGCCCACTGCTCTTTACCTAATCTTTTATTTCTTGGAAATTTTTTAGTATCTGAATCTTTTTTGAATGACTTTTTTAGTCTTACACTACCAATATTAGTTTTCCATGCACCTATTCCTTTATTGTATATTTTTTGTAAACCTTTTTTAGATACACCTGTTTTTTTTGATATATCTGCTAAACTATGACTTTCATCTAAATCATAACCATACTTTTTATTGTATTTTTCTTTCCATGTTTTTGCTACTTTACCACCTTTTTTAAACTTATCTGCAAATTCAGTATACAAATAGTGTATATCTACGTAATTTACGTCAAATGTGTTGCTAAAATATTTTTTCCCTTCTTTTATCCCTACATTTTCTTGATAGTTGTCTGTTTCATATTCATAAAAATTTTTAAATGAATGTCCTGTTGGTAATTCAATCAAAAACCAAATTTTATATTTATCAACTTCTTTTTGTTTTTCTGCCATTTTGTATGGTACTTGTACAATATCATCTATCGTGAAATCTTCTGGGTATGGTTTTAATACATCATATATTACAATTTTATCACCTTCTAATTCAACCCTACACATACTTCCACTCACATTTGTGTAATATTTTTTAAAATACTCTAATTTTTGTTTTTTATTCATACCAGTATAAAAACCATAAGTGATCTTTAAAAAAATTCTTTTCAAAAAAACCACCTCTTTCCATCTTTTTTATCTCACCAGTTTCATGATTTTCTAAAATAGCTCCTTCATCAAACTTAACACCGTTATCATCAATACTATTTATGGCAGAAGCAATTTCTTTAGGAGTACCAGAAACGGTAAATTCTCTATCATCATTCATAGATTTTTTATTAATAATAACTTCATCTCCTTCTAATTCAACTGGTTGACCAGTATCTACAACAACTGCTTGTATTCCACCATCATCATGTGATTTACCCTTTAATAAGCCACCTTTCTTACCGTCATTAGTAGTTTTCATTTTTTTAATATCTTTATACAAATATATTTAATTAATTAAAAAAAGTTACAAAATGGTAAAAAAACAGAGTAAAAAAGCACCAGCTTCTGTTAAAAAATCAACACAAAAACAAGAAAAAAAAGTTGAAGATCTTAAAGATTTAACAAAGAAGAAAAAAGTTGGTAGACCAAAAAAAGAAAAAAAACCAGAAGTAGATAAAAAATTAGAATCTAAAAAAGAAGAATTTCATAATGTAGTTGTTGGTACTAACTTCAATTCTAAAGGAATGGTTGAAGGAGTTTGCCACCAATATTTTGGTTCAGATTGTGAAATAGAATATCATGGTAGACAATGGAGAGTAAAATTTGATAAGCAAGTACTACCAAAAGAAGGATGGTATAATATTTAATTATTATCTTTGATAAACTTCAATATAGTTCGCTATGTTTTGGTTTCGTTGTTTCGATAAAAGTGGGGAGTTATCTCCCCATTTTTTTTACGAATTTAAAAAACCTAATTTTTCTTCAATATTTTCTTTACTAATTATTTTTTTACCTGTAAAATCTATATGCTCATCTTCTGATTTTACGTCATAATTAGCTAATCTTGTTAATTTTATAACTAATCTTGCCATAGCTCTTTTCTCTGCCATTTCTAAATAATAAGTATTTTGACAATTTTGAGGAGAAGCTGATCCAGTTGTTTGCATTTTTATATCTCCATATTCACCTATTGCATGTACAGAAGCAAATTTTGGTTCACTTGTAATAATTCTATATCTAATATTTATACCTAAATGTGATATTATTTTTTCTATTCCTGTCCTTTTTATGATAGTATATTCTCCATTAGTAAATTTTTTTCTAAAAATATCTTCTTCCATATTTAAGTTACATTCTAAAAATAATTTGTTTGCTATTTCGTTGGTTTCCATAATTTATGTTTTATTGTTAATAATATATTGTTTTTGCTTTAGGTGTTTCAGTGAAATGGTTACATGAATCCTTTATAGGACAAGAACCACATGTTTTGACATCTGGAATTGCCATCCATCCATATTGTTCTGCTTGATTTTTAATTTGATAAATCTTTTCCAAAAAATTCATGTGTTCATCTAACCTTGATTCATTAATTTCAATTTTTAGTAGTTTTCTTTCAATAGTATTAGTAGAAGAAAAAATAAAAAAATAAAAGTCTGGTACATAACCATATTTTAAAAAACCTAAAAGTTTGTAATGTATAGGTTGAATCATAAGGTTTGGCTTATATTGTAATGAATCTTCATTCCAACCAAAATCATTCCACCTATCGTTTATTAAAGCGGTAGTCTTTATATCTCCAAAAACAATTTTATCGTTTGTTTTATCTTTTAGTACTAAATCTATATCTCCTTGTAATCCTCTTACTTTTATTCTCAATCCAGTTTCAATTATTTCAAAATTGTTTTCTTCTAACATTTTTTTGAAAGGTCCTATATGTTCTAAAATATCATTGAATTTTTTTGAAAGTTTTCCATTTTTTAAGGTAATTGGTTGAGGTTTTTCACCAAACCTATTTTTTTGACCAGTGGCTTTAAATTCAAACCATTGTCCTAAAAGTTGGACATCTGATGTAGGAAATTTTATATTATCGTAGTACTTAGCTTGGATTTGTAAACCACATAGTTCGTTTTTTGAATACTTTTCTACATCTTTTATAAAAGATTGTGTGATATTTTTCATATTTATATGTTTTGGTTAAGTTCATTGTTTCGTTAAATTAAAGTCAAAAAATTATTTAAAGCATCTATTATTTTTTTTTGTGATTCAATTTCTTTTTTTTGATAATTAGTTGGAAATTGTTTCATTAACATATACTTATCTGTATATTTTTGAAGCATAGACACTAAATATAAATGTTCTTTAGATTTCATCATTGTATAATATTTGTAATACTTTAAGGATCATGAATAATACAAGAAAAATCAATAAGTATAATTTATATTCGTTATCCAAAATTAAATAGTATCTATTTTATTTTCTAAAATGTAATTTTCAATTAATTCTAAAGTTTGTGTATCTGGATACATTTCTTCTAAAATTGTTTCATTTTCAATATGATTAATTTTATTAATATGTACATAATATTTCATCACATCTGGTTCTTGATGTGCATGATCTACTGGGTGAATTATCTCGTATCCTTCTGAAACACATACTTCTTGAAAATGATACTCTACTAACATTTCTTTTTTTTCTTCATTTTCTGTATATCTGATAATATAACTATCAGATGTATGATATTCTAATCCAATAATTTTCATGTATTAAATATAATAATATTTTTCAAAATATTCTACTTTATTTATTATCTATCATTTTTTACTTTATTGTATTCATACAATGCTTTTTTTCTATCTACATCATACAGTTTTAAAATTTTGTTGAGAAATTGAGGTGTTAATTTATTATAGTGTACCACCTCATCTCGATAAATTGCTTCATCTATTGCAATTCTTAATTCATTTAATGTATATGATCCCCAATAAGTCCTTAAAAAATTTATTAGCATTTTAATATGATCTGATTCTGGTATTTTTTCAATTCCTAAATAATTAGATAAATTAATTATTGTTTTAGCTAAATTCTTTAATTCATCATTTGAAAAATTTTTTATTTGATCTCCTTTGATATTTGTCAATCTCTCAATAAGTTTTTTATTATGCGTATTATCAAATACTTGGATTAGATCATTTGAAGCTTTCTTATTGACTAAAACTTCTTTAGTCAATGGAGAGTGTTTATCAATAGATAGCTCTTTAGTTAAAATTGATTTTATTGATTTCATCTAAATGTTCTTTTAGTTTTGGTTTTGATTTTGATTTTATTTGATTGTAAACTTTAGTAAAATTTTTATGGATTGAATACAAAGTAAATTGATTATTTAACCACCATTCTGGAATATTGTTAAAAAAGGATTGAAACGATGTTTGAATATTAGAATCATTAATATCTATTTTTCGTTGTTTCATTAAAACAATAAGTTTATTACAAATTTTTTTGATATATGTTTTGTGTTTAGTTAGCTCTGGATAATGAATTTCATGTTTTTTATAAAAAGATTGTAGAAAAATGTATATTTCATTAATCATTATTTCTTGCTCTTTCTTTTTTACTTTACCACTTGGATAAAATTTTAATAAATATTCATTGTTATTTAATAAAGATAACTCAATATGCAATTTATCTTTATTCGCAACTTCCATGAGTTTTAATGATCTTGAGATAGTTGATTTACTTACACCTAATTTACCTCCTAAAGAAGCATATTTAAATACTATTTCATTCTTACTATTACTCATTATCCATAAATAGCTCCATATTTTATAATACGAAGCATTCATGTAATATATTCTTTTTAAAAAGAATTTCATTTAAGCACTCTTTTAGGGAGTTGTATTAAATGCTCATAATTTACTAAATCGTTTGGAGTACAATTTAATCCAGCACAGAATCTTAACAATGTAGATAATGAATAATCTTTACGTTGTCCGTTACATATTCTACTTACTGCATCTGGTGATATTCTATTATTAGGAAATTTCTTATTAATTATATCTACTAATTGTTTTCTTGATAAATTTCTTTGGTTCATCATTAACTTCAATTTAGTGTTTTCGCTATTTTGTGGTTTTCTACCCATTTTCATTGTATTTTTTCGTTATATCGTAATTTTCATTTATTATTTTATTAGCTAATTGTTTTAATTCTTTAGCTTCAAAGTATTGTAATTTTTTTTGACCTCTTTTGTCTACAAAAGGATAATTAAATTCTCTTACATGAGTACCAAAATCATTACATGCAAAACCTTTTTCATGAAAATATATTTGCTTAATTTTTTTCATTTTAACATTATAACCATATTTCATGAATATTTTTTCAACTTTTGCAACATTTTTTATATCTCCATCCATATAAATACCATCAACCCAGTAAAAAATGAAATCTTTACCTAAAGTTTTTATACATTCATTCATTACATCTGATACTCTTTTACATATTGTAAACCATAAATTTTGTAAAAGTGGATCAGTTTCAGTATTTACTTTCTGTAGTTTATCACCTTTAAACTGATATAAATAAACTTTTTTAGCTAAACTACCTAAAGCAGTTAATCTGGCTTGTTTAGAAATATTACCTTTTTGACCTTTTTTATATATATCATCATTTATTATTGATAATAAATGTGCAGTTTTCCAATAAGCTTCATCAATATCTACTTCATAGATGTTTTTATAAGTTTTACCAACTGGTATTTTTGATACTTTAATATAGTGAACATCTTCTGCAAAATATTGTTTTTCAAATGAAGGATGTAAATAAATTTCATTTTTGATAATATAAGATTTTACTGATTTAATAAATCTTAATTCTGGTGTTGAGTAATTAGTTTTTGATATTGTTTTATGATTAAAAAGATTTGATATTAATTCATAATTACCATTTATGACTTTAATAGTATATTCTTTTTCATTATCAGCCAAAAACTTTGCTTTTTGTAATAAATGTTCTTTTGAACCTTTGATTGTGTTTCCCATTTTATGTTCCTTTTTTTTAAGTTAGCGTTTCAAAGTTGTTTCTAATATTTCTGTAAATCATTGATTTATAAATATTTATTGTTTCCTAAGCGTTTCACGAATCTCTGTAACTTTTTTTCATGCATCCTCATTTTAAACTCATGATTTTGCTTTGTTCTTGAGGAAAACTCTCTATCACTATGACATTTAGTATGACACGATCTACATAATGCGATTAAATTAGCTATAAAATCTTTATTTTTTGATCCACCCATTCCTTTAGGTTCTATGTGGTGTATATCAACTGCTTTTGCACCACACATTTCACATGAAACAAAGTCTTGTTCTGCTATACCAAAATAATCAAAGTATATCTTTACATGTTTCTTCATAAGGTATTGTATATTAACTTTTTAATATTATTTATTTTATAAAAAAAGATAGATAAAAAAGATAAGAATTTATAGCTTTTTATGTACATAATTTTAGCGGTTTTATATATTTTATAAAATATTATAAATAGTATTTGTTAAAATACATTTTTTTAGTCAAACAAAAATTTTGGATGAATCTCAAAGTAATAATTTTCATAAAAATAACACTTTTTGTATTGCTTACAATACTATTCAGAATGGTAAATCATCTTCTTTAGTATTTTTATCAATACTAAAATCTGAATCAGCTTTTTCAAACTTTTTTACTGATTCTTCACGATAAGAATATTTCTTTTGTTGTTTGACTATTTTTAAATACCCATTACCCATTTTTGATTCTAAACAGTCCAATCTTATATGTGTATCTGGAATGGAATCTAAAAATAATTTCATTTTTTCAACATCAATATCAATTCTTCCTTTTACAAAGGATGGATGGTTTTCATGAGGTAATTTAAAGTATATACCTTCTGGAAATACTTGCTCTGGAAATAGTGGTCTTTTATCTTCTTTCATGTTATTTGTCTTTTGTTTTGTTTATAAATAATTTTGGCTTCTAAGTATTTATTCATTTTATCTATTTTTTACACCTGTGTATTCTGTGGCTTTTACTTTTACAACTTTAAATACAAATCTCCAAATACTTTTTAAATCTATTTGATCAATTAATTCAACCTTTCTCCAATGACATAAACCCCATAATACTATTTGATTTATAATTGTATTTTTACATGGATTGCTAACACCAAAATAACTGTATAAATGTGTTTGTGTTATCCCATTTAATATGTTTACAGAAGGTTTTGGCATAGTAATAAATAAATAACCATTATCTATTAATAAATAGATATCTGGAAAAAATCTATTAGGAAAACCATAAGCATCAATATCAATTACATTAAATTTTTTTTTGTCAAAAATTAGATTATGGAAAACTAAAAAACTATCACCAGTTTTTTTATATTTTTTATCATAACAAGAAACATCACCAAATTTTTGATAATGTTTAGTTAAATTACCTCTACCAGAAAATAATTCTAAAATTTTATTTGATTTATTTTCTTCACTTAAAACTTTATGAATTTGATTTATTTTTTGTAATGGATGATGTACTTCATTGGAATTAGAATTTTGTTTTTTTCTGACTATATCGTGCCTAATTGCCCTATAAGATTTTGTTTCAATAGGTTTCAAATCAAATAAATTGTATTGTTTCATTGTTATTTATTTAATTATTATTCTATTACTGGATTTTGTCCTAAATACATGTATTTTTCTTCATACAGTTTAAGACTTTCAAATTGTTGCTCATTTTGAAATTCTAAAAATTCAAGTTCTTCAATAAGACTTTTGATTGTTTCTTCTTTTTTTTGGTTAATTTTTTTAAGATCCGAATTTTCTTTTTTTAAAGAAAAATTATCAAATATTGCATATACCATTAAAACACTTACAAAAATAAATGATATCCAATAGTTAATCTTAGATTGTTTGTTTTCTTGAAATAGCATAATTAGGATGTATATTGTTTTAAAAGTGATTGTATTTTACTTATTTGATTAGCTATACCCACAAGTTGTAATCCAAATAAAATTTTATCTGGAGGAGAAATTCTTGATGCATCTATTTCTTCAATTATAGATTCTAATTCTTCTTTCATAAGATTCAAATTCTTGCTCATTTCATTTATATGTTCTATTGATACTTTATACATCTACTGTATTTTTTGTTATTGTAAATTTAAATTCATTCATGTTAAAACATTCTTATTTGTTGTTTGTGTTGTTCTATTCTTTTTATAGCAGCTTCATAGTATTCTTTATCTAATTCACATGCAGTTAAGTCATATCCTAAGTTATGAGTAGCTATTGCTATACTTCCACTTCCTAAATGAGTATCCAAAATTTTATCTCCTTTTTTAGCATAATTCATTAAAATCCATTCATAAAGTTTGACAGGTTTTTGTGTTGGATGTATTCTTTTTTCAGCACCAGCCGATCTTATTTTAACCATTTTAGATATAGTTGACAATCCTTCACTTACACTTGCAATTTCACACATTGAAAATTTCATATCAAAAGCTATGTTTTTATCCCAAACAATAAAACCTTTAAATTTAAATTCAAAATTATTAGCACCCCATATGATTTGATTTTTACTTACTCTTATTAATTCATCAAAAAAATTTTTATTTGGTGCATTTTGCCAATCTTTTAATCTACCTTTTTTTATGTTTTTTCTTGTTTGAGGCATCATGTCATTATCCTTTGAATTTCTATATGGAGGATCAATAATAGCTAAGTCAAAGTGATTATCTTCATATCTTCCCATCAAATCCATATTATCTTCGTTTGTGATAGATAATTTACACATTTTCTGAATTTTTAAAATTTTTAAATTCAGTTACATCAATATTTAATTTCTGATAAATTTCTTGAAATACTTGCTCATAATATTCCAAAGTAATTATTAATTTTTTACCTCCTTTTTCTAATTCTTGTATTTCTTTACCCAGTGTTTCTAAATAATGTGTAGAAGCATTATGTAAACAATGTTTTTCAAATAAGTTTAATTTTCTTTTCATATTTTAATATTTTATTTCTTTCATTGGTTGGTTTCTTATATGACAAATTTTTGTCCATAACTTCGTCAATTCATTCCAACGTGTTTTATCATTGTCATAAATTCCATCTCTTTGAATATTTAAAGAGCCACAAATGGTTGATATTTCTGCTGATGTTAATTCAACAACAAATCTCCTTTTTGTTTTTTGATATTTAGATTTATTTGAGTAATGTTTTTTAGGTCTTAGAGTCCACATGATTTCATCATCATTAGACAACTCTTTTGCATCAGTCATAATTGCATCTAATTTGTTAAAAAGATCTGTGTCTGTGTTGTGTGTATTGTCTGATAAATCTTTTCTATATAAATGTCTGAGATAGTTGAGTTCATATTTTTTTAAGTGTTTCATTTTTCCTGTGTTTTTAAGTTGATTTAAGAGCTTTAGCTTTAGCTTCTAATACTTTGGCTAAATGATCATAATTAATGTTTAAAACTGGCTTATTATAGCTTTCTAAATGACTTTTGGACCTTCTTACTTTACATAATTGGAAGAAGTCTATATTATATTCTTTATTCATATTTCAGCGTATTTTCCGTATGCATCTACTCTGGGTATCATTTTTTTATCATAATTACAAGCACCCATAACATCATGTATTAAGGTAGTTTTAATTTCAAGTAAAGTAATATTTTCTTGATCTGGATTCATTTTAATTTCATCATTCATGAAATTTATAAAACCAGCTATTTTATTATGAATATCTTCTTTAAATATATATTCCATTAAAAATGATACATACTTAGAATCTAAATCATTTTTTTTTAGTATATCACCTAAATATTTATCTAATATTTTGGAGGTTGTTTCACTATTGTTTTTCATCTTCAATATT
>CEPH01004376.1_pt1 | contig 13751 bp, 18 predicted proteins | sample 530571 | NCBI WGS metagenome assembly CEPH01 (sample SAMEA2620413, study PRJEB7988) | marine metagenome | biome: marine biome (ENVO:00000447); feature: surface water layer (ENVO:00002042); material: "saline water (ENVO:00002010), including plankton (ENVO:xxxxxxxx)" | depth 5 m | reverse complement strand
TTAAAAAGCGGTAGTGACGATTCAACACAAAATAATCTATTTTCAGTAACAGAAATATCAGGACATGGCAGATTAAGTATTCATGATTCTGCACAAAACGAAGATATAAGATTTGATAGTAATGGAGATTCTTATTTCAATGGTGGTAATCTTGGGGTGGGAACAACTTCGCCAAGCAAAAAACTTGAAGTAGATGGTAATGTAAAGTTTGGTAATGTCGGTAAAGTAGAAACAGGCACAAATACATTTAAGGCATCTAGCACTGGCAGCAATGGCTTTTTCTTGAGAAGTGCTGTTTCAAGTGTTTCAAATCCTAGTATTTCAGATGTAGATGATACTGATACAGGTATGTACTTTCCTGCTGCAAATACATTAGGTCTTGCTACTGGTGGCACAAACATATTAAGAGTGAAGCAGTCAAATAGCCAACCTCAGTACACCTTTGGCACAAACAATACTGCTAATGGATTACATGGACCTTCATTTGTTGCTTGTTTAGCTTCTGGTTCTGTTGGTACTAATTACTTTTTTCAACTTTATGAAGCAGAAGATAATTTCTCAGCAGCAAGTTTGAAACTAGGAGGACTTTTAGCTTCGTCATCTTACGCTTTAGCTAATCCTGATAGAGGAGACATTTATGTGCAAGATAATATATCTGCAGCAAGTGTCACAGACAGAACACCTTATCCAACATCACTACAACTTGCAAAAGATGTAATCAATTCACATCAACGCAGAAGTGAAGAAGAAATAACCAGATTAGCTACAGCACAATACAATAAAATACAAGCAAAAGATGAAATGCCACAACCTGAAAGGGAGGCATTGAGTCTTGAAGAGTATTTAGAAAAATATAAAAAAGAATACGAGTTAGACCACAGTGTATTACATGATTATGTAAATGACACTAAATACGCTGATGTAGGAATAGAAGGGCGAGATGCTTCTGCTACAGTTTCTTGTTTAGTAGAAGTTGTAAAAGACCTTATGAAAAGATTGGAGGCTTTAGAAAATGGCTAATACTAAAGTAAGCAGTGAACAGATCATAGATGATGTAGCTTTAGGCGGTAATCCTACAACTACAACGCAATCTGCAGGAAATAACACAACAAGAGTTGCAACCACAGCTTTTGTGACCACTGCTGTAGCTAATCTTGTAGATTCTGCACCTAGTAGTTTGAATACTCTCAATGAGTTAGCTGCAGCTATGAACGACAACGCTTCTTTCTTTAGCACAGTCTTACCGCTTTCAGGCGGCACTATGTCTGGTGCTTTGAATATGGGAAGCCAAAACATCACAAATGCAGGAACAATAACAGGAACTACAGGAACATTCTCAACAGCATCAAGTGGAGCAACTGCTGCAACAGGCACAGTTTTAACAGTAGAAGATGATGACAATACAACATTAAGTATTTTAGGTGGTAGTTCTTCAATTCTAGCTATTAACTTTGGGCATAGTGGAGACAATGACGAAGGAACTGTATCTTTTAATACCACAAGTGGTTCTGAAAACTTAGAACTTACATCTAGTAAAGATATTACATACAAATCTACTTCAACAAACTCTACAGCAGGTCATCACATATTTAAATCTTTCAACACAGAGATTATGAGAATTGATGGAGGTAATAATAGGCTTGGGATTGGAACTAATAGTCCTCAAAGTACTTTACAGGTAGCTACATCTACTGGTACATATTCTCACTTTGGAGCTATTGCAACTACAGATACTCATTATACTGGTATTTCTTTAGGATATACCGAAAACGCTAATGCCACTTATAGAAAAACAGCGATAGCTCAAGAACAAATTGGCGATGGTGCAGCTAGAGGACATTTACATTTTCTAGTTGATATTGCAAATGATAGTAATAGTGTAGTCCTTGCTGATTCAAAAATGATGATTCATGGAACAAGTGGCGATGTTGGAATCGGAACTACAAGTCCTACAAATAATCTTCACATACATACTGACTCAGGCGATGAAGGTTTGACTATCAAGAGTACTGGTAATACTTCAAATGCAATAATATTTGATGCAAACAGAAGTGGTGCAGGAAGCTCTATAGGCGAAATGCAAAGCAAGTGGAATGGTACTACTGTTGCAATGATAGCCTCTGCAACAGGAGATGACACAACCAATAAAGATGATGGAAAGCTAGTATTCTATACATCTTCAGCAAATAACTTAGCAGCAAGACTTACCATTGACCAACTTGGTAGAGAAACAAACTCCAATCAACCATATGTAGCTGCTTATAGAAGCTCAAATCAAACTGTTTCTGCTGCAACTTGGACAGATTGGAGTGTTGATACTACTTTAGAAAATAATGGTTCAGATATGAGGACTGCAACCTCTACTTTCACAATGCCTGTAGCAGGTGTTTATTTATGTACTGGTGTAATAAGCATACAGCAAGTAAGTGCCACAAACTATGCTTTGGCAAGAGTAGTGTTTTCTAGTCACAATGATGTTGAACTTGGTATATTTGAACAACACGCTAATAGTAGTAACAGCACCAATGATTATGGTTATGATGTTCCAATAAATTTTATGTTTAAGGCAGTAGCAAGTGAGACAATGAAAGTGCAAACATTTTCTGGAAGTGGTACTCATGTGATAAGAGGTGGTGCTGCATCTCATATAGAAATTATGTTAATGAGGTAAAGAGATTATGACATCAGAACAAATAATAACTAAGATAAAAGAACTCTGCTCAGGAGTATCAGATAATGATTTTTTACCTCTTACAGTTGGAGGAACAGGCAAAATAGAACTTTGGGATAGTGGAGATGGAATTTATATAGGTAGATGGACTCATACAGATACTCAGCCTACAGCAAAACAATTGAAAAGCTAGTATGATATGATATATAAATTAACTTTAGAAAAAGGAGAAACTTATGGCAGAAGCTAATAAAGATGAAAGAACGCTTATTATGAAATCCGAAACAGGAGAAGATGTCACATATCAAGTTTCTGATATGAGTGATGAAGCAAAGCTCTTGTATACAAAGATTGAAATATTAAGTAAAGAGTCACAAAACATAAAAACTAATGCCGAGTTTGGCTTAGAAAAAAACGATATATTGCAGAAGCATTACTTAGAGGCACTTAAGCCTTTACTTGATTCAGACGAGTCGGAAGCTGAGGAAGTAGAGGATGCCGAGACAGAAGAAAAATCAGACGACAAGTGATGTAGCCTTAGCGTTAGATTCGCATGAGCAGATTTGTGCGATTCGTTATGAGAACATAGAAAAACGCTTAGAGTCTGGCAGTAAACGCTTTGCCAGAGTAGAAGCAATGATTATTGGGGTCTATGTGTTGATCATAGGCTCACAAGTAGTAGCACAGGTGTTGTAATGTCAGGATTACAGATAACAACTGCACCTACTCAAGAACCACTATCTTTACAAGAAGTAAAAGAGTATTTGCGTGTAGAAGATAGCACAGACGAAAGAATACTAAGACCATTTATAGAAACTGCTAGAAGATTGTGTGAAGAACACACTGGCAGATCGTTAATGACACAAACGCACAGCTTTTTTGTAGATGCTTACGATGAATTAGCAGACCCTCTATTTGAAGGCTTTAGGACTGGTCCATACCTAAACTATTACAAAGATCATATAGTGTTGCCTACAAGTCCTGTGGTTAGCGTAAGCTCAGTAAGCACATTTAACGATGATGATACTGAAACCACTATGGCAGCTTCTAGGTATTATGTAGATAATGTGCGTGAACCTGCCAGAGTAGTGCTTAGAAGGGGTGAAACCTTTCCAACAGCACTTAGGGTAGCCAATGCTATTAAAATCGTCTATGTGGCAGGATATACCTCTGCATTTAGCGTTCCAGAGCCTATTCGTATGGGTATGCTTCAACATATAGCATATTTATATGAACACAGAGGAGATATGTATGAAGCTCAAGCTCCAATGCCACCCATAGTCAAAAAGCTCTATGCTCCTTATGTAATACACAAAGGCATTGGTTCTTCTTCATTCTTAGCGGTAGGTTAATATCATGAACTCTATCGGTAAGATGAGATATAGAGTTCAGTTGCAATCACCAACTAACACTACAGATGCAGGTGGAGGTAGATCACAAAGTTTTACACGAGTTGCTGATATATATGCAAATATAGTTCCTAAAAGCGGTAAAGAAAGCTATCAAAGGGGTAAAGTACAAGACGAAACCACACATGATATATTTATTAGGTATAGAAGCGATTTAGACGCTACCTATCGCATAGTTTACGAAAGTAGATCATTCAACATCAAGTCAATACTAAACATTGATGAGAGAGACAGATATTACAAACTATCTTGTACTGAAGGTGTTGCCCAATGACTATCAAGAATCTTGATGCGTTTCAAAGACGCTTACACAAAAGGTTTGTCAAAAATGCAGGTTCAAATCTTAAAAGAGCTGTTGGTAGTAGTGCAATGGTAGTAAGAGGTGAAGCTGTTACCAGTATATTATCTGGTAATAAATCAGGTCGTACTTATCGTTTATACAATCCTAATAGAACTCATACTGCTTCTGCTGCAGGTCAACCTCCTGCAAGTGACACAGGTACATTAGCTAGTAGCATTACTATTGATCTGGATGTAGAAAGAAATGCTGTTGTAGGTAAGATCATTGCTTTTGCAGATGATGGCTCTGGCGGAAACTATGGAAAGCACTTAGAGTTTGGTACACAAAACATGGCAGCTAGACCTTTTATGCAACCTGCTTTGCGTAAAAATAAGCGTAAAATCAATCAAATATTTAAAAGAGAGGGCATAATCAGATGAGTTTAGGTACTTTTGCCCTACAAAGCACAATATATAGTACCTTGAGTGGCGATAGCACTTTGACAAGCACATTAGGAGCATCTGTCTTTGATGATGTGCCTGAAAGCACCAGTTTTCCTTATGTTGTTTTAGGTGAAGAAAACACTCAAGAATCTGGCACAAAAGATGTAGATGGCACAGATACAACCTTGACATTGCACATCTGGTCAGAATATAAGGGAAGTAAAGAAACAAAGGAAATTATGGACAGAATACATGATTTATTGCATGATAGTAGTTTGAGTGTCAGTGGGTTCAACCTCATAAATTTAAGGTTTGAATTTAGTGATATAATGAGAGACCCAGATGGGAAAACAAGACATGGTGTCATGAGATTTCGTGCAGTATTACTAGGTTAATATAGGAGTAAAATATGGCAGCACAAAAAGGAGCAAGTTTACTGCTCAAAATAAATACCACAGGCACAACTTATGTGACAGTCGGTGGTTTGCGTTCTACTTCCATAACTCTAAATGATGAAGCTGTTGATGTGACTAACAAAGACTCCTCTGGAAACAGAACTTTGTTAGCAGATGGCGGTATTCATTCTATGTCTGTTTCAGGCTCTGGTGTCTTTACTGACGCTGCTTCTGAAACTACTCTTAAAGATGCAATGAATGCTTCTACTTTTAAGAACTTTCAGGTGATCATACCTGATTTTGGTACTTATCAGGGTGCGTTTATGGTAGCTACATTGGAGTATGCAGGAGAGTACAATGGAGAAGTTACATATTCTGTAACATTAGAAAGCTCTGGTGCAGTAACATTCACAAGTGCATAAGGAATAAGCTATGGCTTGGAAAAATGTCACTGTAAAAGAGGGCAATAAAGACATATCAGCTTTAATGCAAGAAGATATGCTTGAAGTGCCTAACTTTCTGGGTAAAGACAAAGACGAGCCAACTACCTTAAGTGTAGATGGCAAGTCTTATAAGGTAGTTTCTGTATCGTTAGATACTAGAGACGATATACTAAAAATAAAATTAGAACTTCCAATGGGAAGTCCAAAGAGCAAAGCTCAAGGAGAGTCATATGGCAAATCCAATGAAGGGTCAGATTGACCTTACTCTAGGAACTGATACATACAAAGCCAGATTATCTGTTGATTCTATTATGCAGATAGAAGCAGCTTGTGGGTGCGGTATAATCAAATTAGCAAATAAGATGGCAGAAGGTGACATAAGAATGTCTGATGTCATCTATGTTCTTACACCTGCATTAAGAGGTGGTGGAAAAGATATACAAGAAAACGACATAAAAAAAATTGTTGCTGACATTGGACTTGTCAATGCAACAAAAGCAGTAGCTGAACTATTAACACAATCACTTACGACTGATTCAGGCGAAGAAGGAGAAGCAGAAGGAAAAAAAAAGGAGTAAGAGTTGATGACAAACTGCCCATCAAAAGATATATGGAGATATGTATGGGCATGATTGGAATGCAACCTTCTGAGTTCTGGAATGCTTCAGTGATAGAAATACACTGTGCCATAGATGGATTTACTGAGTTCCATACTGGCAATCAACCAACTCCTATGACAAAAGACGAACTCAACGATCTAATGGAAAGGTATCCTGACTAATGGCAACTCCTGTAGATGAGCTGATAGTACAAATCCGAGCAGAAACTGCTGATCTGCGTAGAGGATTGAAGAGAGTTAATGCTCAACTAGACACGACTAATGCCAGAGCAAAAGCATCTGTCTTAACATTTAGGAACTTAGCTAAAGTTTTTGGAGTCATTGGTTTTGCTAGATTAGCTTCTAGTGTTGTGCAAACGACACAAATGTTTGAAGATTTAGAAGCTACTTTACAAGCTAACACAGGCAGTGCTACAGAAACAGCACAAGCCTTAGATATGATTAAGGTGTTTACAGCACAAACCACTTTCCAAATTGATGAAGTAACAAGAGCTTTCCTTGAGTTTAGAAGAATTGGTATCAAGCCTACAGAAGAAGATTTACGAGGTATTGGTAATGTCGCTGCAGCTCAAGGTGTTGGTATTGACCAAATTGCTCAGGCTATCTTCAAAGCAGGTACTACTTCTATTGAATCATTACAAGCCTTAGGTTTTGAAGGCAAGACTGAGGGTGACAAGATTACCTTGACCTTTGGTGACATTACCGAGACAGTGGATAAATCTGCCGAAGGAGTGATGGGTTTTGTAAGAGCTGTTGGTGAAATTAAATTTCCAGAAGCTATTACACAAAGAGCCAATACTTTGACTGGTGCTTTTTCAAACTTAGGTGATGCTACATCTTTATTCATGGATGAAATAGGACAAGGTGGTTTGAAGGATGTTTTGATAGATGTTGCAAGAGATTTAAGTGTTCTTTTAGTAAATTCTTTAGATACAGCTAAAGCAATAGGTGGCGTTGTAAGACTAGCTTTTGAAAAAACTGGTCAAGCTATTAGTACAGCATTTGATTTTGCTAAAAAATTCAAAGACGAGATAGTAGCATTTATGGCAATAGGTATCGCTGTGAAATTAGCAAGTATGGGTCTAGCACTGCTCAAATTAGTCAAAACTTTGACGATTGCATCTGCTGCAATGAAAGCATTCAACATGATTATGAAAGCAAATCCTATACTTTTAGTATCTGCTTCTGTGCTTTACTTTACAGGCTTGTTAGATGATCTAGGAAAAAAAGTACAAGATGTTATTGGTGAGTTTGATAAACAATTAGGTGTTACAGAGTCTTTGAGTAAAATAATTGAAGATTTGACAGTAGACACCTCAGAGTTAGAAACAGAATTATCTAATGTCGCAGAGGGAGTGGCTGAAGTTGGTAATGCAGCAGAAAAAGCTAAAGTCACTTTAGGCACAGAGTTAAAACAATCAATAGTTAGCACAAGTCATGCTTTTACTAATGATTTTGTTGGTGCGTTAATGGAAGGTGAATCAGCTTTAGATTCTTTTAAAAACTTTGCAAAAAATATTGTTCAGCAAATCATAGCAACTTTTTTACAAATGGCAGTAGTGAATCAAATATTGAATGCGGTTTTTGGACTTACAGGAGGAGCAAATGCTCTACCGACTATTACAGTAGGACAAGCAGGGGGTGGAACTATACAAGGTAAACGACCTACTTTAGTTGGAGAAAGAGGACCAGAGCTATTTGTACCAAATACTGGCGGTACTATTATGAACAATATGAATACCAGAAGTGCTTTATCTGGTGGAGGCGGTGTAACTATAGTACAGAACAATAACTTTGCTTTAGGAGTAGGAGCTACAGCAAGGGCAGAAGTGCAGAAAATGCTGCCACAAATAGCCGAAACATCTAAGATGGCGGTTCTTGAAGCATCAGCAAGAGGTGGTGCATTTAGAAAAGCATTGGTAGGTGGATAATGACAACAAGTACAAACAATATAGTAACTATGCCCAGTACACCAAACTTTTCTGATAGTACATGGTCTCTAGTAAGAACAGTTGGTGTAACAGTAAGTCCATTTACAGGGCAAAAGAAAACGCAAGAGTTTGGATATAATTATTTTGCAGGTGATCTGACTTTGCCTCCTTTGAGTAGAACTCAAGCAAGTCAATGGCAGTCTTTTCTTGCTAATTGTCAAGGACAAATAAATTCATTTCAGTTAGGCGACCCAGATGCAAAAACAAATCAAGGAACATATGGGCAAACACATCTTACAGCTTCAAGAAGAGTAGATGACTCAAGCGAAACATTATCGTTCAGTGGTGCAACAATCACAGCAGGAACAAGCATTTTTGGAAGTCTGATTGCAGGTGATTTTGTCCATGTGACTGGTGCTACTAACGAAGCTAACAATGGCACACATAAAATTTCGTCAGTCACTAATGCCACTACAATAATTACTACGACTACTTTGACTACAGAAAGTAATACTGCAGGATGCAAAATTAGACAAAATGTATCAGGAGCTACAGGCATAGCATTAACAACAGTAAGTAGCGATACAGGAACTATTCTAGCAGGTGATTACTTAGGGGTTTTAAGTGGTAATAGTTTATCACATCAACCTTTTCAATTACTGCTTGTGACCGAAGATGCTGTCAGATCAGGAACAAGCGTTGCAGTAAAAACTGAACCAAGATTGAGAAAAGACCTCACAGATGGTTACTTTGTTACCTTTCAGAATCCAAAAGGTTTGTTTAGATTACAGTCAAATGAAATAAATTGGAGTGCTGATAGAGCATCTACTTATGGCATATCTTTTTCTGTCATTGAGGATGTTTCTGCAAGTAATACTTAATGGCTAGTAGAAGTGGCATAGATGCAAATATCACTAATAGATTAGGTGCTGATCATCAAATAATATTCTTAGCAGTAAAAGCAGAGTTTGATACTGATACTGTTAGACTTTGGACTGGTTATGATGACTTACTTATCAATGGAGAAACCTATACAGGTGCAGGTACTTTACTAAGTGTTAGCGATGTTGAGGACAACATGGATGTTGCTTCAACTAATGCTTCTTTTGTAATGTCAGGTATGGATGAAACTGTGCTGAATTTAGCTTTATCTGAAGATATACAGAATAGAAAAATAACACTTTTTATGGGTTACCTCAGTGGTGGTTCTAATGAAAGTGCAGGAGAGATAATTTTATTTTCTGGAAGAATGACAAATCTTACTGTTAATGATGACCCACAAGGTATGTCAATAACTGTTAACGCTGAAAATCGTTTAGTAGATTTAAATAGACCTTGCAATCTAAGATATACCTTAGCCTCACAACAAATAATAGACAGTTCTGATACTGGTTTTAAGTATGTTATGGCTATTCAAGATAAAGAGATTGATTGGGGTAGACCTTCTAATACAGATACCAGTGCAGGGGGTGGAGGCAATAGTAATCAAGATAAAGCACAGACAGTTATACGATGAAAAAAAAACCAGATTGGCAATCAGATTTATTTGCATACATAGAGGAGGTTTATAATAAACCCTTTGTGTGGGCAAAGTGGGATTGTTGTAAATTTTCAGATGCCTGTATAAAGGTCATGACAGGCAAAAGCCTAATACCCAAAACCTTAAAATGGAAGGATGAAGAATCTGCCATGAAAGCAATCAAAGAATATGGTGGAACTCTGGGCAAAGCTATTGATAAAGCTGCCAAAGCACAAAATCTAAAAAAAATAAAACCTGTATTTTTGCAGTGTGGTGATCTAGTAATCTGGAAAGAACAAACTGAAATGTGTGGCATTCACAATGGTGTTAATATTTTATGTCCTTCTGATGATGGCATAGCTGTAAAACCTACAGAACTTGCATTGAGAGGTTGGCGTATAGATGGCTAAGGCTATAAAGACAGCAATAATTGCTACTGCGATTGCAGTCGCAGTTGTAGCTACAGGAGGAGCTTTATTACCTGCTGCCTTAGCAGTGGCTTTGCCATCACTTGCAACAGTAGCAATCATGACATTTGCTACAACGCTTATATCAGCAGGTATAGGCATGATGACCTCCAAAGGAATAGAAGCAAACAACGCTAATTTTGGCACAAAAGCTACTACAAGAGGTGCAATAAAGCCAAGACAAATAATATATGGAGAGACTGTAGTTGGTGGTGTTATAAATTTTTTAAGAACTACAGGCACTGATAACAACAAATTATCTATGATGGTAGTGTTTTCAGGACACGAAGTAGAAGGATTTACAAGTTTACATTTCAATGATGTCACTATAACTACAACTACAACGACCTCTTCTGGTGCAGGTACTGATAATAAAATCTACACTGTAACAAACTCTGATTTTACAAATACAGAAAACGATAACAATTTTGGTAGCGGTAGACTTGCTAGGTTTACCTTTCATGATGGCAGTCAGACAGCACATGATTCTTTAGCTAGGACTACGCATGGAAGTACAATCATAGATAATAATTTTAAACTCACAGGTTGTTCTTATATGTATTTAGAAATGATCTATGACCCAGAAAAATTACCTCAAGTACCGAAGATTTCAATGAAGATAAAAGGTAAAAAACTATATGACCCTAGAAAAGACACTACAGTAGGAGGTGATGGTTCACATAGACTCGGTACAGCATCTACTCATGAATGGTCGGATAATCCTGCTTTATGTATTTTAGATTATCTTTCAGATACTACTTATGGTTTGAAAGCTACTTCTACTGAATTAAACCTGTCTGCAAACGCAGGAGGTTTCATGTCTGCAGCTAATACTTGTGAGCAAACAGTTTCTAATATTGGAGGTGTCTCAGAGGAAAGATATACCGCAAATGGTTTTACCAATATGAGTGCCGATGGTACAGGTGTCATAGAAGGCTTGTTAAGTGCTTGTGGTGGTAAATTAACTTTTACGAATGGTATGTTCAATGTATTTGTAGCTGCAGCCCAAACACCATCTTTAACGATTACAGACGATGATCTATTAGAAGCTGTCAATCTTACAAAAAATACGCAGTCAAATGAGCTATTCAATAGTGTTAAAGCTGTTTTTGTTGATAAAAATAATAATTTTCAAGCTACAGATACGCCAGAGCTAACAAATGCAACTTTTGTCTCAGAAGATGTACCAACTGGTGAAGCAAACGCTAACTATTTAAAAAGAATGGAAGTGCAACTGCCTTACACACAAACCAATACCACTGCAGAAAGATTAGCTAAGATTGCTTTGCAACATCAAAGAAAGACTTTACAAGTATCATTGCTAACCACAACTAAGTTTATGAGATTGCAACCTGCAGACTTTGTTTACATAACAAATGAAAGGCTTAATTTTTCTAACAAAATGTTTGAGGTTGTATCTACTAACTTAGAGTTCAAAGAAATAGATGAAGCACCTGTTGCAGCAACAAGACTTGTTTTGAAAGAAATAGAAGCTGCTGTGTATGACTTTGTAACTAATGATTATGTAACTCCTATTACTCAAGGACCAATAAGTGAAGTTCCTGCAGGTTCTTTTGAGATGTCACAACCAAGCAATCTTGCGTTGTCTCAAGTTCTTACTTTGGATGGCACTACTTCAAAAATAAACATAAAAGCGACTTGGACTAACAGTACATCTCCTTATCTGTTTGGAACTGAGGTTTCATATAAATTGTCTACCGATTCAGCTTATCAAGCTATAGTTGTAGGTGCAGGAACAAGTCAAGCCTTTATACCGAATGTCACCGCAGGACAACAATACAATGTAAGAGTAAGGCATTTTTCAGATCGTAATGTTTATTCTGCCTATACGAGTAATGTGAACATTACGATAGCTGCTGCCAGTGCAGCTCCTAGCGACCCAAGTGGTTTATCTGCTTCAACAGGTAAGCCTTTTAATATTGTCGTCAGTTATACAAATCCAAATAACAGCGATCTAAAAGCAGTAAAAATATACCGAAAGACTTCTAACAGCACACCAACAAGTGATAGTGATGGCTTAATTAACACTCAATATGGTTCGCCAAACTCTGTTTCCACCTTTGTAGATGGCAAAGCTAGTGGTCTTACAGCAGGTGTCACTTATTATTACTGGGTAAGAGCAGTAAATCATTCAGATGTGCATTCTAACTTTGTAGGTTCAGTACAAGGTAACTTTACTAATGCTAATACTGCTGACATTGTTAATGACGCAGTTACAAATGCCCTTATAGATACAGATGCAGTAAATCAAGATTCCATAGCTGCAAATGCGGTCACAGCAACAGAAATAAATGTTGCCACCCTCTCAGCAATATCTGCAGATGTAGGAACGCTTACAGCAGGAACAATAGACGCTTCTACTTTGAATATAAATAACATAACCGCAAGTAACATTACTGCAGGTGAACTTAATGCCAATCGCATAAAATTAAATGGAACAACTCTATCAGTTACTTCAAATGGTTTAAATGTAGGAACTTTTGATGCAAACAGTCATGTTAACGCAGGTACGCTTGGTGCAGTTCTTGCAGATGAAGGCATATATACGATGTCAAACACTAACACAAGTAGTAATACCAGTTTCACAACGCCTGAAAGGTTATCAACTCCTATAACCTTGACTATACCTGCTACAGTAACAGCAGTTTCAAAAACTTTTCTTATTAGATTATTTGTGAATCCAGTTGGTACACAAGTCCATTCTACAGCTATCAATCTAATTTGTGGTTATGCAACAGGTGCAAGTGTAACTGCCATCTCTGGATTAGGTACAAATGCCAACCAGTTCACTAATCTTGTGTTTGCAGAGGGTCTAGGTGTATCTCATGCTTTTTCTATTACTACAAGCACATCTAGCTCAACAGTATTGTATATCTATGGGTTTGGCGGTCTTTTTGGCGTAGCAAGTCCAAGATTACAATATACTTTATCTGTAGAAGGAGTATTTAGATAATGGACATCAGTATTTACTTAAAATCAACTGGGCAAATTATATCTACAAGAAACATAAATTCTATTGATGAAATAAGTCATTTGGACACCTCAACATATGGATATGTAGAAGGCAAGTATCAAATATCAAAAAAGAAATGGAATGGCACTAAAATTGTTGATTATGATGATTATATTTCAGGTCAAAATACCGCAGAAGTAAGACAAAAGAGAAATATACTCTTAAAAGATAGTGATTGGACACAAATGCCAGATAGTCCATTAACAGACAGCAAAAAAGCAGAATGGGCAACTTATAGGCAACAACTAAGAGATATGATGGCATCTTATACAGACAGCAAAGAAAATACTGTTGAAAGCACAACTTTTCCAACCGAACCTACTTGATGGATGATTTACTAATTTGGTCAGGACTTTGGGTGCATGAAGGTCATTATGTATCTTTTAAGATACTTGAAGATGACACAGTAGAGGTGATAGAGCTTTTGCAAAAACCAAACCCAGAGGATGAGATCAAAACAGAGAGGATATATGATATAAATGAAGCAATGATTTATCAAAAAAAGTTAATACAGTTTGGATATGATCAAATAGGAGGTTA
>CEPH01072024.1_pt1 | contig 13784 bp, 12 predicted proteins | sample 530571 | NCBI WGS metagenome assembly CEPH01 (sample SAMEA2620413, study PRJEB7988) | marine metagenome | biome: marine biome (ENVO:00000447); feature: surface water layer (ENVO:00002042); material: "saline water (ENVO:00002010), including plankton (ENVO:xxxxxxxx)" | depth 5 m | reverse complement strand
GTGCTTCGCGTTTTCTGCGTAGTGCGCCACGCCGAGCTTCATGCCGGCAATCGCCGCATCGTCGAGATCGCGCATCTTGCGTGCCGGCCGCCCACCCCACAGCTCGCGCGCGCCCATCACCTTGGTCTCGGTCAGCATCGCCCCCGCCGCCAGCATTGCATCGCTGGCGATCACCGCCTTGTTCATTGCAATCGCGCCAAGGCCGACGAAGCCGCGATCCTCGATCGTGCAGCCGTGGACCATCGCCATGTGGCCGATCAGCACATCGTCGCCGATCACCAGCGGGCAGCCGTCGGGGTACTGGGGCGAAGGGCCGTCGCAGTGCAGCACGCTGCCATCCTGCACATTGGTCCGCTCGCCGATCGTGATGCTGCTGACATCGGCGCGCAGCACGCAGTTGTACCAGATCGAACTGCCTGCCCCGATCGTCACATCGCCCACGATCGTGCAGCCGGGCGCAATGAAGGCGCTCTCGTGGATCTGGGGCGCTTTGCCGTGGATCGGGATCAGGCGCACCCCGGGCCTGCTGGTCGTGTCGGTCATCATCTGTCTCCCAGTATGGTGCCCCAGTCCAGATAGGGCAGGATCGAGGCGAAATCGTCGGTCCACGCGGGGCCGCGCGGGTCTCCCAGTTCGATCCAGTTGGTCTGCGGGCTGGATTGCAGCAGCTTGGCCATCGGCACGGCATCGCTGGCGATCGCGACCCAGTAGCTGGCCGAGATGCCCTGCTCCGGATCGCCCGGATCGTCGCGCATCAGCGCGATCCAGCCGTTCTCCAGCGCATGCGCGGCGATCACCGGCCGCAGGTTTACGTATCGGTTGGAGATGTGGATCAGCATCAGCCCGTCGGGCTTCAGCGCACGGCCATAGGCATGCATCGCCTCACGGGTCAGCAGATGCAGCGGGATCGCGTCGGAGCTGAACGCGTCGACCGCGAGGATGTCGTATTGCTGGGCAGGCTCCGCCTCCAGCTCCAGCCGCGCATCGCCCAGGTGGATCTGCGCATCGGGCGCGCAGTCGCTGAGGTAGGTGAAGACGCCATTGCGCGAGTAGTCGACCACCATCGGGTCGATCTCGTAGAAGGTGTAGCGCTGCCCCGGCTCGCGGTAACAGGCGAGCGTGCCGGTGCCGAGGCCGATCACGCCGATCTGCGCGTTGTCGCCATAGATCGCGTCCGCTGCCGACAGGGCGAGGCCCACGCCCGAGGTCGGCCCGTAATAGCTGGTCGGCGTATCGCGCCGCTCGGGATCGAGGAACTGGCGCCCGTGGATCGTGGTCCCGTGCGACAGCACGCGGGTCGGCGGATTGTCGAACTGGCGCACGGTGTAGACGCCGAAATAGCTGCGTTCGCGAATCCCCGCCGCGCTCTCACCCAGCGTCGTCCAGCCTCCGCGCGCAAGCATCAGAATCAGCAGGATCGCGAGGAACGCCCATCTAGTGCCCAGCGCCAGCACGCCCAGCAATGCAATAGCGAGCAGCAGGAGATGGACCGTCATGTCCCCCTGCGCATCGATCGCCCGGGTCATCCACCAGCCGAGCAGCGCCGCCCCGAGAACGAGCGCCAGCCGTGCCACCCTGCGCTGGCGCGCGCCCAGCCCCAGCCGGTCCATCCACGGCACCAGCGGAGTCTGCGGGAGGAGCGCAGCGGCGGCGAGCACCAGCAGCGGATGCTCCCACACCCAGTCGAACAGCAGCGGCGCAACGATCGCGGCGAACAGCCCGCCCAGCGCGCCCCCTGCACTCATCACGAGGTAGAACAGGGTCAGCCGGGCAGGCTCAGGGCGCGTGGCATAGAGACGCCGGTGGAGCGCGGTCGCGACCACGAACAGCATCAGCACCGCCGCGATCGCGATCGAGAGCCCGTCCGCCCCGCGACTGACCATCGCCATCGCGCCTACCAGCAGGATCACGGTCGGCGCAGTGCGGGCGAGCGCGAAGCCCAGCGTGCTGCGGGCGTTGAACGCGAACACGAAGCTGAGCAGGTACAGGCCCAGCGGCAGCACCCACAGCAGCGGCATCGCGACGATGTCGGTGGTCAGATGCGTGGTGGTCGAGAGCATCAGGCCCGAGGGCACGGCGGACAGTGCGAGCCACAGCGCGATCCGCCGCCAGCCGATCGGCTCGGCATCTTCGCCCTCCGCCGGGCCCTGCGCAGCGACATCGGGCGTGCGCCACCGGGTCCACGCGAGCATCGCCATGCACACGATCAGCACGCCATAGCCCGCCGCCCAGGCAATGCTCTGGCCCGCCAGCGGCAAATTGGGCTCGAGCAGCAGCGGATAGCTCAGCAGGCCTGCAAAGCTGCCGATGTTGGACGCGGCATAGAGCCAGTAGGGGTCGCCTGCGGCCGGCTCGGCGGCATACCAGCGCTGGATCAGCGGGGCCTGCGCCGCGACCACGAAGAACGGCGCACCGATGGTGGCGACCAGCAGCAGCGGGACCCAGAACACCTCGTACCCGCTGGGCCGCGGCACATCGGCCAGCGCGATGGGGAGGAAGACCAGCGCCACCACCATCAGCGCCAAGTGGATCAGCGCCTGCCGCCGGATCGCCAGCCGGGAGATCGCGTGGGCGTAGGCATAACCGCCCAGTAGCAGCGCCTGATAGACCAGCATCGCGCTGTTCCACACCGCCGGCGCACCGCCCAGCTGCGGCAGCGCAAGCCGAGCGACCAGCGGCTGGACGAGGAACAGCAGAAAGCTGCCGAGCAGGATCGTCGCGACGAAGAGAGGGCGCGCAGGTGTCTTCATGCGACGTTCGGCTTGCTCGCGGCCCACGCCTCTTGGCTGAGCGAATAGAGGATGGTCGGGTTGTCCTCGGGCGGGAAGCGCGGGTCGTCGAAGTCGAGGTCTTCGCGCCGCTCCATCCCCAGCCGCTCCATCAGCCGCCAGCTTGGCTCGTTGGCGTGCGATGTCAGCGCAACGACATGCGGCGCATGGTGGTCGACAAAGGCCCAGCGCAGCACCGCGCGGACAGCTTCGATGGCATAGCCGCGCCGCCAGCGATCCTCGCGGATCAGCCAGCCGATCTCGAAGTCTCCGGGGTTGCGCGCACCCTCGGCATCGACCCGCTTGAGGCCGCAGTGGCCCACGAACTCGCCGGTGTCGCGCTCGATCAGGAACAGGAAGCTGAAACCCTCGCGATCGTGAAGGTCCATCGATGTGCGGTGCTTCTGCTCGATCGCTTCCAGAGAAAGCGGCCCACCCAGGTGGTGCATGACCGCCGGCGTGTTGAGCAGGCGGAACTGCAACTCAGCATCGCCCGGCTCGATCCGGCGCAGCCGCAGTCGCTCGGTCTCCAGGATCCACTCAGCCACGCGCTAACCGCCATTCCTGCTGGGTGATCGAAAACACGATGATCGTCGGCTCTTCCGGGTCGAAATCGGCATTGGCGAAATCGAGATCCTCGCGCCGCTGCATGCCCAGCCGCACCATCAGACCCCAGCTCGCGATGTTCCGCGCCACGGTCAGCGAGACGACCTCATCGGCACCGAAACGCTCGAACGCGAGATCGAGCGAGGCGGTGGCCGCCTCCCTGGCATAGCCCTGGCCCCACGCATCCTCGCGCAGACGCCAGCCGACCTCCATCATGCCCAGCGGCCCGCCCGCCTGATTGCATCGCTTGAGCCCGCAGAAGCCGAGGATCGCGCCATCCGCCTTGCGCTCGAGCACCCAGAAGGTGTGGCCGTGATCGCGCTGATAGCCCAGCAGGCGATCCTGCGCCCCGGCCCGCTTGTCCGCATCGCACACCCCGCCCAGCCAGCGCATGACTGCGGGCGTGTTGGTCCCCTCCCAGAAGCGCGGCCAATCCTCCTCGCGCCAGTCGCGCAGGATCAGCCGGTCGGTTTCGTGCCGGAATTCGTCCACGAATGCTCAGCCAGCGAGGACGCGAGCGGCGAGCGGGGCATGATAGGTCAGTATGCCTGCGCACCCCGCACGTTTGAACGCGATCAGCTTCTCCATCACCAACGCCTCCCGCTCACCAATGCCGGCCGCGACACCCGCCTCGATCAGCGCATATTCGCCGCTCACCTGATAGGCGAAGATCGGCACATCGAAGCGGTCGCGCGCCATCCGGATGATGTCGAGATAGGCGAGGCCGGGCTTGACCATCACGCTGTCCGCGCCTTCCGCGATGTCGAGCGCGATCTCGCGCATCGCCTCGTCGCTGTTGCCGGGATCGAGCTGGTAGGTGCGCTTGTCGCCCTTCAGCCTGCCGCCCGTGCCCACGGCATCGCGGAAAGGGCCGTAGAAGGCGGACGCGAACTTGGCGGCGTAGCTCATGATCTGGACGTTGGTGTGCCCGGCTTCTTCCAGCGCCTGCCGGATCGCGCCAACGCGCCCATCCATCATGTCCGACGGGGCGATCACGTCGGCACCCGCCGCGGCCTGGTTGAGCGACTGTTTCACCAGCGCTTCTATCGTCGCGTCGTTGGCAACGTAGTTATGCTCGTCCAGAAGCCCGTCCTGCCCATGGCTGGTATAGGGATCGAGCGCGACGTCGCAGATCACGCCGATCGCATCGCCGTAGCGCTCACGAATGGCACGGACTGCGCGGCAAAGCAGGTTATCGGGGTTCCAGGCCTCTTCCGCGGTTTCGCTGCGAAGCTGCGCGGGCGTGTTGGGAAACAGCGCGACGCACGGGATGCCGAGGTCGATCGCCTCGCCCACGCGCTCCACCAGCAGGTCGACCGACCAGCGGCTGACACCGGGCAGGCTGGAAACGGGTTGCTCCTGCCCCTCCCCGTCGATCACGAACAGTGGCCAGATCAGGTCGGCAGGGGAAAGCGTGGTCTCACGGTGAAGCCGGCGGCTCCAGTCGTGGGTACGGGTGCGACGCAGGCGGGTAGAGGGAAATGCAGCAGCCATGGCGGCGAGGTGTGGCGCATGGCCGCGCCCCCCGCAAGGGGCGTTAGCCGCCGCGGCGGCGGTGTGCGATCAGCGCGATCCGGTCGATCTCGCGCAGCGGCTCTTCCGCAACCGGCTTGGTCGGGCGCATCTCTTCCAGCGCAACCCCGGCATCGACCGTCTTGAGCGCCTCCAGCGTGGAGCGGAAGCGCTGCAGCTCGGCCCCGCTCAGCTGCGCGCGGGTGACGTAGCGTACGCTCAGCGGATCGATATGGCGGCCGCCACGGTACATTTCGTAATGGAGATGTGGCCCGGTTGAGAGGCCGGTCGAACCGACATAGCCGATGATCTGGCCGCGCTTCACATATTGTCCGCGCGACACGGCGATGCGGCTCATGTGGCAGAACTTGGTTCCGAGGCCGCCCTCGTGGGACAGCTTCACCGCATTGCCGCAGCCGCCCATCCGACCCGCACTGGTCACCCGGCCATCGGTCGGGGCGACGATCGGCGTTCCGTAGCGCGCGCGATAGTCGACGCCCGCGTGCATCCGCTTGTACCGCAGGATCGGGTGGCGACGCATGCCATAGCGGGAGCCGATCGGCCCCGGTACCGGGGCAAGCAGGCCGGATCGCTGCTCGCCCACGCCAGAGGCTTCGAAGAACTGGTCGTCCTTGCCCCAGCGCATCAGCTGGATCTTGTCTTTCCCGTCACGCTCGACGCCGGCGTAAAGCAGCCGACCTGCCTGGCGTTCACCGGTCGCAGCGCGGCGGTAGGAAACGATCATGTCGAAGGTGTCGCCCGGCTGCAGCGCCTGGTCGAGATCCTCGTAATCACCGAGCGCCTTCAAGTAGGACTGGATGGCGCTCGCCGGCGCGCCGACCGCGCGGGCCGAGCGGTAGAGGCTGCCACCCACGGTGCCGCGTACGCGCAGCGGCGTCTCGTCCACTTCGATCGGCTCGCGGATCAGCGAGAGATTGCCGTCGTCCCCACGCGCGACGGCCAGCGCAAGGTCGAAGCGCGCGCGGAAGCGCACTTCATCAAGCGGACGGGGCGCTTTGGGCGCTGCGCGGCGGCCCAACGTCACATCGATCTGGGTGCCGGGCTCGATCTCGTCGAGCGCGATCGCCTGCGCGACCAGTTCGGCAGCGCGCGCCGCGTCGGCCTTGCCGACACCCTGCCGCGCGAGCATCCGCGCAAGATCGTCACCCCGCCCGAAGGTCGCAGTCGCCTCCAGCTGCGGCCGCTCGGGCGCATCGGCAAGCGGGCGGACCAGCGCGGTCGCCGCCATCCGCGTGCCGGTATCGCCGCCCAGCGCGAGCGGTTGAATGGTCTGGCTGCGAAATTCGTCGCGCGCCTGCTCGTCCAGCCGGACTGCCGGTGCGGCCTCCAGCGGAGCAAAGTCGGGCCAGAAAGCCAGTGCGACAGCGGATAGCGAAAGGAAGGTGGCCGCCCCGCGAAACCAGCGCAGGCTGCCGATGTTCTGGGCGAGATCGGGGGCCAGGTCGGCCCGCTCGATCCGCTGCGCCTGCGACGAGAACCACGCGCGCGAAGCCTTCACCGCACGCTCCATGCGCACGCTGGCCTTGGTCGACTCGGCTGCTGCCCTGTCCCTGATCGCGGCAATGTCGTCATCCGCAGGTGCGGGCGCTTGCTCCCCTGTCACCTGCTGTTCGGCGTTGGTCAGATCCTGTCTCCGATAGTCTGGTGCTGCCGCCCGGACCTGTCTTTTCATGACCGGGCGGCGCATATCGGGTGAGAGGATTATGTGCCACGGCAAACTTAATCCGTGTTTAATCACGCTATAGTGCTTGCCCGGCTGGTCGACGACCGGAGGCTGATGCGCGGCGAACCGCGTTCGCTTGCGGGTGCCTGCCGACCTTGCCACATTGGCTGGCATGTCCGCCCCCGCGATCAAGGCCGTCCTCGGCCCCACCAATACCGGCAAGACGCACCTCGCGATCGAGCGGATGTGCGGCCATTCGAGCGGGGCGATCGGCTTCCCGCTCCGCCTGCTTGCGCGCGAGGTGTATGACCGGGTGGTAGCGATCAAGGGTGAGAAGGCGGTTGCGCTGATCACGGGCGAGGAGCGGATCGAGCCGCCCGATGCACGCTATTTCCTGTGCACGGCAGAGGCGATGCCGCACGATGGCGGAGGACATGCCTTCGTCGCGCTCGACGAGGTTCAGCTGGCCGCCGACCGGGAGCGGGGACATGTCTTCACCGACCGGCTGCTCAATGCACGCGGTCGTGAGGAGACCATGCTGCTGGGCTCCTCCACCGCAGCGCCGGTCATCAAATCGCTGATCCCGCATGCCGAACTGATCGAGCGGCCGCGCTTTTCGACGCTCACCCATGGGGGCGCGAAAAAGCTCTCCCGCCTGCCCAAGCGCAGCGCGGTTGTCGCCTTCTCGTCCGACCAAGTCTACGCCATCGCGGAAATGCTGAGGCGTCATCGCGGCGGAGCGGCGGTGGTGATGGGCGCGCTGAGCCCGGAGACGCGTAATCGCCAGGTCGAATTGTTCCAGAATGGCGAGGTCGACTACATCGTCGCGACCGATGCCATCGGGATGGGACTCAATCTTGACGTCACCCATGTCGCCTTCGCCAGTCTCGCCAAGTTCGACGGGGTCAAGCGACGGCGGCTGACTCCGGCGGAAATGGCGCAGATTGCCGGGCGCGCCGGGCGCCACCATCGCGACGGCAGCTTCGGCACGTTGACGGGCACCGGCGGCCATGACGCCGAATTCACCGACGAAGAGATCTACGCGATCGAGGAACACCGCTTCCAGCCGCTGACCAAACTCTACTGGCGCGAGGCGGAGCCGCGCTTCGATTCGCTGTCCGTGCTGATCGAAGACCTGTGCGCTCGGCCCGACGAGCGCGAACTGGCGCCCGCGCCCGAAGCGATCGACCTGGCGGTTCTGCGCAAGCTCGCCGACCAGCCCTTCGCGCGCATGATTCGCGGCCCTGCCAATGTCCGGCGGTTCTGGGAGGTCTGCTCGCTGCCCGATTTCCGCGCCTCGGGCGTGGAGACTCATGCGCGCTTCGTCACCCGGCTCTGGCAGGATCTGCGCGAAGGCTATATCGGCGCGGACTTCGTCGCCGCCCGGATCGCCGAACTCGATACCGTGCGCGGCGATATTGCCGTGTTGCAGGGGCGGATAGCCGCGATCCGTTCCTGGGCCTATATCTGTCAGCGGCCCGACTGGGTGCTCGCGCGCGACGAAATGGCAGCGCGGGCCCGCGCGGTCGAAGCACGCCTGTCGGACGCATTGCACATGCGCCTGACCGAGCGATTCGTGAATCGAAGGACCTCCGTTTTAATGAAGCATCTTGGAAACGACCCTGCGCTGCTCCCCATTTCGCTGGAGGACGACGGCACCTTGCTGGTCGAGGACCAGCCGATCGGCAAGCTGGAGGGGTTCCGCTTCGCGATCGACCCCCAGGCGGCGGTCGGCGACCGCAAGATGCTGCTTTCCGCAGGTGAAAAGGCGCTTCCCCGCATCCTCGCCACCCAGGCCGAGCGACTGCGCGAGAACAAGCTTGAAGGCGTGACGCTGGAAAATGGGCGGGTGATGTGGGCCGGGCAGGAGATCGCCCGGCTGGAACACCCGGTCGACCCGGCAGAGCCCCGGCTCAAGCCTGCGCGAGAGCTGGACCGCCTGCCTGACGGCGCGCGCGAAGCCTTTCTCGCGGCAATCGAGGCGACGGTGACCGAATGGCTCGCCCCGCTCGAACCTTTACGCAAGCTCCAGCTCGCCTCGAAGAGCGAGGATGCGACCTCGTGGGCACGGGCGCTGCTTCTCAATCTACTCGACGGGCACGGCATCGCCACGCGCGAGCAGGCGGGGATCGAGAACCTGCCCAAGGAAGCGCGTCCGTTCCTGCGCAGGGTCGGTGTGACCTTCGGCGCGCTCGACATATTTGCGCCCGCGCTGCTCAAGCCCGCTCCGCGCCTCGCGATGAAGCAGGCCGGGATAGATGACCGCCCGATCGACGAGGCGATGCGCTCTGTCATCCCCGCAACCAAACCGCTTCCCGCAGGATATCGTCCGGCTGGCGAACAGCTGGTCCGCGTCGATATTGCGGAAAAGCTGTTCAAGCAGGCGCACGAGGCCAGAGCCGGAAAGGGCGACGGCAAGAAGGGCCGTGGCGCGCCCTTCGTGCTCGACCTCTCGCTCGCGGTGTCGACCGGGCTGACCCCTGACAGCATCAAGCGGTTGCTGGGTGCGGCAGGGTTCCGCATGATCGATGGCAAACCGCTCGCGGAAGGCGCATTCGGCCCGGCCCTACCCGACCGGTGGCGCTGGCTGCCCTCTCGCAAAGGCGGGGACGATCGCCATCAGCAGCACCGCCCCGGTGGCAAAGCCCACCAGCACAAGGGGCGCGGCAAGCCTGGGGGAAAGCAGGCGGGCAAGGGCCGTGGCCCCCGGCAGGGCGGGCAGAACGCACCTGCCAAGCCGCGCGAGCCCCGTCCGGAGAACGCCTTCGCCGCGCTGAAGGACATGCTTTCCTGATGCGCGGGGCCTGATGCGGCTCGACCTCGCGCTGTGCCGGTTGCGCTTCGTGCGCGCGCGCAGCGCGGCACGCCGGCTGGTCGAAGGCGGGCATCTGAGGGTAAATGGCACCCGCGTAGAACGGGTTTCGCGCGAGATTGCGGTGGGCGATGTCCTTACCATTCCGCGCACATCCGGGGTGCTGGTCATCAGGATCGAGGCCCTGCCCGAGCGTCGCGGACCGCCTGCAGAAGCGCGAGAATGTTACAGCCTGCTTGACCGCGCGGGCACCGACCCACTAGCAGCAGCGCGAGATTCAAACGGCGCGCAAGGATAACGCCCCATGACCTATGTCGTCACCGACGCCTGCATCAAGTGCAAGTACACCGATTGCGTCGAAGTCTGCCCGGTGGACTGCTTCTACGAGGGCGAAAACATGCTGGTGATCAACCCCAGCGAATGCATCGATTGCGGTGTGTGCGAGCCCGAGTGCCCGGCCGAAGCGATTCTGCCCGATACCGAGGACAACCTCGAGAAGTGGCTGGAGCTCAACACCAAGTTCTCCAACGAATGGCCCAACATCACCCAGAAGAAGGACCCGCCCGAAGACGCCGACGAGCACAAGGGCGAAGAGGGCAAGTTCGAAAAGTTCTTCAACCCGGAACCCGGCGAGGGCGACTGACGCAGCTGGCCGCTAGCCGCCGCGCGCATCTTACGCTCGTCAATCGGCTGCCTTCACGGCCGCCAGCATACGCTTAATTGCGTCCGGGGCCTCTCGCGCAAGGGTGCGGTTCTCAGCATCGGGATCGGTTTCTGCTGCGATTCGCGCCCATTCAACGGCGTCTTGCAGCAATCCAGGGTCGACGCTCGCCCGCTCCCCGTCGCTAACGTAGCCGCGCTGGAAGAGCGTTTGAAAAACCCGGAATGCCGCGTCCGCGCGGCCATGGGCATGGGCGCGCTCGAACCATGATTGCGCTTTGGCGAGATCACGGTCGACGCCATCGCCCTTTTGATAAATCTGGCCCAGCAGATAACTGGCGTTGGCCTGATCTTGCGCGCCCGCCTTTTCGAGCCAGTATCGCGCCGCAACCGGATCGCGCTTGGTATATTGGCCCATGAGCAGATAGCCGCCCAGATCGGTCTGCGCATGGGCGTTTCCTGCAGTGGCAGCCTGCCTGCACAGCGCCAGTCCGCGCTCGACGTCCGGCGCGCCCCCCTCGCCCTTGATCAGCATGTTTCCCAGCGCGCATTGCGACTGCGTGAAGCCGGCTGCAATCGCGCGCGCGTAATGGACCCGCGCCTTGGCATGATCCCGCGGGCGACCCACACCGTCGTAGTAACAGGTTGCGATATTGTGCTGCGCATCGGCTCGCTCTGCGGGGACCTGTTCGAAATAATCGCATGCCCGTGCGGGGTCGCGACGAATACCCCGCGCGCCCGCGCCGAACAGTTCGCCCAATGCCTCCACCGCGGAGGCATCGCCTGCTTCCCCCAGCGCTTCCAGAGCCGCGATGGCGGTGTCGGGGTCTGCAGGGTCGATAGTATCAAGGATGCCAAGCGTTTCAGCGCTATACGCCTGCTCCCCCACCACGCTCGCCGATTCCTGCAGCGGCGTATTGACGGCGGCGGGCTGCATGAGCGTCAGAGCGAGGGTAAACATGTCGTCAGCGTATGGCGGGCAGGCCTGTGTGTCGATCCCGTTGGTTCACGACGATTGGAACCGACAGCACCCCGCTGCGTCGTCTCGGGGTACACGGGGGAATCGAATGCTCGACCTGCTGAAGCGGACCTGGCGCGGCGCGTCGGAAGACAATGCCGGACTCGTTGCGGCCGGCGTGTCCTACTACGCCTTTCTCGCGATGGTGCCCCTGCTGGCGGTGTGTGTGCTACTGTACGGCCTCGTCGCAACACCCGATGCTGTCGCGCGCGATATCGACGCGCTCGGTCGCGGACTGCCACCCAGTGCCGCATCGCTCATCGGCGACCAGTTGCAATCGGTGACCGAGGCGAAGGATAATGCGAAGGGGTTGGGCCTTGCTGTGGCGCTTGCCATCGCGCTGTTCGGCGCGCGCAACGCTGCCCGCTCGATCATTGGCGGACTCAACGTGGTCTTCAATGTCGAGGAGGATCGCGGCTTTCTGAAGAGTAACGCGATTGCACTCGTCGTCACGCTGGGTGCAGTGTTCGCCCTGGCGCTGGCGGGCACGGCCATTTCACTCGCTGCGGCGCTGCCCGGTGCGGCGGCACCGGTGGCAAGCTTCGCGCTGATGTTCATCGCCGGGATGCTTGGCGCAGGATTTCTTTATCGCTTCGCGCCCAACCGGCCCGATCCGCCGTGGAGCGCGGTCTTGCCCGGCGCTGCGCTGTTCGCTCTGGTGTGGGTTGGGGCGACTGCGCTGTTTGGCAGCTACGTCGCCAATTTCGCGAACTACAACGCCACCTACGGCTCGCTCGGCGCGGTGGTGATCCTGCTGACGTGGTTCTACCTCAGCGCCTTCGTGTTGCTGCTGGGCGGCGAATTCGTCCAGGCACGCGCGGAGCAGACATGACTTGCGGCATTTGTTTCATCGACTCGCAATATTCGCAAGAACCTGCTATATAGGCACTCCCGCCGCGATCCACGGTCGCGACGGCCTATGGAAGTTGAAAGGCAGGTTCCCCCAGCATCACGACGCGATTGGACCTTCGCCTCTTGCAGGCGGCCGGTCTTTTCTTGCGTCCGATGCACACCCTGTCTTCGGATGAAAGGAAATTTCATGGCAGCCAAGGCACTGGCCTTCGATGTCGGCGATTACGTCGTATACCCAAAGCACGGCGTCGGCCGTGTGGTCGAACTGCAGAGCGAAGAGATCGCCGGAATGCAGCTCGAGCTTTACGTGCTGCGCTTCGAGAAAGAGCGGATGACGCTGCGCGTACCGGTCAACAAGGTCGAAGCGATCGGCATGCGCAAGCTTTCCAGCGACAAGACGCTGAAGGAAGCGATGGAAACGCTCAAGGGTAAGCCCAAGGTCAAGCGGACCATGTGGAGCCGCCGTGCGCAGGAATACGAAGCGAAGATCAACTCGGGCGACCTCGTGTCGATCGCCGAAGTGACCCGCGACCTGTTCCGCCCCGACGACCAGCCCGAACAGAGCTATTCCGAACGGCAGATTTTCGAAGCAGCCTCCAGCCGCCTCGCACGCGAACTCGCCGCGATGGAGAAGACCGACGAGCCTGCCGCGCTCGAGAAGATCCTCTCGGTGCTGCGCGAACACGCGCCGCAATATTACGAGAATACCGAAGAAGCCTGATCGACCGGCTGCCAACGCAGTCCGACAGAGGGCCGTCCCGAAAGGGGCGGCCCTCTTGCTTTGCGCCCATCGCATCCTGTATTAGATCGCTAACACAGTCATCGACAGGGAGATCGTCATGAAGTTCTGGCCAGGCCTAGCCGTTGCCGCCGCAGCCACCATGCTCTCGGCATGCAACACCGATTTCAACATCAGCTCGAGCAGCGACGGCGTGCCGCTTGCCGAGCTCGACTACGAAGGCGCAACCCCCACCGGCATTTCATTGGCCGGCCCCGACCGGGTGATCGTCACCTCGGGCGACACGCTGACCATCGACGTCGAAGGCGATTCGAGCGTGACCGAGGGTCTGCGCTTCGATCTCGACGACGATTCTCTGGGAATCGGGCGCGAGGGCAACTGGCGTCAAAACGGGGTCGCGACCATCCGCGTGACCATGCCCACCCCGACCCGCATGTCCATGGCCGGATCGGGTACGATGACCGTCGATCGGCTTGGCAAGGGCGGTGAGGCTGAGATCTCGATCGCCGGATCGGGCGAATCGAAGGTCGGCCGGATCGATGCGGACGCGCTGGAGGTGAATGTCGCGGGTTCGGGCTCGCTCAAGGCAGCGGGTGCGGCCAAGACGCTCGATCTCTCGATTGCCGGGTCGGGTGATCTGGATATGCGCGACGTCAAGGTGGACAGCGCCGAGGTTGCGATCGCCGGATCGGGCGATGCCGCCTTCGCCTCGGATGGCGACGTCGAGGCGAGCATCATGGGCTCGGGCACGGTCGAGGTGCTGGGCAATGCCAGCTGCTCGGTCAGTTCGATGGGCTCGGGCGAGCTGAAATGCCGCAAGCGCACCGCGGCAAGCGGTGCGGCAGCCGAGGACGCCGAATAGGCGTTTGTGCCGGGGCGGCGCAGGGCATAAGCTGGCGGTATGAAACCGATCATTCCGCTCGCCCTGCTAGCCGCCCTCACCCTGCAGGGGTGTCTCGCCAAGACCGCCTGGGATGTCGCCACGCTGCCGGTAAAGGCGGGCAGCAAGGCGGTTGACCTGGCGACGACCAGCCAGAGCGAGGCGGACGAGAAGCGCGGGCGCGAACTGCGCAAACGCGAGGAACGGCTTGGCAAGCTGGAGCGCCGCTACCGCGACCTGCGCGAGGATTGCG
>CEPH01085085.1_pt1 | contig 13850 bp, 6 predicted proteins | sample 530571 | NCBI WGS metagenome assembly CEPH01 (sample SAMEA2620413, study PRJEB7988) | marine metagenome | biome: marine biome (ENVO:00000447); feature: surface water layer (ENVO:00002042); material: "saline water (ENVO:00002010), including plankton (ENVO:xxxxxxxx)" | depth 5 m | reverse complement strand
CCGCCGCCTTTTTTCGGCTTTCGCCGCGCGTGACTAGAACTTGATCATCGCGCTGACGAAGAAGTCGCGGCCCAGCACGTCGTAAGTGCTCGGGTAGGTGTTGGCCTGTTCCTGGTTGTCGCCAAGCAGGAGGCTGTTCGGACGGTTGGTGACGATACCATTGGCATCGAACAGAGGCGTACCCGGCAGCGTGTCGAACAGGTTGTTCACACCCACGCTCAGGGTCAGCGCTTCGCTCGCCGCATAGGAGAACGTCAGGTCCAGCAGGTCGTAGGCATCGATCTTCTCGACCCCGTTGAACTGCGTGTAGTCCAGCGTGTCATCGTCATCGGTGACCGAACCGACATGACGCCAGCGGAGCGAAGTGGTGACCGGGCCATCGATGAACGAGGCACGGCTGGTCCACTTGAACTCAGGCGTCGGTTCGCCACAGGTCGCGCCGAAGCGGCCCGCACATTCGTTGACGGTGTCGAAGCCCTGCACCGGGTACAGATCGCTCTTTTCGGTCCAGGTGCCGAGGAAGGACAGCTGCAGACGCTGCTCACCGGTGTCGGTGAAGAGCGAGAACGGCAGGCTCGTCCCGTAAGCGACCTGGAAGTCGATGCCCGACACTTCGAGCTTCGCAACGTTCGCCTGGTTCAGCAGCGGCGGGTTCGCCGTGGTGATCGCGCCGTTGCCCTGACGGGTGCCGACGATGACCTGGCAGTACTCGCTGTTGATGTCCTGAACGACGTTGTAGCACAGGTTCAGGGTGCTGTTCAGGCCGCCACCGAAGGTCGCGATCGCGTCTTCAATCTTGAAGTTGAAGTAGTCGGCCGTGATCGAGAGACCCGGGATGAACCGCGGCTGCAGCACCACACCGAAGGTGTAGCTGTCCGAGGTTTCCTCGCCCAGAGCGGCGTTACCACCGAAGATGGCGGGCACCTGGGTGTCCGGACGGATGTTGGGGTCACCAACGCTGCCCGGCGCAACACCGGTCGCGATGCACAGCGCGTTGAGCGTGGCATCGTTCTGCGCACCGGCAACCGCACAGGGGTCGGTCGCACCCGGGAAGCCGATCGCCAGACCACCGAACAGTTCACCCACGTTGGGAGCGCGAACCGCACGCTGATACTGCGCACGCAGCTTGATGTCCGGGATCGGCGCGAATTCGACGCCACCGGCATAGGTCCAAACGCCACCGATAGTGCCGCTCGAATAGTCGGAGTAGCGCGCCGCACCCGAGATATCGAGAGCTGCGGTACCGAAGCGGACCGGGATCGCGAGTTCGGCGAACAGTTCGCGGACATCGTAATCGCCATTGGTGGGCTCACCGGCATTGAAGCCGATGACGTCACCCGAAGCGAGCGCGGTATCCGGAATGAACTGCGCGGCAACCTTGCGGTATTCGCCACCGACGGCGAAGCCGACCGGATCGGATGCCTCGGTGATGGCGAAGTCGCCGAACGTACCCGAGATCACCGCCGTTGCGACCTGAAGCGACGAAATATCGCCGTTCTGGGCCTGGATGGTGATCGAGTCGACCATTTCCGGCGTCAGCGTGCCGGGGCCGAAGATGTTGATCGGGGTGCCCGTGCCGTCGAGCCCGGCCTGGAAGCTCGTGCGCGAGATGTTGCCCTGCTGGATGTTGGCGTTCCGAGTACGCGCATACATGTAGTAGGCATCGTAGTTCAGGTAATCGCCGATCGGGCCGGTGATCCCGCCGAGGATACGGAAGGAGTTACGCTCGTCGAGGTTCTGGCGCAGGCCGGTTTCGACGATACGACGCTGAACGTAGAAGTTCACCACGCCCGGATCGTCAGCCACGCCGTCCAGCGCGTTCTGTGCGCTTTCCGCCGCGTCGATCGCCTGCAGCTGTGCGAAGTCGCCTGCCACGAGGAACGGCTGCACGGTTGCCAGATCGACGTTGAAGTTGCCGGTCACCGGGGTTGCTGCCAGTGCGGCTTCGACCTGGTTGTTGACGTAGGAAACTTCGGCGTAGGCACGGTGACCGCCGCCCAGCTCGTAGTCGGCATAGCCGCCGAGCAGGTAACGTTCCTGCGGAAGCTGCAGGTAGTTCACCGGAGCGTAGTTGTAGAGATCGCCTGTACGACGACGGAAGTCACGCGGCTGGTCGAAGACGACGCCGGTGCCGAAGCCCGAAGCGCCCGCTGCACCGAATTCGGTCCCGGCGGGAAGGCCGGTGTTGCCCTGCGCACCGCCGAGGTAGCGGAGCACACCGCTGGGCAGGGTCGAGGAACCGAACTGCTGCAGGTCGCCGCCGTCGGTCTCACCGCCGAGGGCGAAGTTCGAGAAGTCGCGGTCGCCCTGGAAGATCGAATCGCGCTTGTAGTATTCGGCATAGACCGTGGCGCTACCGCGGCCATCGGCGAATTCGCTGCCGATCGCACCGTGTACTTCGTAGCGCGCACCGTCGCCACGCTCGGTCAGCGAGTACTGGCCACCGACTTCGACGCCCTGCACATCCTTGAGGCGGAAGTTGACGACCCCGGCGATCGCGTCCGAACCGTAAACGGCCGAAGCACCACCGGTCACAACGTCGACCGATTCAAGCAGGAACTGCGGAATGGTGTTGAGGTCAACGACCTGGTCGGTGTTGTAGAACATCCAGCGACGGCCATTGACCAGCACCAGCGTGCGGGTTGCGCCGAGACCGCGAAGGTTCAGCGTCGCCGTGCCATCGCCCGGGTTGTTCGAGAACGAGGTCGTGCCCGGCACAACCTGCGGCAGGGTGTTGATCACGCTTTCGACGTTGACCGAACCCGACAGTTCGAACTCTTCCGAGTTCACGACCGCGACCGGAGCCGCAGTTTCGAGGTCGCGACGGGCGATGCGCGAACCGGTGACGACGATCAGTTCGCCATTGGGCTCGGACGCACCGGTTTCGAGCGCGGGCTCGTCCGGGGTACCCTGCGCCATGGCGGGCGTGGCAAACACCGCGCCGGCCATCACGGTCCCAGCAAGCAAGGCCGCCTTGTTAAAACGGTTGGTCATTGAAGTCCCCTTCGTAGGAATGCGCCAATGAGCGCACAAATTTCTCGGAGCTTGTTTCCGATGGGCCTGCTCTAGGTCACCGGACCGCTCGCTTTCAATAAGGACCGCGTACCAACCGGCCCGGAGAGCATGCGCCTGTGACTTTTCGGTGACAGTTTCGCACACGACACGCCGTGCTACCAAGCGCCCAGAAATCGAAACGAAGAGGCTTTCGCAGACCCATGACCGGACCGAAAATTTCCCTCCCCGCGGCCGCCCTCTCGATCGCCCTTGTCGGCCTGGCCTCACCGGCGCTCGCCCAGGATGATTCGCCCGGCTATCTCGACCGGCTCGCAACATGTCGCTCGATCGAGGAGCCCGAGGCCCGTCTCGCCTGCTACGACCGCGAGGTCGGCGCAGTGGTCGCCGCGAGCGAGGAAGGCGAGGTCCGCCTGGTCGACCGCGAGGAGGTCCGCCAGACAAAGCGCAAGCTGTTCGGCTTCACGATTCCCAAGGGCCTGTTCGGCAGCGACGACAAAGAAGACATGGACCTGCTGGAGACCACCATAACCCGGGTCGCCCCCTATGGCCGTAGCGGCTACCTCATAACGACCGAGGAAGGCTCGGTGTGGCAGATTTCCAACCCCCCGATGCGCTTCAATCCGCCCAAGAGCGGTCAGGCCGTCGTGTTCAAGCGCGCTGCGCTCGGCTCCTTCTTCATTCGTGTAAACGGCCAGCTCGGGGTCAAGGGCGTACGGATCGAATAGCCATCCGGTCTGCGGGCCAGCACTGGCGATCCGGCAGACGAAAAGCGCCGGCGACCGGTGCGTTCGCAAGTCGTGTCACCGAGCCGACTTCTCGATGTTGCGAAAGTGCAACATGGGCCAACAAAGCCTCTCACGCTCAAGCTTTTCGATTGCGCCAGGGCACGCCCTTCAGCATGGCCGAAAGTCACAAAAACGGGGCCACCTGCTTTTGGAAGTTTGCGCAACTCATTTCGCCGGGTCGCAGCCGGCTCTTTCTTGGGGGAAAGATCAGATGAAAACCAGTTACTCCACCGTCGCACGTTGTCGCGGGGCGCTTTTTGCGACCGCCGGCGTTGCGGCTCTTGCTTTCGGCGCACCTGCCTTCGCGCAGGACACCACCGCGGATGAAGCCGATTGCGTCGATGCCAACGACAATGGCGTGTGCGACACGTCCGAGCCCGTCGATTCCAGTGCCGCCGTTCCTGCGGAAGGCATGATCGTCGTTACCGGTTCGCGCATTGCGCGCCCCAGCATTTCCTCGCCCGTGCCGCTGACCTCGGTCACCGCCGGCGAACTGACCGACCAGGGCGACATCTCGCTCGGTGACGCGCTGAACGACCTTCCGTCGCTGCGTACCACCTTCAGCCAGGGCAACTCGACCCGCTTCATCGGTACCGCAGGCCTCAACCTGCTCGACCTTCGCGGCCTCGGCACCAGCCGTACGCTGGTTCTCGTCAACGGTCGTCGCCACATCACGGCCCTGCCCGGCGATTACCTGGTCGACGTGAACACCATCCCGACCGACCTGCTCGAGCGTGTCGACGTCGTGACCGGCGGTAACTCCGCAATTTACGGTTCGGACGCGGTTGCCGGCGTCGTCAACTTCGTCCTCAAGCGCGACTACGACGGTCTGTCGCTGCGCGGCCAGGCCGGCATCTCGGAGCGCGGCGATCGCGCGACGCAGTTCGTCGCCGGTGTGTGGGGCACCAACTTCGCCGACGGTCGCGGTAACATCGCGATCGCTGCCGAATATGCGAATGCCGACCCGCTCTACTTCCGCGACCGCGACGAACTGACCGGCGCTTTCAGCGGCCGTTGCCAGTACAACACGGTCGAACCGACCGGCGGTGAGCCCAACGGCACCGACGGCATCATCGATACCGCTCCGCTGTGCGGCGTGACCAACAACAACATCTCCGATGGCGGCTTCCTTGGCGCGTACGGCGATCGCAGCATCCTCGTGTTCCAGCCGGACGGCTCGATCATCCGCTCGCGCCCGCGCGATGCGCTGGGTTCGTACACCAGCAACGTGATCGGCGGCGCAGGTTCGACCCTGCGTAACACCGGTCAGCTTGCTGCCGGCCTCGAACGCTACACGGTCAACCTGCTGGCCCGTTACGAGTTCAGCGAAGGCTTCCAGCCCTTCATCGAAGCCAAGTACGCCCACGTGGACGCAATTCAGGAAGGCCAGCCGAGCTTCTTCCAGGGTTCCATCCCGGGCTTCTTCGGCGGCGGCTCCAACCTGCGCTGCGACAACCCGTTCCTGACCGACCAGGCGTTCAACACGCTGGCCGGGATCGGTTTCTGTAACGCGACCCGTGACGCCACCCCGTTCACCATCTCGCGCTTCAACGTCGACTTCGGTGGCCGCGGCGAATTCCAGAGCCGTGACACCTACCGCGTCGTTGCCGGCGTCGAAGGTACCTTCAACGAAGACTGGCAGTACGAAGTTTCGGTCAACTATGGCCGCTTCGAATCGCACCTCGAATCGCTGAACAACCTCAAGCTGTTCGACCTCGACGGCAACGAAGACGGCTTCCTGCTGGCTCTCGACGCTGCTCGTAACGCCCAGGGCGAGATCGTCTGCCGCGTGAACCAGGTCACCGTGACCCGTCCGGACTGTGTGCCGATCAACGTGTTCGGCTTCGGCGCACCGAGCCAGGCCGCGCTGGACTTCGTGAACACCACGACGACCCGCGACGAAAAGGCCGAAGAGTTCGACATTCTGGCGAGCGTCTCGGGCGACCTCTCGCAGCTGTTCGAACTGCCGGGCGGCCCGATCGCCTTCGCTTTCGGCACCGAGTATCGTACCGAAACCGCTTACAGCGCGTTCGACGAGCTGGTGCAGGCGGGTGGTACCTTCCTCAACCAGATCCCGACCTTCGATCCGCCGAAGCTCGAAGTTCTGGAAGGCTTCGCCGAAGTCGCGATCCCGCTGCTCGCCGATCTTCCGTTCGCGGATGAGCTGACGATCTCGGGTGCGGCGCGCGTGTCGGACTACAACACCGCCACGGGCACCGTCTGGGCCTACAACATCAACGGTATCTACGCCCCGATCCCGGACATCCGGTTCCGTGCGGCATACGCTACCTCGGTGCGTGCTCCGACCCAGAGCGACCTGTTCTCGCCCGCTTCGCAGAACTTCGGCTTCCTGGCCGACCCCTGCGATGCGCAGAACATCACCAACAACCCGAACCGGGCTGCCAACTGTGCCGCCGCCGGCGTCCCCGCGACGATCACCCCGGCGATCGCAGCAGCCTGTGCCGGCATCGTCGATCCCAGCCTGCTGGACATTGGCGATCCGTTCGTGAACTGTCTGGCTCGCTCGCAGTCGACTGCCTACACCTCGGGCGGCAACCCGAACCTGATCGAGGAAAAGGGCAAGTCGCTCACCCTCGGTGTGGTGCTTCAGCCGCGCTTCGTGCCGGGCCTGAGCTTCACGGTCGACTACTACAACATCGAGATCGAAGATCAGATCGCGACGTTGGGTCCGCAGACGATCCTGAACAACTGCTACAACGACGCGAACGGGATCAACAACCCGTACTGTGTGTCGATTTCGCGTGACCCGACGACCGGTCTGTTCAGCGACCCGGCACTGCTGTCGAGCGGGATCAACTTCGCGTCGCGTAAGACCGAAGGCATCGATTTCGACCTGCAGTACAACTACACGTTCGAAAACGATCACCGCCTGCGGGTTCGTGCAATCGCTACGCACCTCCTGAAGCTCGACTTCTTCGAGAACCCGGATGACAGCGAAGTTCCCAACCGCATCCGCGGCGAACTTGGCGATCCGGAATGGGCAGCTTCGTTCAGCGCGAGCTACGACATCGGTGATGTCGAGTTCACCTGGTCGATGCGCTTCCTCGACGAAATGACCAAGGGTGCATACGAAAGTGCCTTCCCGTACATCGGCCGTTGCCCCGCTTCGGGCTCGACCGGTTACACCGGTGGCACCTGTACCCCGGGCGAACTGACCACGCTCGATCCGTCGAACGTCGACCAGTACGCTGATCCGACCTTCCCGATGAAGATCTACCACAACGTGCGGATCGACTGGGATGTGGACGATGCGTTCAACTTCTACGTTGGTGTCGACAACCTGCTCGACGAGCAGCCGCCGTTCGGCCAGCTCGGCACTGCCGGTGGCGATCCGTACGACACCTTCGGTCGTTACTTCTACGCCGGTATCCGCGCCGACTTCTAAGCGCGATACCAAGCCAAACAGGGAAGGCCCCGGGAAACCGGGGCCTTTTTTGTTGTCCGTAGTGGATCGCCGGGCGCTGCGTCCGACGATGCTCATCCACGCGGGATCACGGACGCGGCGGCGCAACCTCGTGGCGGCGCGGATAGGTGAAGATCACGGAACAGCCATTGTCGTCGCATTGGCCCCAGGAGCAGTTGAACTCGTCGCAGCTCTCGTAGTCGCCCGGGCCGGGGTAGATCGCGACACCCGGCCGGTCGTCGTCGTCAGACGCCTGGACACTTGCCGGGGCGAGCGCGAAGCCCGCGATCACCAAAAGCATGGTCACATATCGTGAAGTCATGACATTGCTCTCCTCTCACCGGACGAAATGCCCGGCAGGAGGAGAGGCTATGGACAGCGCGCGCCATCCTTGATGCGGCTCAATCCCTTGGGGAAGTCGCTCAGGTACGAAGGCTTACGAAATGCGCAATCAATCGACTGAAATCGCCAGCTCGCCGTCGCCCTCGTCGATCTTGACAGTGCTGCCGTCGGGAATCTCGCCCTGCAGCAGTCTCTCGGCGAGCGGGTCCTGTACGTAGCGCTGGACCGCGCGTTTCAGGGGCCGCGCGCCGTAGACGGGATCGTAACCGACCCGACCCAGCCAGCGCTTCGCCGCATCGGTCAGTTCGAGCTCGATCTTGCGGTCGGCGAGCAGTTTCTGGACGCGCGCCACCTGGAGTTCGACGATCGGTGCCATGTTTTCCATGCTCAGGCGGTGGAACAGGATGATCTCGTCCAGCCGGTTGAGGAATTCGGGGCGGAAATGCCCGCGCACCACGTCCATCACCTGCGGCTCGACATCGCTGACCTGCTGATCGTCGGTCATGTTCGACAGGTACTGGCTGCCGAGGTTCGACGTCAGGATGATCAGCGTGTTTGAGAAGTCCACCACCCTGCCCTGCCCGTCGGTCAGGCGGCCATCGTCGAGCACCTGCAGCAGCACGTTGAAGACGTCGGAGTGCGCCTTCTCGACCTCGTCGAACAGCACCACCTGATAGGGCCTTCGCCGCACGCTTTCGGTCAGCACGCCGCCTTCTTCATAGCCGACATAGCCCGGAGGTGCGCCGATCAGACGCGCGACCGCGTGCTTTTCCATGAATTCGCTCATGTCGATGCGAACCATCGCATTGTCGTCGTCGAACAGGAACTGGGCGAGCGCCTTGGTCAGCTCGGTCTTGCCGACGCCGGTGGGGCCGAGGAACAGGAAGCTGCCGAGCGGACGGCCCGGGTCCTTGAGGCCTGCACGCGCGCGGCGCACGGCTTTGGACACCGCCTCGACCGCAGCCTCCTGCCCGATCACGCGCTTGCCCAGCACTTCTTCCATCTTCAGCAGCTTGTCGCGCTCGCCTTCAAGCATCCGGTCAACCGGGATGCCCGTCCAGCGCGCGACCACGCCCGCGATATCCTCTTCGGTCACTTCCTCGCGCAGCAGCGCGTTGGCAGTGTGGCCTTCGGCTTCCTTGAGCTTGTTCTCAAGCTCTGGGATGCGCCCGTATTGGAGCTCACCCGCCTTGGCGAGGTCGCCCGCGCGCTGTGCCTGCTCAAGCTCCAGCCGCGCCGCGTCGAGATCTTCCTTGATCCGCGCTTCGGCATGGATCTTGTCCCGCTCGCCCTGCCAGCGCGTGGTCAGTTCGGACGAACGCTGTTCCAGATTGGCGAGGTCTTCGCGCAGGTGCTCCAGCCGCTCCTTGCTCGCATCGTCGCTTTCCTTGGCGAGCGCCTGCTCTTCGATCTTGAGCTGGATGATCCGCCGGTCGAGATTTTCGATCTCCTCGGGCTTGCTCTCCACCTCCATCCGGATACGGCTCGCCGCCTCGTCCATCAGGTCGATCGCCTTGTCGGGCATGAAGCGGTTCTGGATGTAGCGGTTGGAAAGCTGCGCCGCGGCGACGATCGCGCCGTCGGTGATCCGCACGCCGTGGTGCAGCTCGTACTTTTCCTTGATCCCGCGCAGGATGCTGATCGTATCCTCGACGCTGGGTTCCTCGATATAGACGGGCTGGAAACGACGTTGCAGCGCCGGGTCCTTCTCGATGTATTTCTGGTATTCGTCGAGCGTCGTGGCGCCGATGCAGTGCAGCTCGCCACGCGAAAGCGCGGGTTTCAGGAGGTTGGACGCATCCATGCTGCCTTCCGAAGCCCCTGCCCCGATCAGCGTGTGCATCTCGTCGATGAACAGGATGATCTGCCCGTCGGAGCCCTTCACCTCGTCGAGCACGGCCTTGAGCCGTTCCTCGAACTCGCCGCGATATTTCGCGCCCGCGATCAGCGCGCCCATGTCGAGCGCCATCAGCGTGCGGTTCTTGAGGCTGTCGGGCACGTCGCCATTGGCGATGCGCAGTGCGAGCCCTTCGGCAATCGCGGTCTTGCCGGTGCCGGGTTCGCCGATCAGCGCGGGGTTGTTCTTGGTCCGCCGGGCGAGGATCTGGACGGTGCGGCGGATCTCCTCGTCGCGGCCGATGACGGGATCGAGCTTCCCGTCGCGCGCCGCCTGGGTCAGGTCGCGGGCATATTTCTGCATCGCGTCGTAAGCCTGTTCGGCATTGGCGCTGTCTGCAGTGCGTCCGCCGCGCAGGTCGGCAATCGCGCGCTCCAGCGCCTTCGCATCGACGCCTGCGTCGGCGAGCACGCTGCCCGCCTTGCTGTTGGATGCGAGCGCCAGCGCGACCAGCAGCCGCTCGACGGTGACGAAGCTGTCGCCGGACTTTTCCGCGATCTGCTGCGCCTGGTCGAGCATGCGCACCGAGTCATTGTCGAGCCCCGGGCTCGCCTGTGCACCGCTGCCGCTGACCGCCGGGATGCGGCCCAGTTCGTCGTCGACGCGCTGTTCGGCCTTCACCGGATCGCCGCCCGCGCGCTGGACCAGCCCTGCGGCCATCCCCTCGCTATCGTCGAGCAGCACCTTGAGAATGTGCAGCGGCGTCATGCGCTGGTGGTTCAGGCGGATTGCGGTGGTCTGCGCGGACTGGAGAAAGCCTTTCGCGCGGTCGGTAAAGTTTTCGAGGTTCATGTGCGGTCCCCTTTTTCCGTGCCGCCCTGAAATAGTGTTGCCATCCGGCCACGTAAGGGTCCCTTGCAAATTTTTGCATAGTCGATCGACCTCGGGGTCTCGCGGCGGGACGAACGGCAAAGGCTGCACAGTCCGGTGCGAAGGGTTGCCACATGCAATCGAAATCGCGCATGTCCCGCGGCAAGTAATTATAAAAGAAGATGGGATTCGGGATGAAGAAGGTACTGGGGGGCCTCGGCCTGGCCGTGCTCGCGATCGTGCTGATCGCGGCAATCGGGCTGATGACGTGGGAGCCGTTTTTCGCGCGCGAAGGCGTCGCTCCCGACAGCGACCGGACCTACACCGCCCAGATCGTGCGCGACGAGTTCGGCGTGCCGCATGTCTACGGCACGGCCGATGCCGACGTCGCCTATGGCGTCGCCATTGCGCATGCCGAAGACGATTTCACGACCCTGCAGGATGTCGTCGCGATGAGCCGCGGGCGCTACGGCGCGATCGCGGGGCAGGACGGCGCAGCGGTCGACTACGCCTACCACCTGACCGGCGCGCGCGAGACGGCGGAGCGCGAGTGGCCCAAGCTGCCCGCGGATACGCGCGCGCTGCTGGACGCCTATGCCGTCGGCCTCAACGATTACGCGCGCGATCATCCGGGCGAGATCAAGCTGGGCAAGCTGTTCCCGGTCAACGGGATCGACATTGCCGCGGGCTTTGCGCTGCGCCAGCCGTTCTTCTTCGGGCTCGACCGCTATCTGGGTCCGCTGGTCGAAGGCAAGCCGCTGCCACCCGAATACGGCCCTTCGCTGAGCGGCACCTCGACCATCGACGATGCGCCCCGGATCATGGACGATGCTGCGCCGGAGCCGCGCAAGACGGCCGATGCCGGACCGATCCCGATGGGCGAGGATGCGGAATATGCAGGCTCCAACGCCTTCGCTGTCGCGCCGGAGAAGTCAGGCGGGCCGACGATCCTGGTCTCCAATTCGCACCAGCCGTGGCGCGGCGGGGTCGCGTGGTATGAACTGATCGTCCAGAGCGACGAGGGATGGCACTATGCAGGCGCCAACTTCCCCGGCAGCCCCTTCCCCTTCCTCGGCCATAACGAGACGCTGGGCTGGACCAACACGGTCAATACGCCCGACATGATCGATATCTACAAGCTGGTACTGGACGACTCCGGCACCCGCTATCGCCTCGACGGCAAGTGGCGCGACCTGGAGGCGACCGACATCACCCTGCCGGTGCGCGTGGGGCCCTTCACCCTGCCGATCCGCCGCACGGTCTATCGCAGCGTGCATGGGCCGGTGGTGAAGAACGACAACGGTGCCTTTGCCATCCGTTACGGCGGGATCGGCAGCATCGGCCAGCTCGACGCCTATTACCAGCTCAACAAGGCGAAGACCTATGACGAGTGGTACGGCATCCTGTCGCGTGGGCAGATACCCTCGACCAACTTCATCTACGGCGATGCCGAGGGCAATATCGCCTATGTCTACAACGCCGCGATCCCGGAGCGGCAGGCCGGGCCCGACTGGCGCACGGTGCTGCCCGGCGACGACAGCGCGCTGATCTGGCAGGACACGGTCGATTACGCGTCCCTGCCCCAATATCTCAATCCGGCGAGCGGCTGGCTGATGAACGCCAATAACAACCCATTCCTCGCCGCCGGGCCGGGCAGCGACCTGTCGCCCGACAGCGTCTCGCCGCTGATGGGGGTCGAGCTCAAGATGACCAATCGCGGGCTGCGCGCATGGAAGTTGATGAGCGAGGCCGACCGGCTCGACAGCGATACGCTGATGCGGATCAAGTACGACACCGCGTATGAGGACGCGGGCTATATCAAGCGGATGATGGACGATGTCCGCGCGATCGACCCGAAGCAGCATCCCGACCTGGCCGAGGCACGCAGGCTGATGCTGGAATGGGATCTGACCGCCGACAATATCGGCCGCGCGGACTCAATCGCGCTGCTGATGGTCCGCGAATTCATGGCGTCGAGCTACCAGAAATCGCCTTGGCCCGATGCGGCGGAGGAACTGCGCCACTCGAAGGATCACCTGCTCAAGTACTTCGGCAGCCTGACCCCGCCGATGAGCGAACTGCTGCGCCTGCGGCAGGGCGATGTCGACCTCCCGCTGGACGGCGGATCGGACACGCTGCGCGCCTCCACCACCTGGAACGTCGATGATGACGGGCGGCTGTCGGTCAAGCATGGCGACAGCTTCATCCAGTGGGTCGAATGGCTGCCGGGCCAGCGCGTCACCTCGCGCTCGATCCAGCCATACGGCGCGGCAACCACCCGGCCTGACAGCCCGCACTTCGTCGATCAGGCAACGCTGTTCATCCAGCATCGCTTGAAACCGGTTCATTTCTGGCGGGAGGACGCCTTGACCCACGCGACCAGCCGCAAAACGGTTTCCAGCCAACGCTGAAAGTGCTTATTTAGCCACCGGATTTCAGGCTTTTGATTTCGCCGAGACTGCTTTTTTCCGAATTAGGGGACACAGACATGCTTCGTACCACCAAGACCAGCCTGACCGCGCTTGCGGTCGCGCTTGCCACACCCGCTCTGGTCGCAACTCCGGCCTTCGCGCAGGATGCCGAGAGCGCCGAGGCTGCCCCGCTCGACGATCTGGTCGATCAGGTCGCGATCCCCTACACCCAGTTCGAACTCGACAACGGTCTGACCGTGATCGTCCACGAAGACCGCAAGGCGCCGATCGTCGGCGTGGCGGTGTGGTACAATGTCGGTTCCAAGGACGAACCCAAGGGCGAAACCGGCTTTGCCCACCTGTTCGAACACCTGATGTTCAACGGGTCGGAAAATGCCCCCAACGACTATTTCCAGTACCTGCAGGAAATGGGCGCGACCGATTACAACGGCACCACCAATTTCGACCGCACCAACTATTTCCAGACAGTGCCGACCGGCGCGCTGGACCGTGCGCTGTGGCTGGAAAGCGACCGCATGGGTTACCTGCTGGGCGCGATCACCCAGGAAAAGCTCGATAACCAGCGCGGCGTCGTCCAGAACGAGAAGCGTCAGGGCGATAACCAGCCCGGCGGCCTGGTGTTTTACGAAATCATCAAGGCTCTTTACCCCGAAGGGCACCCCTACGACCACAACGTGATCGGTTCGATGGCCGATCTCGACGCTGCCACGCTGGACACCGTGCAGAAGTGGTTCCGCGACAATTACGGCCCCAACAACGCAACCCTGGTGCTCGCAGGTGACATTTCCGCCGCCGAAGCGAAGCCGCTGGTGGAGAAGTATTTCGGCGCGATCCCGCGCGGCCCGGTCAATAATCCGGCTGAGGCCGATGTCCCCGTGCTCAAGCAGGACATCCGCAAGGTCATGAAGGACCAGGTCGCTGCGACCAGCATCGACAAGTACTATTCCGTCCCCGGCATCACGGACCGCGATCTGACCGCGCTGTCCGTCGGCGCGCAGATCCTCGGCGGGCTGTCCTCCAGCCGGCTCGACAATGCGCTGGTCCGTGACGAAAAGCTCGCGATCAGCGTCAACGCGGGCAACTACGCCTTCCAGCGGGTCGGCATTCTCGACGTCGGCGCGACCGTGAAGCCTGGCGTCGATCCC
>CEPH01058564.1_pt1 | contig 13858 bp, 15 predicted proteins | sample 530571 | NCBI WGS metagenome assembly CEPH01 (sample SAMEA2620413, study PRJEB7988) | marine metagenome | biome: marine biome (ENVO:00000447); feature: surface water layer (ENVO:00002042); material: "saline water (ENVO:00002010), including plankton (ENVO:xxxxxxxx)" | depth 5 m | reverse complement strand
GGTCCTGTACGGACACCAAATTTTTGTGTAAACTCAACAAATTCTTTTAAGCCTTCATTTTGACCCAAAGCTTGTAGCAATGGTCCAGCAGCTCTACCAAAAATATCAAATGCAACTTTTGAACGGGTTGTTTGGTCTTCTATTTCTTGAAGGCTACCAATTGTTTCTAAAAACAAATCATTGGCGGGCCTAAGACTGCCATCTGCATTGCGAATTTGAACACCAAGCTTTTTAAAACCAATTGCTGCTCTGCTGGTTTCTACTTCTGCTTGTGCCAATACACTTGGAAACCTGCTTAAAAGTTGTGTTGCTTGACTGGCATTTTGTCCGCTTGCTTGAAGTGCAAATTGCAACCCTTTAATTGTGTCTGCTGCTATTGCAGACCTGTTTGATAAATCGTTAATGTCATTTATCAAATCAGAACTTTGTTGTGCAAATTCCACAGTGGCTTTTGTTGCATCAATAAGAGCACCACCAACAGCAGCAATTGTTTTTGCCATTTTAATAACAGCAACACCAACAACAGCAGCCCCACCAGCCAACACCACCAAACTTTTGTTTGCTTCAAATGCTTTTTTTGCCATGCTTCCAAGGCTGGATATGCCTTGTTGAGCATTAACTTTCATTATGTAGTCGACAGTGGTTGCCATTTTACACCATATCAATCATTTCCATGACAGAAATGACTGGGAAAATCATATCATCTTTTTTGCGTTTCTTCATTGCTTCTTGTGCCCTTTCGGACCGTGCAATGATGCAGCGAAGACAAATGAAAAGTTCACCCCATGAAAGATGTAAAACCTTGGACGGGAGGCACCCGTAACTTCTTGCGATAATGTCAACAATGTTGATGAATTCTTGGTCACTCTGAAAATTTTTCCGCTTGAAGTGCGGCCTCCTTTACAGAAACCATTGCCAATTCAAAAATTGAATTTTTATCTTCCTGACTAATCATGCCAACCCACAAAACATTTTTCTCTGGATTTTGTTGTGCTTCAAATTGAACTAATTTGATTTTTTCAAAACTTTCTCCGCCATCTTGTGAAGCCTTATCAATGACTTGACACAAAACCCTGTCTTGCATTGCCCCAAATGTTAAAATGTCTTCTGGCGTAATGTTTTCAATTTGTTGTTCAAAAGTCTTTTGTTCTGCTTCTTCTTGTTGTATTGATGATACCATCCGACTGATTAATGTCTTTGAAGCAATACCGGCCGCTTGTGCCTCTATAGGCGATAAGACGCGTCCGGAAAAAATAAGCCTGCCTTGGAATGCTTCTTGGTTCCATCGTGCTTTTTCGGCTATCTCTGTCAAAACAGATAACATTTTTTTCTCCTTGTTTTGTTGTCATTTTAGATTGGAGATGCATTGCCATTTATCATCTCAATTTTGATGGCTTCATTGCCACTATTATCAACCGTTCCCAAAAGTGTGAATGTTCTTTCAATACGGCCAAAGGTAGTTACACTGTCTGAATACTCTTCAATGACTGCATTAAATAATGTAAAGCGCATTGTGTCATGTCCGGTTCCAGTCATTGTTAAAATTGCATCTGCACTTTGTGCTGCTGGTGTTGTAATAAAATCATTATACAATTGATTGTCTTCTAGGTCTGTTGTAACGGTCATCCGTACCTCTCTAACATCGCTTGTATTGGGTTCTTCTGTTGTTTGTTGACCTAGTAAATTACGTCTTTCAATCTTATTGTCTATAACAATTTCAAATGACCTTGCTTTGTATGTTGTGACACTTCCACCGGTATTAAATGCAAGGGTGCTTGCTTGATGGTGCAAAACAGAATTTGCACTTGCTGGGAAACTTGCTGTTGTTGCATCAAGTGCCCTTGCATCTGCATCTTGTGCAATAATCTCTGCACTGAATTGTGCCTCTTCACCTGCTGCACATGAAATTGTCAAGGTATTAATAACGCACCCTTTAAAATTTTCTCTGGTTTTATTGCCTGATTGTGCATCCCCACGGTGAAATTTTATTGATAAACTTGGCAAGTTTTTTAAAACTGTAAAAGTATGCGTTCTTGGTGCTGGACCTGCGGAACTATTCACTTCACCAAGTGCAGCAAGAAATATTGCACCATTACCTGCATAATGTAATGGGCCTGTAATGTTGCCACCTGTAATATTAAAACCATCAAATGTTGAACGGACAAAGCCTGCTGTGCCGTGATTTAGATGTGTTTTACGTGCACGCTCGATTGTTTTGCCAAGTGTGCAAGAAACCAGTCTCATGTCTGTATATGAGCCACTCGCAAGGCTTCCATACGTTGTTTCTTCTAGTACACTGATAAATGCATTTCTTCCAAATTGAACTGGCATTGTAAACTCCTAACTTGATGGTAATAAATTTTGAACTTTTAAAAGACATCTGACTTTTATTGTTTGTCCGATTGTTGTAAAAATGTCAAGCCCAACAGCATAGTCCGTTCCACTTGAACCACCTTTTGCTCTTATGCTGGCATAACCATTCAAAAAGAAGGTGTCAGCACTTGAATACCTGCTGTCATTATCGCTCCCACTGCTGTCAAGGCTTTTGGGCTGTATTCTTTGAATGGCTTCATACCCAAACCTTCCATTAAAAGGGTCAATGTATGAAGAAAGCAAAGAGCGCACATCAAACCAAATGTCTATAATTTCATTTGCTTGTTTTGTGAAAACAACTTCTGGTTCTGTTCTTCCGCTGTTGTTTAAACTTGGTTGCACCAATCTAACGGGCCTACCAATCCAAATTGTACCTGTTACAGCAGATGAAATGGTCACACTGCTTGAAGGGTCAGAACTTGCCCCACTATCACCAAAATAAAGATACACTAAACTTGTGCTTGATTGGTCATCAACTGCAACTGCATCAAGTTCTAATGTAAGGTTTCTGTTTGCAAAGTTAGCACCTGTTTGACGTTGGTAATTAATTGCTGCTTCACCGTTGGCCGTGTACACCTTTATGTCAAAAAAGTTTGCTTGTATATTGTTCCAAAAAACATCCCAATCTGGTGGAATTTGAACTTGCACATCAACATTTGTTGCACCACCACCACCAGTCACAAAAACAGGAATGGATATAGGTTGCCTATATGTAAAAGCATTGTCAGCCCATGTGCCTCCCATTAATCACCTCTGTCTGTTTGTCTTGTTACCAATAATCTTATGTATGCAATGCCAACATTTGGGATGCCATATTTATCACCGTCACGTGCTAAAAATGAGCACCTCACATCATCTACTGTGCCATCAGTAAAACCCAATTGTCTATTGTTTGTAATTTCTCTTATCATATCAGAAGCAAGGTTAATTGCTTGCTTTCTTCTGCTGTCAAGTTCTGTACTTGACCCACCTATATAACAAACAATAGTGAATTCTGCATCGCCTTGATAACGGCCAAGGGTTTGTCCATGTTGTTCAATAAAATCAACAAATGTTACAGTAGCATAAGGCACAATCGGCGGGTCTGTAAGTTCACCAACAACCACTCGGCTTTGCATGTTCACACCTGAAAAACCAGCATTGTAATTTGCAGCAATAGTTGTTTTAATTGCATCTTCAATTCTTATAATTGGGCTATTTGACATGATTAACCCTCTTTACCGTTAAGAACCCTTCCCATTAATCTATCAAGGTCTGCTTCCAGTTGGGGTTGCACTTTGTCGCGTGCTCTTCTGAGGTAAAATTTTGGTTTGATGAACCGTGCACCACCTGCCATATCTGTTGTTCCACCGTATTCTTGAATAGCAGCATAAACCACATCAGCCGCTTCTGAAAATGGCCTGTCGGGTGCTGTCTTACCACCTGCCCTTAAAATCAAATAATCATCTTGTTGATAACGCACTACGGTTCCAGTAATGCTACCCCTTAAATTATTATCTATTACCCTTGGAAAGGTTGTTGCATTTTTAGCTGCAAGCCTTTGCATTTTTAATGCACTTTCTTTCATGGCCTTAACAATTGCATTTGCAAGCCTGCCTTCCATGCTTTGCAATGAATCTACAAAAGCTTGTGGTGTAATTTTCACAGCACCCGCCTAAAAACTCTATATGGATACAGTATTTCTTTAACTTCTTTGGGCATTGTGCGGTCTGAAAGTGCAATTGTTACATTTCTTTGGGTTGTGCTTTTTTTGCCTTGGCTGCTTTTGGCCCGTTGAAGATGTGCACCAAAAACACAAATTGCATGTTCTAAGTCGGCTGGAGCATTTTCAAAGCCTGCAACCAATACAACTTTGTTTGCTCTAAATCCTTGCTCAATTGATTCGCTTTCTGTGCTTTTGACAATTAACCGTCCATTTTCTTTGTCAATCTCATATGCACTACTTGGTACAAGCTTATCAGAGCCATAAAGACGCTCTACATCGCTGTGCCATGATGTAATACTCACAATTGGCCTGATAGGTAAAGGCAACACAAAAGGCAAATCTGGCATGGTGTGGTCAATGTAAAGTGTATATGTTTTATCTTCTAAAACTGGTTCAACATTACCGGATGTAAGAAAGCGTGGAAAGCCAATATAACTTGCTATTGCACTTTCCACGCGACTTAACAAATTGCTTAGTTCCAAATCACCATCATTGCCCGCCACTTCTGGCAAGTATTGCTTGAATGTTGTCACTGAAACTAAGGGCATATCAAAACCTAGAATGAGCGAGCTGGTTTAAACTCATATACAACAGTAAAAGCACAATTTGCCCCTGCTGCTGTATCAGCTACTCGCAGCTTAACAGTTTCACCAGCAGCAAAATCATAGTCTGCCGATGTTGAAAGTGTAACTGTTATTGGTGTGCCTGCTGTCAAAGAACCGCCTCCGCTCACCTGAGTTGTCTGACTGAAAATTGCAGTGGCTGCATTATCAGCAACTGATAGAGTCACAAAGTTTGTATTATTTGCGGTTACTGCAACATCTGGGCAAAGGCGAACAGAATTTAACTTTGCCGCAATTGGTAAAGTGATATAACTTTCTGTTGAACCGTCTCCGGCTGCATGAGTTAGATTGGTTGAAAGATAAAACATTTTTTACTCCTAGTAATTAAAGCCAAAGAAAGTGTTTTTAGTGCTTGTTTCATCCGGTGAACCCATTACGGCACGATAGGTCGCAACAAGGCGAATGGCACCTGCTGAAATGTCTTTCTCTTGCTCAACTACAATCCCACGACGTTCATATAGGTAATAAGATGAACGATTAAACAAGATGAAACCAGTTGTGCTACCTGACCCAGTGAATAGACCATTTGTGTCAAGGTCATTGGTAAGGAAACGAGACATGACAATTGGCACACCAAAGATTGAACCAATTTGACCATTTAAAATACTCGCATTTGGTCCAAATTTATCAATGGTTATTACTTCATCCAGTGGCATCAATTGCTTAATCATAAATTCAGGCGATACCACCATTACCAATTCAGAAGCACCAAGTTCACCTAGGCTTGAAATACCGTTAAGAATGTCGGCCACAACAAGCTTTGCTCCAGGTTTTGTAAGTGTGTTTGATTGGTCAAAGGCAGCGGCTCGCATACCGAGGAAGGTTCGTCGATGGTCTGATGCACCACCAAGGCCACTTGTCCCCCATCGTTCTCTGGCGTTCCAGCTAGAAAGACCCGTATCTTGGTGTGTTGCAGCCGTATCGCCGTTGAGCATACAATCTTCGAAGGCGTCTTCAAGGTCTTGTGCGATTTGCTGGCTAAAAATCGGCAAGATTGCCAAGGCTGCATCTTCTACTGCTGCATCATCCAGTACATAACTGCTTGCAAGGCCTTTTATGTTGATTGTCTTTTGTCCAGTTGCTGGTGTGCTGGTTTTGTATTGTGCCAATGGGCTATCAACGGTTATTTCGCCTTTGATGTATGGTCTCCCGCCACGGTTTAATCGGGGTATAAGAAGGGTGTTTCTGTCAGCCTGTACCCGTGTCAAAAGGCCACGTAATCTTTTAGGCAGTTGAAATTCTTGGTACAGGTCTGCAATAAATTGGTCTGGTATAAATTCAGCACCTGTCCCCGATTGGTCGTTGAAAGCCTTGGTTATTGCTGGTTGCAGTGCCCGTGGTGCTTTCTTCAAATGACGAAAAAGTTTAGCGTCAAGTTTTGGTGTATATGGTTCAGCCATCAAAAGGCGTGCAAGGTGCCGATTTGAAGCAAGTGTTTTAAGTTCAGAATGCCAATCAGAACAACTGAATTCACTGTCCAAAAGGCCTGTCTCTTCAACCCGTACACGGTGTCCACGTGCATTGGTGTATGATTTGACTTCTGTTGACCATTGAACAGTACCATCTTCACGAATAAATGAACGCAATTCACTTTCATCTAAGTAAACTGGTTTAGGTGCTTGGATTGATTCATCAATTAGGCGTTGGGCTGCTTTCAAATCATCAAGTTGTTTTTCGATGGTTTGCAGCCTGTTACCGCTTGACTTTTGATTGCGAACGAGACCGTCAATGATTTCTTTCGCTTTTTTTATATCAGACATTAATAGTCTCCTGCTAGTGTTAATAGTGCTTTGATAAGGGCTTTTGTTTCCTTATCATCTTCCATATCGGAACCTTTTTCTTCTTCACTGTCTTCATCTTCTTTATGAGAGCCTTTCTCTTCTTCATCTTCTTTATGAGAGCCTTTCTCTTCATCTTCATCATGATATGACATTTTTTCGTCGTCTTCTTCTTTCATGCCGTCTTGCTGCATGTCTTCATGATGCTTTGCAAAAACAACTGTTACTGTGTTTTCATCTTCAATAACATCCAAAATATGCTTTGAAACTGTTGGAACTGGCATTGCGTTTATCTCCGTCTGTACTTGTTGTCTTATGTAAGCTTTTAAATCAAAGCCTAAATTTTTTGCTGCAATAGCAACTGCATCTGCATTGGCTGGTATTGTTACAATTGACACTTCAAGTAATTCTGCTTGTTCAAAATACTGTCCACCGGATTTGCTGTAAGCATAATGTTCTGTTGGAAGTTGTGCCCTTGGTATAGCTTTAAGTGGTGCAAAACCAACAGATACAGCATTCATAAATCCTCGTTCTGCTTTGCCTGCAATCTCTGCTGCACGTGGGTCGGCCATGTCAAATTGCACATCAATAACAAGCCCTTGTTCTGTAAGCCTTACATCGCCTTTGCCAATTGGTAAGCTTTGATGGTCATGGTTTAACAGTATTACAGGGTTATTACGGTAACTTTCAAGGTTCCATCCCCTTTGGTCAATGATGTCACCATAACGGTCTGCACGGTCAGTTGACGCCACAAAAGACATTTTACCGTCCATGTGCTCATCTTCTTCAGACATTGCTTTCACAAATTGCCTAAGTTTCATATCCACCTCTGGGATATATATATAACAAAATCACTTGACAATCTATTTTTTTTACTTTTTTTGTTGCAATGTAATACATTATGTGGTATTTCTATATAGAACGACAAACAAGGAGATTTATTATGTTGTTTATACCGGACTTCTACATTGATGATGAAATGACCTTTGATGAGGCTTGCCAGATTTTAAGAACTGGTAACAGTGTTGTTACTGGCCTTATGAAAATCCAAGACTTGTGGGATGATTATTGTGCTGGCAAGTTTACAGTATACGAATGCGATGATGATTTTTACAGCGAGTGGAGATATGAACTCAATGCATTCAACATTGTCTTTGCAGCAATTCAACCAATAGTAGGTGGATAATGAGTTCATTGCAACCTGTACCACTATCCGACGTTAGATGGACTTATGACCTTGTGCACAGTCAAATGCACTATAACGGCTTGACATTGGATGAAGCCTGTAAAGCAGTTGAAGCAACTTTTGACGGTACACAACCAGAAGGTCTATTTGAAGCCGTCAAACAATACCATGCACATTGCATGACAAAATAAACAAGGAAACAATAAAATGAATAGTGACCAAACACAAGCACATGAAGCATTGCAACGGTATATGAATGAAATGATTTTATCAATTCCAGAAACAATTCAGTGGAGAATGATAAATTCTAAGCTTACAAGAAAAACTATTATTGAATTTTCAAGGCACCTTGACACAATTGACTTTTACCAAAAGCACATCCCACAAACAATGTTACGCCTAAATACTGAATACATGACAACATCAAACAAAGATTTTTTTACTTTAGGTGCAAAGGCACAAGATTATGTGCATGCACTTAGTAAAGGCTATAGACAGTTGGAAAATGCATCAAAAAAATTAAAAGAGCTAGATGAAGAATTAATGCTTGAAGTTGAACATTTAAGCATCAATCACCAACAACAGGAATAACAACACACCGACAATTTATGTCTTCAGCAGGCTCGCCAAATTGTGCGGGCCCTGCTGCTGTTGCTCCGGTTATGCTTATAAACTCTTCATTGACACCAACAGTAAAACCATCTAAATCTGCATGGCTGTCTCTAACTTTGTCATCTCTTGCTGAAAGCCATTGTTTCCGCACATTAATTCCATCTGCTGCTGCTTGTGAAAATGCTTGCTGGCTGCCAAGTGCACTTGCTTTTGTTGCTTCTGTTCTTGCAATAAGTCTTGCACGGGCAAAACCAAAACCTGTTGCTGCTTGAATGTTTTTTGCAATTGTTGGTACAGGTAAGCCATCCATTAAACCATCTTCAATTATGCGCTTAACTGCATTCTCTTGTGTGATAACAAGTTGTTTTGCAAGTGTATCAATATAGTCATTTGCAAGGTCTTCTGAAAGTGGCATTTCATCAACTGGTAAACCGGCAAGTCTCATGATTTCTTTAAGTGCATTACCCCCACTGACAAAATACCATTTACGCCATTTAGAACCAATCACTTGTGCAATCAAAGCCCGTTCTGTGTTTGTATCAAGTAATGAAGCAAAATCAATTACACCTTTAGTTTTGCTTGGTGTAACATATTCCTCTGCTCTGTCTGCATATCGTTTTGCAGCTCCCCTTAAATATGCATTTGCTGCCCGTTGTAAGTCTTTTTCGGCTGGTTCATGATATGACCTTAACCACATCTTCCAAAGGTCATGCCGTGCTTTTTCTTTGGTTTGTTTTTGCTTGACAATGTCAATTATTTCTTTCATGCGGGCTTGACCAAGTTTACCTACTGTTAGCCATTTTATTTGCGCAATAATACCTGCAATTGAAGATATATTTGGAGACGGTGGTTCATCTTTGTCAAACTGCATCCCGTCTTCAAAATGCCTTGCTGACCATGCTTCCCTTTTGCGGATTGCCATCTCTTCAGTATCTGTTGTTGGTGCTTTGCTTCTTCTTCTGGCTATAGGCAAAAGTCTTCTGTATTGGTTGTTGCCTTCAATGTTGCCACCTGCACGCCAAATTGCCGGATAGTTTTCTTTAAGGTCTTCAGCATATTCAAAATCAAAAATTTCAAATTGTGAATTTGTTAGGCTTACACTTTCATCATCCCCATCCACTGGAAAGTTTGTTGGGTCAATGTCACCAACTGCTTTTGTTTCTTCAAGTGGTGGTGCTTCTTCATCAAATTCTTTGTAAAGGTCTTCAATGATGCCATAAAGCCTTTTAATGTCTCTGTCTGATATACCGTTTAAATTATAGTAACCAGTGCGAAATTTTGGTTGTTTTCGTAGAGCAGAACTAGCTGCAATCACACCCCTAAAAACAATTTGTGGTTCACCATCAATCATTTTTGCTATTGGCAACCTGTATCCATTTGGGTCATCTTCACGGCCTTTGTACACAAAAAGAAATGAATCCCCGTAACGGTCAAAATTATCATCTTCTAAAAGTTTATCTGCTTCTCTTTTTGTAAAACCCCAATTGGTTTCTTTTGGTGCTTTCTTCAACCCTTTGTAGCCAAACAAAAGATGTCGCTTCTCTTCATCTTCACCCCTTGTGCTTAAAGGGTGCTCTTCTGGCAAAAGGTCAGTGTCATATGGTGTCCGCCTAAATTTAAGATTACGCAATGCATACAATAAACCATTTACTCTGCCCATTGCCCATTGTTCAGCACTTGACACAGTTGGTCTTACACTTTGGGGGTTAGATTCATAGGCACCAATCCCACGGAGATATGAAACTGCTAAAATAAATTTGTCAGTTTGTTTTTTTGGGTCATCTCCTACTTCTTCTTTGTGTTCATCAGCCTTTTTTTTTAAAGCCTTTTGTGTATTCTCGTTTAGGCTGTTGAATGCTTCTCTACGATTTTCATATGTGCTTAAGTCTTTAAGGGTTGCCAAGTTGTAAACCTTTGCAAGATAGGCTCTAGCATCTTCTGCAGTCTCATCTTCATAATCTGCAACAGGTTCTTCAATGTCTTCTGGGTATTGCAAGCCTTCATATTTGTATGCAGCCTTAGGAGATATGCCGTTTAAGATGTGCATTGTTACACGGTTTAATTGTTCTGTTCTGGTTTCTTGTAATGCTTCAACACCTGCATAATCATGTTCAATAACAAAATCTTCATCCCATTTACGGGCAATTGCAGTAAACAACATTGCAAGCCTTTTCCCTCTTTTGACTTGAACTGTCCAATAGTTTTTGGCCTGTTGTCTGGAAGTTGCAAAGTTTGCAGCAGGTAAGCCAAGCACAGTAGGGGGAACACCAGTCACTGCCGATATGCTTTCACGTGCCATTTTCCGTGCTTCAACATACTCCATCTCCCTTGGTGACAGTTGCAACGGTTCAACCTCAGCCAGACCGGACAAAACCATAGCACCACCACCTGCTGACAGTTTTTTGTATTCTTGCGCAATTTCACGCCTTACTTCTGGTCCCCAAATATCAGCAGGGTCTTTTGGTGAAATAAGCAAATCCGGTCTGGCTTTTGCGCTTGCATTACTCACAAGGTTTTGACTGTTTATATCTGCTGTAAGTTCTCTTGCAAGGGGTTCAACTGCACCTGTCCCCAAAAGTTCTTCTGGTCCACTTTTCCAACTTGCCAACCTACCATGCACAATCCGTTCTGGTGGGTATGCAATCATTTGTCCACTGCTGTCATAAATGTATGCTTCAATGCCAGTTTGGTTTGTTGAAATGCGCACATTTTCAGGATGAAGCCGAACAACAGAAGATGGTTTTTCAGTTTGACCAAGTAACAAGATAAAACAATTACCTGTCAAAATTAAGTCTGTGCACAGTTGTTCTCTAAATAAGAACCCATCGCAATTTGTGCTTGGTTGGTCAAGCAAATCCAAAACTGGATGGTCTTCAACAACTGTTTTATCTTTGCCTTTAAGTAATCTGATTGGAAGTGCTGCAAGGTCTTGTGAAGCCCGTGAAACTGCTGCATAGGTATAACCATGCCCAGCATAAGCAGACATAGCCTTTGCAGGGTCATACGTTGGTCGAACTCCATAAGGTTGCGCATATGTTGCACCGTGGTCAAGTTCTTTCGGTTTACTGTCAACTTGTGTAAGTTGTTTTTGTTCAGTTAAAGACAACAAATTTACAATTTTAAACCAAAAACCAGTTTGTGTTCTGTCTGACATTGTTTACCTCTTCAAAGGGTATATATCTATTTTTATGTGGTTCTGTTCAGATTTTTTTTTGTCAATTATTGCACCATACCACTTTTGAGCAATGACACTTACAACTTGTGAATCATCTTTGATTATTTTGCAATCTTGCAACACATCCATGATTGATTTACAAAGATTGTCTATATCCGGCTTAGTATCCTTAAAAATGCGTTCTGTTGGGTCGGCCTTACGCATCATGCCTTTGGGTCTTGTAAAGACAAATGACAGAACCAAGGCGACAGGAGAGGTAATTAATCTTTGATTGGTTTGTGTCATGACTTTGAATTTTTGTTCTGCTTTCCATTTTACATATGTTTTTGGCATGTAAGCAAAACCACTTGTCACCCTTGGCCTTGGACATGCAACAGGTTTTGAATCAAGATAAATGGAAATTGATTGGTTTTGCATTTGCATATTTGCTCCTTGTCTAAAAAAGATAATAGCCCACCAAGGCGGGCTATTCAACAAAGAAGATTATTATGCTGCTGCTTGTGCTTGTGCAATGCGCTCCATAATGTATGCTGCTGCTTTACTGGCTTCATTGCTAGCCTTCCAAATCCAATCAGGATTTGATTTAAGTACCTTTGCCCATGATGCACAATAGGCTGCTGATTGTTCTTTGCTGTCATCAGTAGACAGTCCAAGTTGTGTGCACACAAACAAAGAACCAAGCTCTGCAATCAACTCTTCATAACTGTATTCATGCTTGTCTTGACTTAGTGGTCGATTTAGTCTTGTTGTATGGCCTGTACTGTGCACCATTTCATGCGCAACTGTAGACCATCCACCGGCTTCATCAGTAAAGTCATTTGGTAACATAATCATGTCAAGGCTTGGACTGTATGCTGCACGGCTTGTATAACTTACTTTAATGTTTTCTTGTTGTGTATATGAAAACAAGTCACCATGCTTGCAAAGTGTGTTTTCAGTGGTTGGCATAACAGCAGGTAAGCCATCCACTTGGTCGCGATTGAATACAGAGTACATTTTAATTGCTGCATATTTGAATACTTCTTTGCCGTCTTCTTCTTTGAAGATTGGCTTGAAAAAAATGATTTTTGTTGATTTTTCACCCTTACGCACAGAGCCACCTTTGCTTTTCCAAGCCTTGAAGGTTCCCCACTCGCTGGTTGCATATCCATTGACTTGTTCCATGTACCACAACCAAACAGCATTGCCGCCTTTGTATTGGTTACCAGTAGTTGCAGAGAAGGGAAGGCCACTTTTGCCGCTCCAAGCTTTACGCCATGTTACTCCGGCTTCAAGTTGTGAAACGACATATGCAGTAAGTTCTGCTTGCATTGCTTTAAGTGTATCGGTTGCTTTGGTCATGTCATGCTCCTTGTTTTTGATGACAATATAGATATAACTTATAATGTATTACATTACAAGTAAAAAATAATAATTATCTGTTTTTTACCCTGCTTAAAGTCATGCAAATGTATCTAAGTGCGTCCAGCCCGTGGTCATTTGCTTTTACAGGTACATCTTTTTTTTGGTCAGCCTTCCACCTATATGACCTTATTTCTTTGATTAACTGTTTACAATTACTGTGTATGTAAAGTCCGGGATACCCTTCTACATCAATGGTAAGGTATTGTTTGACATATTGAATCCCTTCAATCACTCCAAGGTGCTTTGGTGCTGGTTTGGTTGGTATATCACAAAATCGTGCAAGGGTTAATCTTCCGTCTCTGCTTTCTGGGTCAGCACTTGTCCAAGCTACCCTTGGGTCATTCTTTGAAAGTGCGTAAACCATGTTTCCGTTTTCTTGTGTGGTTACCTCTGTTTTAAAATATTCTCTGTAAACATGCAAAGTGTCAGTCTTTAAGTCATGAGCAACCCAAACACAAGCAAATGGATTACGGGTGCCAAAGTCAATCCCTCTATACCTTGGCCAATCTTCTGGAAGTGGCTTTGGTTCAATGACATGCACATCCTTTCTAAATTCACTGTAAACCAAACCAGTTTGCAAAGTAAAGGCACCAAACAGTCTACTCTGCTTGCTTGCATCTGATAAATGTTTTGTAGCTTGTTTGAGCTTTACAGATGAAACAAAAGGATTATCAAGTCCACTTATTTGAACATACTTAAAACCGTCAATCTGTTGTTCTACAAATGTATCATGCACCCATGTCATTCCTTTAAGTGGTGTCATTGTTAAAAGTAATCTTCCACCATATGGGGTGTCGGCACATCTCAGCATTAATTCTTCAAAAATGTCTTTTGGGTGTTCTTCATCCAACCATGCTAGTGAAATTGCCCTTAAACCACGGCCACCCATCCCTTGGTATTTTTCACGACCACTATCAGCAGACATTGCAATGATACGGCCTTTATTTGGTAATGAAGCAACAGCACGGCCTGCACCTTTCCAATTACGGAAGGTTGTGCCCT
>CEPH01080933.1_pt1 | contig 13868 bp, 17 predicted proteins | sample 530571 | NCBI WGS metagenome assembly CEPH01 (sample SAMEA2620413, study PRJEB7988) | marine metagenome | biome: marine biome (ENVO:00000447); feature: surface water layer (ENVO:00002042); material: "saline water (ENVO:00002010), including plankton (ENVO:xxxxxxxx)" | depth 5 m | reverse complement strand
CGCCGTAGCCGCCGCCCGAACCGCCGCCACGCTGGCCGCCGCCGAAGCCGCCGCCGCCACCGCCGCCGCCGCCGCCTTGCGCGCCATCGAGCATGGTCAGCGTGCCGTCGAAGCCGCGCAGCACGACTTCGGTGCTGTAACGGTCCTGCCCGTTCTGGTCCTGCCACTTGCGGGTCTGCAGCTTGCCTTCGATGTAGACCTTGCTGCCCTTCTTCAGGAACCGCTCGACCACATTGACGAGACCTTCGGAGAAGATCGCAACGGTGTGCCACTCGGTCCGCTCCTGCCGCTCGCCGGTATTGCGGTCCTTCCACGTCTCGCTGGTCGCGATGCGCAGGTTGGCGACCTTGCCGCCGTTCTGGAAGCTGCGGATTTCGGGGTCCGCACCCAGATTGCCGATCAGCATGACCTTGTTGAGGCTGCCCGCCATGATTCGTATCCCTTCGTGTCTGTTGCGATGGGCCTAACTGACGGTGCGAGTCGCATCCAGAGCCGCTTGCGACTTTCCACCGGAGCGGACGCGGTTGGCGCTACAACCCCAGCGCCACCGCGCTCCAATAGGTGATCCCGGCGAAGATGTACGCCAGAGCGAACAGGTAGCCGACCATGAACGCGGGCCACTTCCATCCATTGGTCTCTCGCCGGGTGACCGCGATGGTCGACAGGCACTGCGGTGCGAACACGAACCACGCGAGGAAGGCGAGCGCGGTCGGCAGGCTCCAGCGGGTGGAGAGCGTGCTGGCGAGGCCTTCGGCCTCGGCCTCCTCGTCGCTCGCATCAATCGCGTAGGTCGTTGCGAGGGCGGACACGGCAACCTCGCGAGCGGCCATCGCGGGGACGAGCGCCAAGCTGATCTCCCGGTTGAAGCCGATCGGTTCGAGCACGACGTTGAGCCCGTCCGCGATCTGCCCTGCGATCGAGACGTCGACCTGACTCTCGCCCGGCTCGGCCTGCGGGAAGCTGAGCAGGACCCACAGGATCACCGTGGCGGAGAAGATGATCGTACCCGCACGGCGCAGGAAGACCCATGCACGCTGCCACAGGCCGATCGCGATGTCTGCGACGCTGGGCAGCTGGTAGCGCGGCAGTTCCATGATGAAACCGGTCGCCCCGCCCTTGGTCACCGTACTGCGCAGTACCAGCGCCACGATCAGCGCGGCGATGATCCCGGCGAGGTAGAGGCCGAACAAGACGAGGCCCTGCAAACCGATCCCGCCGACCACGTCGCGCTGAGGGATGAAGGCCGCGATCATCACCGCATAGACCGGCAGGCGCGCCGAGCAGGTCATTAGCGGGGCGATAAGGATGGTGGTCAGGCGGTCCTTCGGATCGGCGATCGATCGCGTCGCCATGATTCCCGGGATCGCGCAGGCAAAGCTGGAGAGCAGCGGGATAAAGCTGCGCCCGGAGAGGCCTACCCCTGCCATCAGGCGGTCCATCAAAAAGGCGGCGCGGGCCATGTAGCCGGTCGCCTCCATGATGAGGATGAACAGGAACAGGATCACGATCAGGGGCAGGAACACGACCACCGCGCCGACGCCTCCGATCACCCCTTCGGTCAGGAAATCGCGCAGCAGGCTATCGGGCATTGCGCCGGTGACCCAGTCGCTCAGCAAACCGGCGCCTGCATCGAGCGCATCGACCATCGGTGCGGACCAGACGAACACCGCCTGGAAGATAACGAACAGCAGGACCAGCAGGATCAGCGGACCGATCCAGGGGTTCAGGAGGACCGCGTCCAGCCGGTCACCGATCCGGCGCGCCCTCGAGGTCTGGAACACGCTCGCCTTGGCAATCGTGCGTGCTTCCAGCCGGCGCTCGGTCGAGTCCATCTTCGGGCGATCCGCGAGCGTGCCCACGGCGCCGCGCGCCTCGGCGATCGCAGCCTTCAGTTCCTCGATCCCGCGGCGACGGACCGCGACGGTTTCGACCACCGGCACGCCAAGTGCCTGCGACAGCACGGTCGCATCGAGCTTGAGCCCGTCGCGCTCCGCCATATCGACCATGTTGAGCGCGACGATCGTGGGCTTGCCCAGCGCCAGCACTTCCTGCGCGAACACGAGGTGCTGTTCCAGATTGCCCGCGTCGAGCACGAGCACCAGAATGTCGGGCTCCGCCTCGCCGGGAAACTCGCCCTGCACCACCTTGCGGGTGACGTCTTCGTCAGGGCTGGAGGCGTCGAAGGCATAGGCCCCGGGAAGGTCGATCGCTTCCATCTGCGTGCCGTCGGGCAGCGCCAGCATCCCCGCGACGCGCTCCACGGTGACGCCGGGGTAATTGGCGATCTTCTGCCGCGCACCGGTCAGCTTGTTGAATAGCGCGCTCTTGCCGGCATTGGGGTTGCCGAGCAGCGCGACCCGGATCGTATCGCTCATGATTCTATCTCAGGCTTGTTCGAGCGAAATGGCAGCGGCCTGGACCTTGCGCAGCGCAATGGTCATTCGGCCGATCGAGACCGCAACCGGATCGCGCCCGCCGAACACGCCGTGGTGCGCCATCGACACCTCGACCCCGGGTTCGAAACCCAGCGCGCGCATCCGCTTGCCATCGGCGGGCGGCAAAGCGTCCCAATCTATCGAAGCGATACGGGCGCGGTGACCAGGTTGCAGGCTTTCGAGCGTCATGCGGGCGCTTCTGACAAAGCGCACCGCGTAATGCAACTGATTATCAATACCGCGCTAGGTCTATCTTGCGGGATAGCGCAAACGTCCCAGCAGCCGCACGGGGCTGAACCGCTCGCGCTCGCTGCCACCGGCCCCGCCCAGCAATTGCGCCTTGGTCTTTTCGAACTGCATGACGTTCTCGATCCTGCGGTCGAGGAAGGCGCGTGTCTCGGCCTTGTCGTCGCTTTCGTCGTCGAGCCACACCAGCAGGGTCGCGCTGTAAAGCGAAGCGAGGATCGTGCGCTTGGTGTAGTGGTTGTAATCGGTCGTGGTATCGCCCGCGAGGCGCCACATCAGGTCAGCACTCCGCCACGCACCGCGCATCGAAGCGACGACATTCTGCGGCATGGAGCCGATCGACAGCGCCCGGCGCATCGCCTCTTCCTGCCCGGCCACCGCGTCGAGCCGGTAGAGCACCAGATCGCGGATCTTTTCGCGAATCTTGCGGCTTGCCAGCACCTCCTGCGGCAGATCGCGCGCCATCGCGGCATCGATCGAGTCGATCCACGCCGTCACCATCGCCATGGCGCCACCTTTAAACGCGAGCCGGGCAAGCGCCGGATCGACGCCCTCCATCTCGGCGGCAGCAAGCAGCGCGGTTTCGGTCCATCCGTCGAAGATCGCCGAGTCGGCGACCGCCGGAGCGAGCGCGAGGCGCAGTTCGTCGAGAGTGAGGTCGGCGGCGTTGTCGATCATGGCTTAAAAGCTCGGTCCATATTGCTTCTTTCCGCCCTGCTTTGCTTCGGCGTCCGCATTTGCAAACGCCTCTGCGAGCCGACGGTCGCCGATCTGCGCGACATAGTCCCGCGCGGAGCGCCCCGAATTGTCCGTCCGCTCAGGGTCCGCGCCATTGGCCAGCAGCACGCGAACGACCGGCACATCGCGGCCATGGACCGCGACGATCAAGGGTGTCTCGCCGTTCGATACCGGGTCGACATGCGCGCCTGCCTCCAGCAGTTCTGTAACGCCTTCGACATGGCCGAGCCGGGTGGAGATCATCAGCGGAGTCTCGCCCTTCTTGTCCGCCAGATTGGGGTCCGCGCCATAGGCCGTGAGGAAGCGGATCCACGGCGTGTCGCGACGTGCGGCAACGATATGCAGCACGGTTTCGCCCGACGAGAGATCCCGCGTGTTGATCAGCGTGCCGATGTTCGGCTTCTGCACGATCTCGTTGACCACGGCCCCGTCACGGTCGCGCACGGCTTTGAGCAGCTTGTAGCCGTCGGACTGCAGCCCGACCTGCGCCACCGCCACGCCGCTCAGCGCGACGAGCGAGAGCACCACGATCCGGGCCCAATTGCGGAAAAACGCAGGCGACACCTTAAACACTCCTGTTATTGCCCCTATCCTTGATGCAACAGACCTCGACCACCCGCCGTTAGCAGAGGCTGAACTTGATTGCCATGAGCGCACGCGTCCTTCCCTTGTCCATTTTTGCCGCGTTCGCGCTAGCGCTGTCTGCGTGTTCGCAAAGCACCCAGCCGGCCGGCCCGCCGCCGCTCGAAGGGGCAGATATCGGCGGGGACTTCACCCTGACCGGCGAAGATGGCAAACCCGTCTCGTGGGGCGATTTCGACGGGCAGTATCGCACGATCTATTTCGGCTACACCTTCTGCCCGGATGTGTGCCCGGTCGACGTCCAGCGCGCCATGGCGGGGCTCAAGCGGTTCGAGGCAAGCGATCCGGAACGTGCCGCGAAGATCCAGCCGCTGTTCGTCAGCGTCGATCCTGCGCGCGACACGCCCGAGGTGCTGACCGAGTTCACCGACGCGTTCCACCCGCGGCTGATCGGAATGACCGGCAGCAAGGAGCAACTCGACAAGCTGACCAAGGATTACGCCGCCTATTACAGTATCGGCGAGCCGAACGAGGCGGGCGGCTATCTGGTCGACCATACCAGCATCACCTATCTATTCGGCCCCGACGGAAAACCGATCGCAATCCTGCCGACCGATGCCGGGCCCGAAGCGGTGGCACAGGAACTCGACAAATGGGTGCGCTGAGGGAGCGCTTCTGGGAACGGCCCCTTGCCGACCTGAACCGCGCGGAGTGGGAAGCACTGTGCGATGGCTGCGGACGCTGCTGCCTGCACAAGCTCGAAGACGAAGATACGGGCGAAATCGAGGAGACCAACGTCGCCTGCCGCCTGCTCGACTGCGCGACCGCGCGGTGCAGCGATTACCCCAACCGCAAGGCCTTCGTGCCCGACTGCCTGCAGCTGACGCCCTCTCTCGCGGGCAAGCTGCCGTGGCTGCCTGAAACCTGCGCCTATCGCCGCCGTGCCGAAGGCGAACCGCTGCCGCGCTGGCACTATCTGCTGACCGGATCGCGGGAGGACGTGCATCTCGCCGGTGCAGGCGCGGCCGGGCGGGTGATTTCGGAGACCAAAGCCGGCCCGCTCGAGCATCATATCGTCGAGTGGAGCGACTGACCGTGATCGACTGGCTGCGCGAGCCGCGCGATCCGATGGTCGCGCTGGCGGGAGGCGACCTCCCGCTGATCGTGCGCCGCCATCCGCGCGCCAGACGGATGACTTTGCGGCTGGCCGATGATGGCGAGGGCGTGCAGGTCACGCTGCCGCGCTGGGGCACCACGCGCGAGGCGCTGGCCTTCGCGCAAGGCCGCGCGGACTGGCTGGACGCACAGCGGGCAAAGCGCCCGGTTCGCATCGAGCCCGCGCCGGGCGGCACGCTGACCTATCGGGGGCAGGACTTGGTGATCGACTGGCACGCCAACCGTCCGCGCAAGGTCGTGCTGGGCAATGACGCGATCTCGCTTGGCGGCCCGCGCGAGACGCTTGCCCCCCGGCTCAAACGCTGGATGCAGAACGAAGCGCGTGCGCTGCTGGCGCAGGACCTTGCCTTCTATGCGGCGCGCGCGGGTCTCGCCGTGCCGGATTTCGCGCTTAGCAGTGCGCGGCGGCGGTGGGGCAGCTGCTCTTCTGACGGCACGGTCCGGCTCAACTGGCGGCTGGTGCAGGCCCCCGATGATGTGCGCCGCTCGGTGGTGGCGCATGAGACTGCGCACCGCGTCCATTTCGACCATTCGCCACGCTTCCACGCGCTGCTCGGCGAACTGTTCGAGGGCGACCTTCCGGCCGCCGAGAGCTGGCTCAAGGCCCACGGTCGCGCGCTTTTCAGCGCCTTCGGCTAATCCCGGCGACATCCCCTCTGGCGGGGCGTGCGTCCAGGCCTTATGTTGGGCCCATGCGCATCAGCCCCAAATACGACGTTGCCGGAGGCGTCGGCGACCTGTGGAACGAACTCAGGCGGCCCCAGCCCTATCGCTGGCCGATCCTGCTGGCGTCCTGCGCCTTCCCCGCGTTCTTCCTCTATTTCTTCGCGCAGGAGAGGGTCTACGCGCCCCCCGCGACGCCCGACATCGTCTACATCACCAGCTTCGCCCCGGACCGGAGCGAGGACGAGATCATCGCCTCCAACATCGCCAACCAGGAACGCAAGGAAGCGCGCCAGCGTCTGCTGGATGCCCAGCTCGAGACCCGGCGCGACATGTACCGCGCGCTGGGCAAGGCGACCGGGCTGGATACCGACAAGATGGAGGCCGAGATCGCCGCCGAGCGTGCGCGCGAGGAGGCCGCCAAGCAGGCGCAGTTGGACAGGGCACTGGGCCGGACGGTTGACGATCAAGACGCCGAGTGATGCGCGCTGGCTCTCCGCCGCCGCGCGTCTTTCGCTCCGTGGCCGCCCCGCAAGCGCCCCCAACCCCGCCGTCGGCTGCGTGATTGTGCAAGCCGGCCGCGTCGTCGGGCGCGGCTGGACGCAGCCCGGCGGACGCCCGCATGCAGAGGCAATGGCGCTGGAGATGGCGGGCGATGCCGCCACCGGCGCGGACGTCTACGCCACGCTGGAGCCGTGCGCGCACCAGTCGCCGCGCGGCCCCGCCTGCACCGACCGCCTGATCGAGGCACGGCCCGCCCGCGTCGTCATCGGCCAGCTCGACCCGGACCCCCGCACCGCCGGACAGGGCATCGAACGGCTGCATGCAGCCGGGATCGACGCCGTTCTGCTGGACTGCCCGCACAGCGCGGCGAGCCTTGCAGGTTACCTCACCCGTGCGGCGCTCGGCCGACCGCACGTGACGCTCAAGCTCGCCATGTCGCTCGACGGGTGCATCGCGCTTGCCGATGGCACCAGCCAGTGGATCACCGGCGAGGCGGCGCGCGCGCACGTCCATTCGCGCCGCGCGCTGGCCGACGCGATCTTCGTGGGCGGCGGCACCTGGCGCGCCGACAGCCCGCGCCTCGATGTCCGCTTGCCAGGCCTCGAGGATCGCGGCCCTGCGCGCTGGGTGCTGACCTCGCAGCCGATCGAGGGCGCACAGACCATCGCCGCGCCTGTCGATATCGCCACCATCCCCGCGCAGTATCTGTACGTCGAAGGCGGCGCGCAGACGGCGGCGAGCTTCCTCGAGGCCGATCTGGTCGACCGGCTGGAGATCTACCGCGCACCGATCCTGATCGGGGACGGCCTGCGCGCGCTGGGCGGTCTGAACCTCGCCGAGCTTGCACATGCGCACGGACGCTGGCAGCCGGTCGAGACCCGCCAGCTTGGCGCAGACACCTTCGAGGCTTTTGCCCGCATCCGCTAGAGGACCCGCCATGTTCACCGGTATCGTCACAGCCATCGGCACCGTCGCCGCGATCGAGCAGCGGGGCGACCTGCATGTACGGATCGCCTGCCCTTTCGACCCCGAGCGGATCGCGATCGGTGCCTCCATCGCATGCTCGGGCGTGTGCCTGACCGTGACCGAGCGCGGCGGCAGCGCAGGCGATGCCTGGTTCGCGGTCGATGTCTCGCAGGAGACCGTCAGCCGCACCGTGCCCGGCCAATGGGAGGAAGGCCGCAAGCTCAACCTCGAACCCTCGCTGCGGCTGGGTGACGAGCTGGGCGGGCACCTGGTCACCGGACACGTGGACGCGGTCGGCGAAGTGGCCGAGCGGCGCAGCGTGGACGGATCGATCCACTTCGAAATCCGCGCGCCCAAGGCGCTCGCCCCGTTCATCGCCCCCAAGGGTTCGATCACCGTCGACGGCGCATCGCTGACGGTGAACGCGGTGGAGGACGAGGCGGACGGCTCGGCCCGCTTCGCGCTCAACATCATCCCGCATACCGGCGAGGTGACGACGTTGGGCGCGCTGGCCGAGGGCGACAAGGTGAACCTCGAAATCGACGTCCTCGCTCGGTATCTCAAGCGGATGCAGGCGCTGGCGGGCTAGAGGGAGCCTGACGATGATCACTTACGGGCTTTTGCTGGCGCTGGCGCTGTTCATGCGGTTTGGGCCGGACATCCCGTTTCGGCGGATGCTCAACAGGCATCTGGTCGAGCGGCCGGTCGCGCTGCTGCTGGCGCACAAACGCTATCAGTACCTCACGGTGATCATCGCGGCGACGATGCTGCTGCTCGGCGGTGAACTGGTCCTCCTGTTCGGGCCGGAGCTGATGCTGGCCTATGCCGCCGATATCGCGCTCTATATCGACCTGGTGGTGGTCGCGGCGGCCAGTACTTCGTGGACGCGGACGCGGGGGATGCTCACGCGCTGGACGCCGCGCTTCGGGCGCAATCTGGCCGACAAGCGCAAGGGCAGCGCCGCGACGCCGCGTGCCAAGCGGACACAGCGCGCACCGGCGGCGCTCTCCAAGGCAAATGACGACGATAACGACCGACCGTACGCCGCGTTCATCGCAGCTCCCCGGAGCTACGCGGCGGCGGCATGACCCAGATCAGGACCGAGCGGCTGCTGCTGCGGCCCGCCAAGCCCGACGACCTTGAAGCGTTTCACACGATCCTGAGCGATGCGCGCGCGACCGCATACTGGTCCACGCCGCCGCATACGGACATTGCCGAAACAGAAAGCTGGCTCGCGGCGATGCTCGCCATCGATCCGGCCAAGGGCGAGGACTTCGCGATCGAGCTGGACGGGCGCCTGATCGGCAAGGTCGGCCTGTTCGAGTTTCCCGAGATCGGCTTCATCCTGCACCCCGATGCCTGGGGCATGGGCTACGCGGGCGAAGCGCTGCGTCCCGTGCTGGAACGCGCCTTCGCGGTGCACCGCCTGCCTTTCGTGGAAGCCGACGTCGATCCGCGCAACGCGCCCTCGTTGCGGCTGCTGCAAAGCATGGGATTCGTCGAAACCGGTCGCGCAGAGCGCACCTGGAAGGTGGGCGACGAGTGGTGCGACAGCGTTTTCCTGCGCCTGACGAACCCGAATCGCGATTCGCAATAACCACCGCATTGCCGCCGATCGGATGGCAGCCTGACACACCTGACACACAGTCCAGGGGAGAGAAATATCCGCAGTCCCTGCGCGGTGGATTTGGGGCCTATTCGACACTGGGAAAGAGCAGCCCGCAGGCTAGCCGTGCCGGTCGATGTAGGACAGCGCATAGGCCACGCCGCCGCGCATCGCGCTAGACGCGCGCCGTATCGCCCTGTCTCAGGGTCAGCACTTCGACGCCATCCGCCCTCACCGCCGCGGTATGTTCGAACTGGGCGGAGAGTTTCCCGTCGCATCGGCACTGGTTAAGCTGGCGGCGGCTCTCTAGGCTTGTCGCGTCTCCTCACCCTCCGGGCCGGCCCCATGCTCCTCACCCTCGTCGAAGGTCCGGATGATCTTGGTCATCAGGTGCAGGAACTGGTCGCGCTCTTCGGGCGAGAGGCCGGACAGGGCCGCAGCGTTCACCGACTCAGCCGCTGCAATCGCGGGGCCGCGCAGGCTTGTGCCCAGATCGGTCAGCCAGATCTCCTGCACCCGGCCATCGGCCTTGCTGCGATGCCTGGCAATCAGGGCGTCACGCTGCATCCGTGCGAGCGTGTTGGCCATGGTCGCCTGCTCCACCCCGATCCGGCGGACCAATTCGGTCTGAGTCAGCCCGTCCTCCTCCCATAGCTGGACCATGACCGGGAACACGCCGGTCGAAAGCCCGATGGGCTTGATCCTCGCCTGCAAGGCAGCCGCAAAGCGGCGCGCGAGGTCGTTCACCAGGTAGCCGGCAGAGCTGTCTTTCGAGAAGGTCATGCCGCTTGCGATAGATCGACATAGCTCGCCATGCAAATACATAGCTTGCTATTTATAATCTCTATAGCTAGCTATGTATTCACCTCAGCGCCGACCCGCGCCGTGGGCCCGCAAGCAATGGAGACCCATCATGTCGAAACTCGTCCACCCCATCGCCGGCACCCTAGCGACATTGCTGGTCGCAAGCTTCTGGCTGTCGACCGTGCTGGTGGAAGCCTTCGGCACGCCCGCGCAGATCATAGCCGTCAAACTGGCGATCCCGTGGGGCTTCCTGCTGCTCGTCCCTGCGCTCGCCGCCACCGGCGGCACCGGGCTGATCCGCTCGCGCGGACATCGCGGCGGCCTCGTCGGGCGCAAGCTAAAGCGCATGCCGATCATCGCTGCGAACGGCGTGCTGGTACTGATCCCCTCGGCCCTGTTCCTCGCTTGGAAGGCAAGCGCGAGCGCGTTCGACAGCGCTTTCTACGCGGTGCAGGCGGTGGAACTGATCGCGGGTGCAGTCAACGTCACGCTGCTGTCGCTGAACATGCGCGACGGGCTGCGCATGACGCGGCGTCTGCCAATGTCCGCGCGCAGCCGCTAAGCGCGGCTAGGCACTCTGGGCGAGCCGCCCCTGCGCGAAATCCTCACGCGTAATGGCATAGATCACGTGCAGCACGCGCTTGCCCTGATGCTTGGACAACTCGGTCCGCCGCGTCTGCTGTGCGCCAATCTTCTCCAGCGCGATCCGGCTGCGCCAGTTCGCTTCGCCGACGCGGAAATCGACCCGTTCGACGCTTTCCAGCGCATGGGCCAGCATCAACCGCTTGACCTCGCGGTTGGCACCCTTCCCCCAGTATCGCGGCGCAAGAAAGGTCCAGCCGATCTCGACCGAGCTTTGCTCTTCGGGATCGTCTTCGGCGCTGGTCAGCGCCTGGAAACGCGACGATCCGACGATCGTGCCCTTGTCCTTGTCGATAATCGCGAGCGCGCCGCCCTTGGCCAGCGCATCCTCGAAGAAGGCGCGAAACACCTCTTCGCGCCAGCGATCGGTCATCGGGTGCTGTTCCCACACGACCGGGTCCGACGCGATCGTGTAAAGCGCGTCCCAGTCGTCGGCCCGCAGTGGCCTCAGCGCAAACCGCTCCCCTTCGAGGACCGGCTGGCGATCCATCTCAGCCGGCGACATCCGCCAGCGCGGCGATGAACTTGTCGATATTGCCCTTGGTCAGCCCGGCAATGTTGATCCGCCCCGAGCCCGCCATGTAGACCGCGTGATCCTCGCGCAGCTTGGCGATCTGGTCCTTGTTCAGCGGCAGCATCGCGAACAGGCCGTTCTGCTCTTCCAGATGGGCAAGCGGCACGCCCTCCACCTTCTTCTGCGCCGCGGCCAGAGTGGCCCGGACCCAGCGCAGGCGCTGGCGCATGCCGTCCAGCTCATCGAGCCATTGCTGGCGCAGGTCCTCGTCGCGCAGCACGATCCGCACTGCCGCACCGCCGTGATCGGGCGGCATGGACCAGTTTGCGCGGGCGAGCGCGGCGGCGTTGGACATGGCAGCGGGCATCTGCGCAGGCTCCGCAACCTTGGCGTAGAACGCGCCGACACGGTCGCGGTAGAGGCCGAAGTTCTTGTCGCAGCTATAGGCGATGAGCGCGTAGGGCACCTTGGCCAGAACCTTGCGCAGGCCGGCCGCATCTTCCTCCAGCCCCGTGCCAAGGCCCTGATAGGCGCTGTCGATGATCGGCAGCACCGGGCTGTCGGCCAGCGCGTCGGCGATCGCATCCCACTGCTCGTCGGTGTAATCGATGCCCGAGGGGTTGTGGCAGCACGCATGGATCAGCACGGCATCGCCTTCGCGGCCCTGCCGGATGATCTCCAGCAGCGCATCGACATCGGCGCTGCCATCGGCGTTCGAATGCTGGAAGGTAACGGCTTCCAGCCCGACATCCTCGATGATCGGAATGTGGTTGGGCCAGCTGGGCGTGCCGACATGCACGCGGGTCACCCCCGCCCGCTCGGCCAGCGCGATCGCGAGGCGCACCGCACCGGTCCCGCCCGGGGTCTGCACCCCTTCGATCCGCCCGCCCATGGTGGCATCGGAACCGAAAATGATCGGCATCAGCGCATGGACGAAGCCGCGATCGCCTTCCGGGCCGAGGTAGCTTTTCGAGTCCTGCTCTTCCCAGAGGCGCTGTTCGGCGGCCTTGATCGCGCCGAAAACCGGCGTCGCGCCGTCATCCGTCCGATAGACGCCGACGCCGAGGTCGATCTTGTCCTCCCGCTCGTCGGCGGCGAACTGGGCGATCAGCGCGAGCAGCGCATCGGGCGGAGTGTCTTGCAGGCGGTCGAGCATGCGCGTCCCATGCTATCGCACGGGCGCGAGAGCAACCGCTAATATCGGCAGGTTTGCTGGTTTTCGGCCCGTCAAAAGGGGAACCACTCATGTTTCTTGGAGAACTTCATGTAGCCCGCGTTGATTCCCAGCCGCAGGCCGGCACCCATCCGGATCGGAATCAGCACCGTATCGCCCTTGCGCAGGTAGCTGGCGGTCAGCCCGCCGACGAAATAGGCCTGCCCCTCGCCCGCCGGGAAACGCTCGTACAATTCCTCGGTGTCGAACAGGTTGTAGACCAGCACGAAGGTCTTGCCGCCATTGGCGCCGACGTCGAACCCGATCGACGGGCCGGTCCAGTACACCGGACGCTGCCCCTCGACCTTGTGGTACAACGTGCCCGAGCCGTAGCGCGCGCCGACGAAGAACGCGCCCGACGCCTCGCGCCCGACGATATAGCCATTGGGCGTGCCCTGATCGGCGAGGATCTTCTCGATCATGCGCGCGATGCCTTCCGCATTCTCTCCGAAGAAGCCCTGCGCCGCGCCGATCAGATCGTCGTCCTGCCAGGTGCCCGGAGGGGCGGTTTCGGTAGGGATCGCCGTATATGCAGGCGCGCCGCCCTGCTCGTAGCCGGACTGGCCCTGATCGACAGAGGTGCCGGTGGTCGCGCTATCGCTCTCGGGCGAAAGGTCGCTCCATGCGGACACCCCGCCCTGATCCTGCGGGGGCGGCGCTGTCTCTTGGCCTGTCGCTGGCTGAGACGAAGGGTCGCCATAGACCGGCGGTTCGCCCGGGTTTTCCTGCAGATCGCCATCGATCGCCTGGTTCGGGTCGACCCGTTCGATCGGCTGCGCCGCGAGCGGAGTGGCCGCCATCGCGATGGCCGCGGCCACGATGGCGATCATACGCCGGATGCTGGCAGTGCGGGTCATGCGCCTCGCTCCTTGTAGACAGTAGGGCAAATGAAACTCTGGTTTCCCCGTGCGTAGCGTGAATCGCATGAACCTGCGGCATCAAGGGGAGAGGCGGTGAGGCGAATCGAAAACGCGCCGAAACGAGTCCGGTGCGCGCGATTATCATTCCGGTGTCACGCAGCCCTTGTGCCGCCCCGCCCTGCTGGTTATAGCGCGCGGCTCGCGACCCCGGACCAATGGGTTCGGACGCGTGTGCGGAGACGTGGGTGAGTGGCTGAAACCAGCTCCCTGCTAAGGAGCCATACCTCTATCGGGGTATCGAGGGTTCGAATCCCTCCGTCTCCGCCATTTTGGCTTTATCGGCCTAGAACCTTCCAAAGCCGGGAAAATGCTGGATCCTTGCGGGGTTCGGACCCCCTCGTCCCGTGGACAGACCGGATGGGGGGGGGAAACAGTGGTCGCCGTGCGCTATTATGCGCCTGCATACCCTCTGATTTCCAGCGTTCGATATTCTCGCATCAAAATGGCGAACAAGCAGGCGAGCGCGCGAGCGATCGGCGCACGCGGTTGCCCGCCAGCTGAAGCAATATCGCGAACCCGCGACCGCTCAATCGATCGCTGCCCCCCACTTTTCCAGCTTGCGGTAGACGGTCGAGGGGCTGACATCGAGCGTCTTCGCCGCCTTGGTGATATTTCCATCGCAGCGCTTGATGGCCGCGTGAATCGCCATTCGCTCGATCTGATCTAGCGTCATCCCTTCCCACACGTCGTGCCGCGCAGGTTGCCTGTCAGCGCCGAGCGGGCTCGACGTGGTGACATCAGGATCGGCGTGACCGGCAACCGCCACCTGCTGGGCGGGTGCGCCGGGGTTGCGTTGCAGCGCGAGGTCCAGGGTCGGGCCGGACCCGACGACCACGGCGCGGCGGACGGTGTTCTGCAA
>CEPH01086876.1_pt1 | contig 13879 bp, 7 predicted proteins | sample 530571 | NCBI WGS metagenome assembly CEPH01 (sample SAMEA2620413, study PRJEB7988) | marine metagenome | biome: marine biome (ENVO:00000447); feature: surface water layer (ENVO:00002042); material: "saline water (ENVO:00002010), including plankton (ENVO:xxxxxxxx)" | depth 5 m | reverse complement strand
ATTAATCCATCTTGTACCATCAGTAATGAAGGGCATGTGGATAGTTTCGCCAACTCCTTCATACTCTCTAATCAAGGTTTCATGATCTTCAATTAAATTGCCATTCTGTGAAACAGTAATAATTTTATCGTATAACTTTAAAACGTTCCTTTGTAATGCAGGAACAAATTTTACCTCGTAATCAGAAAACACAAAAACGTTTCCATTTATACCGCTGAAATCATAATGTGTATGTTCAAGTGTAACGCCTAAAGAAGTTGTGTTTTCAGAATTTATATCAGTAAAGTACTCGTTCAAATCAAGGTCTTTAATAAGTGTTACTGCTCCTGTTGATAAATCCATCGACCTAGTTATTATACGCCTTTTTTTAGTACTTGAAGAGAAAGCATAAAAATAAATAATCTTAGTAGCAATTATAGGTGATGTTCTGTCGTTTGGGTCTTTCCTCTGAAATATTGGTATAAAAGAGTGTCGGCCAGAAGCATGCTTCTCATTACGCAATCTAGAAGTCGATTCAGAGGGGAGTATTGGAGGACTAAGCTGTTTTGGCAATGAGACGGCTTGACATCTACCAAAAGAATCTCTGTTAGTTACAGGTGATTTCCAAATAGCTAAAAAATAATATTCAGCGCTTTGATCGGGAGGGTTATAAACCGAACTGGTTACATAATAGTAATTTTCTTCATCTGTGAAAAAATCATATATTTCCCTTACTGACCAAAAAGGTGGAAGCTCTCCATAATCAAAACATGTTGCACTGTTTAAACCTTCGCCATCAACATGTTGAAACGCAAAAAGCCCCCTCTTCGAACTTGCACTTGCTGAAAAAATAATGTTGGGACTACAACCAGCGTGTCCCATCGGTTTACTTTCGAACCGTGTAGTAATACGGTTGCTAGTTTCAAATTCAGGGTATCCTAAATCTGCCCAAGTCTGCTTAGAACCAAACATGTCTAAAACAGTAACATTTTTATCCATAATTGGAACAGATTTATAAAAACCGGCATTGAATTCAAACTCGACGACTGCATCGCTCAAACCGCCCACGTTCGGGGAAGCCAGTTGGATTATACTCGGACCGCCGAAATCGACATGATCAGTCATTCTATTAAAAATATAAGATTCGTCAGCGCCAAACGATATCGCGAGGCTGCCTGCGTACGGCGTGAAATCATACTGATTGTCTGGATGTGCTATGTAATGATAACCAGACAGTTTGTTTGGGTCTGTTCCATAGCCAGTTCTTTCATTGTTCACATGAGATGGCAGATTGTCCTCAAGCAATTCTCCCTGTGCGTTAAAAAACTGCCCTACCTCGAAATGATTTTGATTACAATTCTCATTGTGAGTACGGTCTCTGATTGAACGTGGTATTTCCCTCATTACAATTGGAGGATTTTCAATCCGAGGCATATATGCTGCTAATGGTTTTTCGTTATTAATACTAAGGTATAGACTTGCACCATCAATAAACCCTTGACATGACGAATCATTAGCAAGTGTGGGGTTGGCAAATATTCTAGGCCAAAAAGTTGGTTGTGGAAGGGGAATGTTTGGCCCGTCCAAATCAACGGTGGTTGCAGGACCAATACTAGCGAAAGAATTTCTGAAAGTACCTCCTCCGGGATCGAAGGGATCGTCTGGGTCTTTCGCGCAATCAGTTCCAAAATTTAAAAGCCAATTACCACCTCCACCTGAAACATTGCTTTTTCTTAACTCGTAAAGGAAGAAATCATTAGTAAAAGCGTCTGCGACTTGTGGGCATATTGGGTCTTCGGGGACGGTGTTCCTTATATCTATAGCTTTTATTCTAAATCTGGTATTCCACTTTCTTTTAACGCAACTTCCTATTGTAATGTCTGTAAAATCGGTACAGCCGCCAACCTCTTCTAACCAAGAGTGACAATCATTTTCGTTGGCACTGCTACCTCCCCAGTTTTCTATTAAAAGTGAAGTAGAATATTCTGTACCTGATATGCATTCTTGAGCAGGTGGTAATATAATGTCCGTATCTTTATAGGTAGAAGTGTCAGTATCAAAGTATTGTAATTTAATAGTAATAGGTATGCCATCAAAAGCCTGACCATTTGGGTCCACTAAGTTAAACTTAAACTTTAAATCTGTCTGGTCACTACCTAGACAGTCAGTACAAACATTGAAAAATGGACTTGTTGAATCGTAAGTGTTACTGCAATAATCTCTTATCAAATGATCTATTGATGGCTGAGTTGAACAGTCAATCTTAGTTGGGCAGCAATGAACATTGGAGCATAAGAGAGATAACGTAGGACCAATCTCGCTGCAACAAGGAGCAGTAAGAAAAGGGCATACAATATCTTTCTCAGTAAGGCTTACAGTGCCAGCGTGAGTCTTCCCGGCTGCTTTTAATTGTTCTACTAATCGGTCTACAGTTGCTCTCACAGATGCTGTGATCATACTACCAGTATTATCTACAGCTATTGCCACATCGCTTGTCGTATTAAAATCGGCAAGTTGAGCAGCGCGGCGAGCAACCATCGTAGTAATTCTACCCCAAGGATCGTTAGACACTGCAATAGAAGAGTCACCATTATCTCTGGCGATTGTTTCTATAAGACCGGCGGGATTTTGCTGATAACTGAGCTTTAAAGAAAAAAACGATCCATTAAAGGCAAGCTGTCCACCGTTTGGATATGCAATAGTGGCAGGATTTACATCTAAAACAAAAGTTAATCTTTCAGGAAATTGAACGACAAATTTGGTTATTTTTTTCTTCAACTCATCAGTATTTAGATCGCCTGAGTCCATAAACACAACCTGAATCGCACGATTGCAATTTGAAAATGTTATTGGCGGATCGACATCAATATCGCCGCAGCAAGGGTTGCATTGTTGTGGTCTTCCCATTTTTTTATTCCTTAACAGCTAACCCAAACTGGTCTGTATTCTGTTCCAACCTTTGCGGCTACTACAAATTTACCAGCAGCTATTGTGAGGTTTGCATCTCTATTCTTTATATAAATATCTGTACCCGTATTAGTGCCATCTTCATACATTAAAAGTTTTCCTGAAGTTGGAACTGTTAAAGTTGCTGCGCCTCCAAGTCCATTGTCGTCTGACTGTATTACGCCTTCTATAAATGACTTTGTTAATCCACCTCCACCACCTCCTCCGTGAGAAACAAAGTTTCCATCACAATCAAGACTAGCAACTAAACTATCATCACAATACCAAGCTTGAATATAACCGTTTGCATTGGAAGCATGAGTATCACTAGCTCTCCTCACCTCTAAAGGTGACTCTGGTGAAAGTATAGCATCTCCAATTGATATATTTCTACGATCTGATCGACCAGCAATAGTATTATTTATATTAAGTCTATGTGATATATTCTTGGTTAGACCGGCACTGGCTACAGTAGTTGGATGGAACAATCTTTGAGAGTTTAAAAGTCCTGCAACAATCTCTAAGTTACCTTCTCCACCCTCTACATCAGAAGCAGAACCTTCTAAGGCGTGTTTACCAATACCTACAGATTTTGTGTAAGTACTGTTTAAGCCTGCGCTATTTCCAAGGAATATGCCATCTTGAGTACTATCTGCATTTTTACCTGCGCCATGACCTATAGCGATAGTAAAGGCTACATCTTGACTGTCAAAACCAGCAGATGAACCAATAAATATATTAGACCAATCAGTTGTTAATGATGGATTAGAAATAGTAGCATTAGCTCCAGCATTATTTCCAATAATAATACTATTGTATTGACCTGTAGCCCCGTAAGCGGCAGCACAACCGATCATCACACTGTTAGCATTTTTAGATAGATTTACGTTTGGTTCATTTTCTTTACTAGAAATTAGAATGTTACAATTTTCACCAACGACACTATCTCCACCGCCTCCACCTATATAGTCAGCTAAACCCTGTAAAGAAAGTTTACCAACTTCAGTAGATGAAGTTCCATCAACCTGAACAGCTACAAAAGTATTGGTAGTAAGTATATTAGTAGATAGATTTCCAGCTAAGGGAACCTTAGAATAATCTAAAAGAAAAAAGTTTGTGTTCTCGGAAGTAACAAATGTTTTTCTAATACCAGTCGTTCCAGCGGTCGGTACTAAATCAAAAGATGAAAGACCGTCTAAAGATGTTCCATCAGAAAATCTAATTGCTCCACGAAGCTTCAGGTCTCCATCTAATCTAGCAAAAGGTCTACTTGTTGTAGGGCTAGCATACGAAGGATTATTAGACATGCTAGAGCCATTAGGGTCAAGCGCAAACAAAGAAACTTTTTTACTAAGGTCGCTGTTTTCAAAGCTAAACTCTAAATTATTCTTAGGTAGATCAGCAGATGATCTTCTGAAATCAATAATTGAATGTTTGGATGTGTACTTCTCTGTAATAGATGTGTATGGGTGCGATATTTTATAAGAGTATTCTTCTGAATCAAACACTTCAAAGTCAGCGTCTTGAACAGAAAAACTTTTGGTTGCACCTTCGTATATTCCAACCAGCAAAGGTTTTGAACCTTTACCTATAGACAAAGAATTGTCTTCTGGGGCAGAGCCGTTATAAAGATCAGAACCTATTACTATTGCATCTACCGGCCCATTACTACCACCGCCTTCAGTCAGATTATTGTCACCAATAACTATAGCAGAGGTTGCATTAACAAATCCGGTCAGACTATTACAACCAAGCACTGTATTTTTATTGCTAGTGGGTACTAATCCGCTGCCAGCGCGATAGCCAATTAAGGTATTGCAAGAAGCAGTTCCACCAACACTAGGATTTCTTACAAGCTCGTGACCTGCAAAATATCCATAAAAAGTATTTTTATTATGTGATGAATTAGAATATCTAGTAGCTGGAGTTCCATGACCACCAAAAGTGTTACCATGTAAATTACCGTATATTAATCCATCAAAAGAGTTTGTATCCTCTAGGTCTTGAGAAAGAACAAGATTAGTTTCATTTCCAGTATCGTCTTTAAAGAAAATAGCCTGTGATCTACCACCAACTGTGTATGGCTTTACGTAAATTTTACCAAAATTATTTGTATTAACAGGGGAAGCAGCCTGCTCGTGCATAGATATAGTGCCGCTATCTTGATGACCATCGCAAGCATAAGCAATAGTTAATGGTGCATTTGGATGAACATGCCTATCTTTATGCGATCTTGTTAGCCCTACTGCAACATATCCACGCTCAGACATAGAGATGTGTGAAAATTCCATGCCTTCACAACCGCTAGCTCTGATTAGAGAAAAGTCTACGACTGTATTATCTACGGATTGCGGATTGATACATGGATCATAACCATAACCATAACCATCGTCTTGAACTATTAATGCATCATCTAGCTTTGGATCGTATGTAATATGAAGACCAGAGGCTCTATTATTTCCGTTTCCTAAAAGTTCTATAGAACTTCTGTAAAATTTAGAAGGACCGCTAGAGAATCTAATATTAGAATCGCCAGTAGACTGAACGTTAAATATAGTCTCTGGTAACTTTGGACCTCGGTGACAAGCTGTAGTTGGGTCATAAGTACCGTTAGTTATACCCACCAGTCCAGATTGATGAACGGTTCCTCCATTCCTTAGAATGGTGATAGCTTCCCTTTCGGTATTATGCTCACCATTCTCAATGTGAATTGATAGTCTATCTCTTGTTTTGGGATCACATGTCATTTTGTTTACCTATTATTCAAACAATGGTTCAGATACTGACATAACGCGGCCAATATCTAAGTTGTTGTAGCCCAATTGATCGCAAGCAATGTCACCGTTCTGATCTCTTTCGTCATGGTAAATAATCCTAAACCCTCTCACGTTTTCATTTTTAATTCTACTTAAATAGCTTTGCATGATTTTAACACCAGAGTCTACAGAGCCATAAGTAACGCCATAGTTATAACCAGAGGGAGACTGATTAACAATATCAGTACCCGATCTTGAAATGAAGTTAGCATCTTGAATGCCTGAATAAGAAGTTTGCGATTGAGCAGTATCTGTAAATCTAACCTGCTGACCTGAAATAGTAACAGGATTCAAGAACATACCAAAGCAACCGCTTTGGATAACATGAGAAGATAGGTTTCTACCAAGAACCCTCTCTGTTATCATCGCTTTTCCGCTGGCTATTTCCATAGAAATATTAGATTCAAACCTAGACCTTCCAAAAGCATCTCCGAAAGGTAGACACTTTAATGTCGCGTCTGGCTGTCTATATATAAACCTGTAATCTCTACGATAGAAAGTCGGGTCGAGATGGTTAGGAGTTCCACCGCTAGAATGAATCTCAAGACCCGCGCCGTCAAGATCGGCATCACCAAGAAAGCCACATACCGCAGAATTGTGAAAACCTTCATCTTCTGGATCGCAAAAACCACTTGTGGCTAAATGCAAAGTCTTGCACTCGTATAGGCAGTTAGAAACCGTATTGTATTCTACATCGTTTGCTTTTAACTGACCGCTAATAACAACATCATTAAAATAACCATCCCAAGTTAACGCCGGATTGCCCAGTGCAAATCTACCAGATTCACTAGGGACCAAATCACCATAGACTGTTAACTTAGCATCGTCAGAACCGGCTGAACCAGTTATGCCTTGCATAGCACCAGATGGTTGACCGCCAACCCCAACATATTTGCCACTAAAAAATATTTCGTCGTTTATTCCAGCCCAAGGATATTGGCTTTTACCAAGAAAAAATTCACCACTTAGAGATGGAGAACAATCACCAGATACTTGAAGTACGCCATATTCATGGATAAAATCTGTGCCAACGGCGAGTTTTGGATTGTTAGGAGTTAGGTCTCCGTATAGCAACGGGTTGGCAGGATTTGTATAAACTAAATTGCCGTCTACATCGCAGAAAGATTCACTTTGAACATCAAAAGAGGCGACAGAAAAGGTGTAGTCCTTATCTGGACCTATATGCCAAGAAGCGCCATGACCTATGGCTATATTGAAGCTTCCCGTCTTATTATTATGCAACGTGTAACTACCTAGAGCTACATTAGCTCGACCATTTGTATTTCCAGCTAAACTCAGATATCCCAGAGAAGTATTAGAAGTACCATAGAGATTACAACTTTGAGAGTATGAACCTACAGCAGTGTTTCCACTTGCACTATAATTCTGACGAAGAGTGTTATATCCAATCGCGGTATTATCTATACTGGTTCTTCCAGCAAGATTTATACTAGATAAGCTACCTATTCCAGCCTTTGTGTTTCTAGTTTCTGGAGTTGCAAAATTAGCAGATACTATATTCTTGTCATCAAAAAATAAATGAACTGAATCTACAATATCTATTAAAGACGTTCTTAAATCCAGCGGGGAAATTTGCTGGGTAGAGTTATCAGGTAGTATCCCCCTGATATTATCTATATAATCACTTCTGGATAAGATAGCCATATTTTTCTCTATTACTTAAATTTTATTTGTAGTGTAGAAGCGTCAAACTTCACTGAGTCGCCTTGATAGATAATCCTTGGGTTGTTTAATTGGGCATACATTAATAGGTTGCCTGTTCCATATTCACCTGAGTCAACAACTGCAATACCAGAAACCCATCCCCAGTCTTGCAAAGCCGTCTCAAATAGGTAATTAACACCATTTCTTATTAAACCGCTGCCGTCTAAGTGTCCATCTAGTGGATAATCCCAAGAGGAATCACCTTGAGTAGAAGGATTTCCAAGGTTATATCTCCTGTAGCCGGTATCGTTACCAGCAGCATCTCCAGAAGGGATTTCTGGCAACGGTCCACCATTCTTATAGTGAGAAACAGCGCTGTCAGAGTCGCTGGGAACCCCGCTACATAAAGCAATGGCAATATTTTCGGGTTTTGGGAAAGATTGTCCCCTGAAAACGTGATGTAAAAGACCTGATTCTAAATAGTCGGATAAAGCTGTCATTGTATATTTTCCTCTCGAAAATTATCCTGTTTTGTAAACGCGAATTACAATGTATTATACACAAAAAAAGAGCCATCCCCAAAAAAATGGAGATGACTCTTCTATCAGGTGGTTAGCAGTAAAACTTAGAATGAGCCAAGGATAATTCTACGGTTATCCAAAACACCAAATCCAAGTTCTGCAAAACCATAGAAGCCGATGCGCTGCTGACGATGAAGAGTTGGGTCTTCAAAGACTTCCAACTGCTGCTTCATTGGCATGATGAAGCTGTCATTAGCCCCTTGGTCAAGACCAATAACAAGTTCAACGTCAGATGCTTCTACAGCACCACCAAGACCGTTCACATAGAAATCCTGATACTCTTGACCTTCGCCAAGCTCATCAAGATCGTGCAGAGTAACACCAAACAGTCTAGTGACTGGCGATTCGCCTTCAGTGTTATAAATCTGAGTACGAACCTGATCAGAAACCTGATCAAGACCCCAGTTGCGGACATCTTCAAGAGCCTCTGGAGAAACGTACAAGTCAGTCAAACGGCCTCTGTTGGCAGAACCAGTGTTTCCACCAGCATTTCGACGCATAACGGTTTGCATCAAAGAAACCAATCGCTTGGAGAACAAGCCAGCGGTTGCGTCACCATCATAAACCAAGATGTTACGATCAACACCGGCAGCCAAAAGTGTGTGCCAACCATCGTCGTTCATCTTCTTAACGAAGCCTGCTTCCATAACTTGAGCAGCGCGAGCAGCAACGTCCCAACGAGCCTCACGAGCATAACGCAGCAAGTAATCAATGCTGGAAGTAATGCTGTAAGTTGGAATCATTACGTAATCACTCTCAACCGCTCTTTCAGGAATACGGCCATGACCCGGATTGGTGTAAGCTACATGCTCACCTTCCAAGCCCGGAGAAATCATATCAAGAGGGTACTCTGTAGAGGCTCCCGGCTCGACATTGATAGTTTCAAAAATATCCCCAAGGATATTTCCAACAAGAACACCTTTTCTCAGAGGTAGTTCCAATGCTTTTGCAAACTCACGCTGTGCAGCAAAAGCTACATTCTGATCGCTATCACCAGTCTTTTTATAAAGACTAATGAATTCATCACTAGGTCTTTCTGTATATGACATTATTTTATCTCCTTTATATTATAGCTTATGCGCCGTGATTAGGAAGGTTAACAAACACCTTTACGTAGCCATCAGCGTCTTTTGCTGACATGAATCGGCCAATAGCAAGGTTACCAGAAGCAGTAGCGTCTGCCGCTGAATTGCTCAGATATCCAGCGGTTCCACCAGCATCGGATGCGTAAGCCACGTCTCCGGGGCCGGGAGTTCCGTCACACATATTAGTGACAACCCAGCCACGAGTCATAACAGTAACCTTTCCGCCTTTTTGAACCTCATCTTTATATTGATTGAGTTTTGTTCTGGTAAGGTCTTTGTTTACAACATCGTTTAGCAAAATACCAACTGGAACATCCGAAGTTGCTGCCTGTTGGTAAGAAACTGTGTTGTCACCTTGATCTAGAGCAGCACCAGAAGCGCTGAGAAGGTCAAGGCAGACAACGCCACCACGGGTTGCAGTACCCGCTGTATAGAAATAACTGATATCAGTTGCCTCTTCATATCTATCTGCTTTAAGAGCCATGTTAAATTCTCCTATATTACTTGTTTAGTACGTGATTTGTGAACCAATCGGAGACGCTTGCTTTAGCACGGTCAACTTCGTCTTCATCTTCCGATACTGTAAGTGATGCTTCACCGGTTTCTAGGTCTTCAAAAGATTCCAGAGCTTCTGCTTCCGTTTCATCTGCCTTAGCTTCTTTTTCCTTTTCTTTCTTTTTCTTTTCAAGTGCTTCTTTAAGCGCTGGAGGCATAGCAGCTTCTGCTTCTTTGTCCTCCTCATGTTCTTTTGCCTTTTTCTTCATCATTCCTTTTTTCTTCATCATTGCTAAGACAGCTTCAAAAGCCTCTTCGCCTAGCGAGTCAAAAGCAGCAAGAGACTCTTCAATCTCATCATCTTCAAACCCAGCTTCAACCAAGGAAGCTTTACGCTTCATCATGGCTTCTTTCTTCTTCATCTTGTCCATCTCTTTCATGGCTTCAGCCAATTCAGTTTGAGATGCCTCAAGTGAATCTTCTAGCTCTGCTACACGAGCCTGAGTAGACTTGATAGTTTCATTAAGCTCATCAATTGTAGCTTTACTCTCTTCAGCAGCGCCCTCAAAAGCCTCTAACTGAGAAGCAAACTCTTTATCTTTTGCTTCTTCAATTTTAGCCTTAATAGCTTCGTTCTCGGCCTTTGCAGCCTCAAGCTCTGCTTTCAACTCAGCAACCTGAGTAGTTAAAACATCTGACATTTTTAATTCTCCTATTGAAAGTTCAGAATTATCTACGGTTATTTGAGCAGTGCTATTACTAATTATAACACTTCTAGGATTTGCAGGTTTTGAAACCAGACCTTTTCCAGAAAATGAAATATTTGATAATGCTCGCCCTATCTTATATCCTTCGTACTTGCCTGATCCGCCATAAGCTCTCAAGTGCTTGGTTAAAAATGAAGACTCTTCATCTCTAGCAAGAACTTTTGCAACACCCTTTTCATTAATCATGGCATAATCAAATCCAGCAAAAAGGCATTCCATAGAGACGTACCACTTGCCTTCTTGGATTTCGGCAATTATCTTGCCCATCCTATCTCTATTTTCTTCACCAGTCCAACTATTGTACAGTACAGCCTGAGTGATTATGTCAAAATCTTCTGGCATGTCAGCGTCATCAGCAACGGCTTTACCATCTTTTGATAACACATAACTACCGGTGATATGGCCGATGATATCATTCTCATCGTGCATAAAATTAAATTGCTTATCTTCCGGTGTATTCCTTGCTTCCCAAGTTGCCTCTGGCATAAAAACATCATCGTTCTTATTCCATCCGCAAGAAACCAAGACTGACTCTAAATAATATAGGTCAACTTGATTCTTGTTTTCTGCTATTGCTTTCGCGATAACTTCTTCAGGAGCATCGTCTTTTACAACGGCTTCAGAGCAATAGGCAACACTAGCGGTACTCTTTACAAGTTCGCCAATGCCGTCATTTATTTCGTTTTGGAATATTTTTATAGTCATTTTTCACCTCAAAACATTATACACAAAAAATATTATTTTGTGAAAAAAAGCATGATTTTACTTTAATAAGTACTCTACATATCTAGCTATTACTTCTTTTCTGTAATTTTCAACGCTTGAGGTTGAAGCTCTTAACTTCCTTAATTGTAAAGAAACTGCTGGTGTTTTAGACTGTAAAGCATTATGTAAACTATTATCGTTAAGATCACACATAGGCTCTAAACTTGTAAGAACAGCAATTCTTAAATCTTCTAATTCAGCAGATTCAGCTTTAGTTAACTGTCTCATGTTCTGCTTATCTTTAGAAAACAAATAACCTTCAGTCAGTTTAGATGTAGACTCAAAAGCGCTATTTGCCCAGATAAATAGCTCTGCTACCCCCGGAGTGGACCTAGGTGTTTCCACCCTTTGTTTTCTTGGACCCTCATCTCTCTTCATTAGCGGACGACCTTCTTTTTCAGGAATTTCATTTTTTTGCTGCTCTGATTGAGGTTCTTTCTTTTTATCAGCCATTTTTGCTTGCTTGTCCATTTTATCCATCTCAAATTTCTGATTAGCGTTATGGAATGGACTTGCCTTTGGAGGTAGTTTTTCAGAATCTCTAGATTTATCTTCTCGTTGAAGTCTAACTTTTTCAACCGCTGGAACCTCCTTAAATCTTTCAAGAACTGTTTCATGCGAAATTATATCTCTATCAGCAAGCTGTATAAGCAATTGTTTTTCAGAAGCTTCGTCTGATAAGCTCATTTGATCATAAACAACGTGGGCAGGCTTTCTAAAGCCCATAGACTTTCTAACAAACTCTAATTCTTTCTCCCAAAACTTTGTTAACTGATCACGTCCATACTGTAATCTTTCCACAAGAGTTTTTAAAGATATAAAGTTATTAGTAAATCCACCTCCGTTATTAGCCATTCCGGTCAACGTGGGGGGAACGCCAAGGCCAGCATAGATACTATTTAGTACAGACTGATATTTTTCAGAACCTAAGAATTTGTATACCTGAGAATTGCTTTCTGTAAATTTAAGTTCTGGTCCCCAAACAAGCTCCATTGTTCCGCCACCTGTATTGCTGGCTAAAATGTTACGAAGCTTATTTATACCTTCTTTTGTGGGTAAAATCTTATTATCAAAATCACCCATAGTCCAAAGCCTAATATTTGATATTGCTCCATCTAGCGCTGCAAGATCAGCTAGTTTCATCTTTTCTAGCATTATAATATCGTCTAGTATGGCGTATACAAGCGGATGCGCCCATTGCTGCCAGTCATCTTTCTTGTAGTAATGGATAGAAAGCCTGTCTGGATCGAGTGAAATTTTACGTTGTTTATTTTTGATGGCTTGTTTTACATTTAAAGGTAGGGTTTCTAAAACCTTGCTGGGTATTGTACCATCCTTAAAATTATCAAAGAATGTATTAGCGTTTAAAGCATAATTCTTTTTATTAAGGAACATGTTGACATTTCCATCTTTCATCTCCATAGTCAATGGATTAAAAAAATTATAACGCCAAGGGACTTGATTTTTAGATATTTCTGGAAGCCCTAGTCTTATATCGTTAGCTAAAGATTTTATATACTTGTTTATTTCTGGTGTGATATTTGCATAGCTTTTGTATACAAAAACATTTCCAGTTCGATATAGATTGTTAAGAAACCTTTCCGATCTCTCTTTACCGTCTATTTTTCTAAACCACTGCTGGAAGAATTTTTCAACACTTTTGTTTTCATGTACTATATTTATACCTTGGCATCCAAAATCACCCATTAGATCAATTACATTGCGAACGATTCCAACCTTATCATAGGCATCCATGCACATTTTAACAATACGTTTTGATCTACGAGGAACCTGCTCTTCTGGTCTAAAGGCGTAGTAGTCATGAGAACCAAAGTGGGGTTTTGATGAGCGATTTGGCTCAATATCTAGAAAGTCTCTATGATAGGCTCTAGCAACACCGTCATAAGCCTGTTGAGATTCTGAGTACTGTGAAAAAGCCTCTGATCTGCTGATATTATTATCGTCCCAGCTAATAAGTGGGTTTGACATCTTTTGGTTCCTTCTTAATTGGAATGTATTTGGATTGCTTTCTGATTATACACAAAATACTAGTACACATCCTTCATATTGTCTGTAAACCAAGCTGGTCCATTAAACATTTGATCTTTTTTGTTTGAATCAACCACTTCGCCTCCCATTGTGGCAAACCCGCCGTAAATATTGTAGGTAGCCTGACTAGGGGTTCTAGATAATGTTCTTGCAGCCATGTTAGCCATAAGCAAAGATGAGTATCTGTCTTTTCTTAGTTTACCCTTTTTTCCAGTTCCTACTACTGTTTGTGGTGTGTCCCATTTGTCTCTACCTGTTGCGGTCTGTGTTATCATAATCATAGCAAGTTCATCTTTCATATCTTCGATTTCCATAACGCATTGTTCTAGCGTGTCATAATTTCTACCCTTTAAGCCGTCCTCAACATTAGCTAATCCCAAGCTTACAGAGTCAAACATTGGAAAAAGTAAAACTTTATCTTCAAAATCTTTTCTCATACCATGATTAGCTTCAGCTAACCAGTCGTATTTAGAAAATTGACACATTTCAAGTATGTGTAGTCCTCTTTGATCATCGCTATCCTTTGGTTTATCTTCGTCTATGACCTCCCAAATAGGTAGCTCTCCTTCTTTAATTTTATCTTTATCATGCAAAGACTCCATTACCGCAATACCTCCACCACCGGCATCCATAGCTATATGAACACATGGAAATCTTTTCATAAGGTCTCTAATTTTTCTAGCGCAATAGGCATAAAAATCTGTTTCATTGGAGAACCCGCTTTTTACTTT
>CEPH01037658.1_pt1 | contig 13879 bp, 13 predicted proteins | sample 530571 | NCBI WGS metagenome assembly CEPH01 (sample SAMEA2620413, study PRJEB7988) | marine metagenome | biome: marine biome (ENVO:00000447); feature: surface water layer (ENVO:00002042); material: "saline water (ENVO:00002010), including plankton (ENVO:xxxxxxxx)" | depth 5 m | reverse complement strand
GTATTACATAGATGCAGCAGTCACGGAAATACGTCCCATTTTTAATGAGAATACTCTTTCAACTTCACCATATAATGATAATGTTGCAGATCCTGAATAATATGGATTATATGTGTCATTGTGAGTTAATTGTACATCTACACTAGTAGAACCAATAGCCACACCATTGCCTAGCTGATTAAGTGGTGAAACTTTAAATGAAACACCTTGAGGATGGTATTGACCTCTCATGTATTTCTGTGGTACTCCTTCATAAGCATCGCAAACAATGCCCGCCTTTCTTTCATTAATTTCATATTGTAGAGTTGGTTTATCAATTGAGTCATTTGTTGTAAATCCTGGCTGTGTGGATGGTGCTCCATTAGTTAAGTCAGCAGTTTGAGAATCTTGACGACATTGAGACCATCCCTGATAACAACCCTTATTTATATAAAACATACGGTCAAAACATTTATTTAATTCGGTGAAAGCTCTCATATCGGTCTCAACTCTTGAAGAATAATAAGGAATACTATTTACATTAATATTATAAGCTTGTCCATCTTTTACAAGTGATGACCTAGAACAATATTTATTTAATAAGGGGTTTAATTTTTTCATATTATAATAAGGGAATCCTTCACGGTTTTGTGTACCAGAAGGATAAATATTCCAGACCAAAGTCCTTAAAATTTCATTACTAAATCCTACTAATCTGTTATATTCTCTTGGTTCTCTGTTTCCGTATGCTGTAATCTCTCCCTGATCTTCTAATGATGATGTAATATTTCTAAATTGTGTATATACATAGTTAATACCTTTATTCATCATCTGGGCCTGATCTGCTTGGAATTTACCATCCTCATAAAATATTAGATCGGTATTTATTACACAACCTTTTTCAACTACATTAATTTTATCACCTCCAGATCCATAAGAGTGTACTGGATCAAATCCAAGGCCTACAACTGTTGTATTTGCTGTATTATCTGCTGGGGTAAATGTACATGTTGTTGTGGCATCATTATGCTTAACTATTGTTGTACCTTGACCTACTTCAAATGTATTGCTTGAACCAACATTAACCAACTGAGTTGGCATGTCATTGGCTACCGCTGCAACTATAAAACGGGAATTGTTAGGGCCTCCGCTAATTGCTACCATATCACCAACTCCAAAAGTTTTATTTTGAGCTAAATTAGAACCTGCACCATTTAATTCTCCATTTACTAACAAAAAACTTGCATTATCGTCACCGCCGCCTCCAGTCTTTCTAGAACTTAATTCACTTGGTGGATTTGCTCCAACACAATAAGATAAAGGTATAATAAGTTGGTTGTTGTCAGCTTCTTTGATCAATTCCACTTTTGTAATAACTCCTCCATTTACTGAACTAACTTTAACTTTTAAAGGGTTTAATTCTTGCCCAGGTTGTAGAATTTGTAAAATATCACCTTCAGCATAACCGGCACCTCCATCACTTATATAAAATAAATAATCATCTGCTGCGGATGCGTTCCAGTTGCTGAATTTTCTTCCTACTTCCACCACTAAATCATCACCAGCGAGGGCAAATGTTAATTGTTCACCTGCTACATATCCGCTGCCAGTGTCTAAAATTCTAATATTACTAATTTGACCGTTTGCATTTAGTGTGTTTGTTCCTTCAATATTAACGGGTACATCACATGTTAATCTTAAACCTGTACCAGCTGCTGAACCTGTTGGTGAGCTTAAAACTTTATTTGTTTCACCTGTTCCAGCTGCTCCAGTTGTACCAACCTGAACAACTGCCACGGCAATCAAAGCGTCAGCGGTTTCGGTTGATTTATCAGGGCAATATATAGCTCTGTCATTGTTTCCAAAATCTCCATTTGATGAAAAATTTATTTCTAATAAAACCTCTTCAGCAATCAAAGCGAGAGGTAATTGGTAACCTTCTTTAAAAAAACCGGGAAATAATTGAGCCAATGAAATGGAATATTCAGGGGTTCCGGCTTCTGTTGCTGTATCATCATAAAAAGTTTTAAGAAGTGTTTTAGGTTTTGCACTCATTTGGTTTGCTCTATTATCAATACTTCCAGCTGTTACGGTTGAAGGGGCTTGTTTTTTATATTCGTCAACTACTAAACGGTATTGACCTGCTAATTTTTCAATTCCATCTACATCGCTTTTTTTTGAACCTGAAGCGGTTTCAAATGAAAAATTAACCCCGTGTAATACGTTGTCAACTCTATCCTTTTTTTCACAATGTTCTAAATTATTTATCATACTATATAACTCTCCGGCGTTGTCTACTTGGGCTATTACTCCACTGCTTTCAGTTTGTAAACTTGCGGATCTAATTAAAGAAAATACACCGGCAGATGGTGGATATTGATAAGCATTATTGGCACACACTGCAGGCAAAATTATACGACTTTCACCACTTAAATAACCTCTTTTTGGAAATACAAAAGAGCATTGTCCACCGTTTGCCCCTTGATCGGCGAATGATCTAGGGAATAATGTCACGGTTTCGATTCTCATATCTCTAAATTCTGGATTTGTTTGTAAATTTAAAGGGTCTAAATTCATATTTATATATTATATATTATATATTTTTTTTTATATTTATTTTTTTTTATTTCATTTTTATTTAACTATATATTAAATAAAAATTTAATTAATTGCTACAACATTGCCCATTTTATCACTCATTAACTCTGTAGAAGCTAATGCATATATAAATACGTTGTTGCTTGTGTTGTCTAATTCTGATTCAATATTATAATTGAGTGAAGCGCCTGAATAGTCAGCACTTTCACCGGTGAATAGAGCGTCAAGACGATTGCCCAAACCGTAAACGTTTGCAGCTTTTTCATATTGATCAGCTGATTTACTCCAAGCGCCTGCATTAGTAAATACCCATTTTGGATATAATCCCTGGTCACATGCTTGTGGTGTTTTATTATAATCAGTTCTTAAATCGACTAAATCTTTTAATTTTTCAGTATCCGGGGATATTACAGCGTTCTCCATCATTGCATATGGGAAGATAGCATTTAAATATTTTCTACTTCTAAAAGCTTGGAAAACATCGTCGCGGTTTGCATCAACCTCATTCACTTCATAGTTTGCAGGGTAACGAACTGCTCCACGATTAAAATTATATCTTTTAATATCAGCAACTGAATAAACTCCGCCGTTATTATTTAAAAGTGGGGCGGTTGAAAAACCTGAGAATCCGAAATTGTTGGTCCATGCTGATGGTAAAAAGTTATTATATAAAGTATTAACCATTCTTAAATTTATATTAAGATTTTGGTGATCATTTCCGGATGACATAACATTCTGGAAATTGTAATAAGCACTATAGTCTTCATCTAATCCTTTGACTGGTTTAGCTAATTCAAGGTAATCACCTGCCAAAAATAGATTTTCTAATTGATATACAAAGTTTTGAGCTGATAAACCGAAGAGCACTTGAGCGTCTGCGGCTAAATTAACTTTAATTTGAAGACCATTTTCTAAACTAATCCCTGGATTACTTGAAAAGTAACCATTTTTAAATGGTAAAGCGAATTCGATTTCACTGCTGCATTCTCTTGCCATTACGTCATTATTAGCGGTTGAAGTGAAGAGCATATTATCGTATGAACATAAATTTTTATATGATGAAGTAGCTCCAACAAAAGACGCCATATTTCTATTATAATTTTTTGCTTGTTCAAGCATGTTGCCCCTCATATTGGATACACTGACGGATTCAATAACTGATTGAACTGCAATTCTATCATCTATATATGCAACTTGTTCAAATGATTGAGGGGATGCATTAGCGGATCCATTTAAATCAAATCTATTGGCTGGTAATTGTTTCTGGTCATTATTATTAAATACTTTGAACTTACCGCAAAGTCTTAAACTAGAAGAGGTAATTAACCTGCTTAAATTTTGATTGAATTCAAAGGTGATAATTGGACTACTATCAAAGTAAGAATATTTACCGTCATTTGATTTGTTAATTGGAAACAATTTAAAGGGTGTTTTTCTAACTGGTTGATTCATTATATTATATATATATTAAATATATATAATATTTTTTAAAGATTAAATTTTATATATTATTTTAATAAACGATATTTATCTGTCCAGCTTGTACCTGAACCTGTCTTAAATGTACCATAAAATTATGCATCATTAAACTTTTACCTACTTCTTTGTAATTCACATTTAATCTTATTTCACCATCTTGTGGTCTGTTACAATTATAAGAATATCCTGGAAGTGCTAAACGTCTGCCAATAAAAAAGTGTTCATAAGAATCTTTAATATTATTTACTCTAATATCAGCGGCGTCTAATGCCAACATCATTTCTCTTAAAGCTTGAGCATTATGGCTCTCTAAATTGAATCTATTTAAATTTACTCTTTTGTCTGGTGTTAATACCTTGTATAAAATATATTGGTAATCTCTGACAGTTTCACGATCTGGTTTAAAAGAATCTTCTGCAACTGAATTAGCTTCTCCACCTTGTGGAATACTCAATAATGCTTTTCCTCTATTATTTCTAGAGTTAATATACAATGAATTATTATTTGAGTTTGCTGAAACATTGACGGGGAAATCTGTATAAGTTAAAATATCGAAGTTCATTTTACCTGCTTCTATTTGTTTAATTACACTTTGCAAATATTTAGGTGGTGGCTGAACAAATCCGACATTCATTCTAATCTGTGAAAATTCAAAATTTAGACCTTGGTCTTTACTTCCTGAATCTGTATCTAATTTAATATTACAATATCCAAAATCTGGCGCATTTTGAGCGAGGTTAGTGGCTAAAGTTAATTTAATATTATATGTATTTTTATTGTCTACAACTGATGTGACAATATCAACCGCGCTTAATACATGTTCCTCTGGATTGTCTTCATCATTAGTTTGGATTTGTAAAGTTTGACCAATTACAAATAAATGGGCTGGTTTTTCAACGTCAGCGCTTAAAATTGCATTTTGTCCGGCTTGTAAGTCTCCGCTAGTATTTTTTAAAGTTAATTCATTGGTACCGGCATTTGCTTGTGCTGCTAATCTATAACCTCCTGTTTTAATTGTATAACCTCCGAATGTACCTGTCTTTTTTACTCCAAGAATAGAATCATATTCATATAAAGGTGCCTTAACAACTTGCAGAGATGTTTCCGCATTATTTAATTGAATTTTTATTCTTAATCCATTAAGTGCAATATTTGGAAAAACTTTAATCCTAGATGGTTTTAAGCATCCAGATAAATAAAGAGGCAATAAAACCTCAATGTTATTGTGACATCCTGATGCTCCGACTCCATTATTTACACTACTTTGAGCGTCTACATATTGATTACATGAAGTATCTCCTAAAGTTACCTTATTGGGTTTTCCTTCGTGTAAAGTTCTTAAATTGTTAATACTTTCAGCTTGACTGTAATAATATTGTAATGCTTGCATAATTGCATAGTTGTCTAAGGTTTCAATTACTTGTTGACCATCTCCTGACATGATTGTGACCGATCTAAAAAGAGCATAGGCCCCAGCCCTTTCACTTACGCATGCCTTTAATTTTCCTGTTACTTTTAAATTAGCAATTAAATAACAATCTTTTGTATTTAATAATGCAACACTAGGCGGAATATAAATTTGAATTTCATCCTCTGATTGATAAGTGTAATTTTTTCTCTCTGTATAAATTATTGTTTCTTTTGTCACTACTGACATAATGTATATATATAAATACTATAATATTTTATTTATTTAAATTTTAAATTAAATAAAAAAAATTATTAATTAAATACCTTTCTTAAAATGCTGCAGATGTTACATTTTGCGCAACTGTAGACGATACATTTGGTATAACATTTGAACTTTTAAAAACTTGTTGAGTTTGAGCCGCTTGGTTTGCTATTTCTTGCTTTTTATCTTCCGCCTCTTCTTGTTCGTCTTGCGCTTCTTTTTGTTCGTTGCTTGCTTCATTTGCTCCTTCAATACCCGAAAATATTGCACCACCTAAAGCGACAACGCCCATAATTATCTCACCGACGACCGGGATGGTCAAAGTAGAAGCAGCAACGGCGTCAGCAGTTGCAACACCAGCATCGACCGCAGCCATCCCAGCATCTGCCGCAGCAGTTCCCGCCTCAGTCAATCCAGTTGTAACATCAGATAAGTCAGTCATACCCTCTCCAATATCAGCGGCATCAGTTCCTGCATCAGTTGCAGCAGTTGACGCATTATTTAAATCGTCTGCTGCGTTTGAGACTTCATTATCGATACCATTTTCCAAATTATTACTTAAATCATTTGCACTATTTTGCACTGCTGTGTCACCACCTTCGAATGCTCCTTCTCCTGTAGCGCTAGTAGTTTCATTATCTCCTAAAGTTGACATTTCAATGTCTCCCTCTCCTGAACCGGCACGTGTCCAAGTACTTGGCAACTCACCACCATCTCCACCGGTGAATAAGTTAGGTTCTGATTCAGGCAACTGTATGGTGTCAGGTTGCACATCTGTGGTACTTGTTTGTGGTCCTGATCTTGTAAAATTGCTTAAAATTTGTTGTCCAAAGTTTTGGATTCTACTAGCTCCTTCACTTATTAAATCGCTAACCTTTGACCCAATATTTCCAACAATTTCATTGGCACTATCTCCAATATTGTCCATTACATTGTCTACACCGTCTAAATCATCAAAATCGTCCATATTTCCAACATCTTCATTATCTCCAATTGTTGCCGCATCATCTCCGAAATCTCCTTCATCATCATCTTCAAAATCATCATCATCATCTTCATCATCTGTTTCAGGGTCTTCATCTTCTGTTTCTTCGTCAATAGTTTCAAGACCTGTGACGTTTTCAACTCCGGGGTCTACTTCACCTGGGTCGAATCTACTTTCTTGTGTAATATTAGGCGGTAAATCATCAAAATCTTCCATATTTGCAACGTCATCCTCATCCCCTAAAGTTACCGCATCATCAGGAATATCATCATCTTCATCAGCATCAGCATCATCTTGTTTATCGTCATCTTTTCCTAATTTCTTTTTTAATAAAGAATGTAATTTAGCCATTCCTTTCTGAGCTATTAAACCGCCTATAACTGTTTCAGCTCCTCCTTTTATGCTGTCAACTGTTGACTTTACTGAACCAATTTGCGCAATGGCTTCATTTAAAAATCCGGTTTGTTCTTGTAGATCTAATTGGTCTAATTCTAGCCCTTTATTTTCTTGATTTATCACCGTTTGATCTAATTGATTAATTTGATCCATATAATTTGAAAAATTCAATTTATTTTTATAATCAAAATATGACATTATATATATATATTATATATTATTTTTTTCGTTATTGTTAAAATTTATTTCATTTAATCCATTGCTACCAAGCTGAAAAGCTCGAGGTTTAATATCATCAAGTTTTAAATATAAATAATTAAATCTTTCTTTTACTGCATCATCCCACATTTTTTCTAATGAATCAGTACCTCCAAAATATTCACCCCATTCTTCTAAAATCTTTTGTCTTTCTAAAGTTGAATAACATGAAGATAAATAAATACATGTAGCCATAGAGCGGCAAATACTTGGCAATGAGCGGCATGTTTGATTACTTAAAAATATTGTCATATTATAATGTCTATATCTTGAAAATATATGAGTCACTAGACTATTTCTTTTTAATTTACCACTTATATCGTCTAATACAAGAGCAATGCGCGGCGGTAAATTATCCGGATCTTTAATATCAAATTGACTTTGATAATCAATAATATCCTGTATCATTGCGTCAATATTATCAACGTCATCCGATACAATAAATCGGTCTTCCATTTCTTCACGTAGATATATTTGACTTGATTTATCAATTTTTACCGTTGGGCTAATAATATATACTGTTTCAAAAATTGGTTTATTTCCGCCATAAAAACAATCTGAGCAGAGCATATTAGCGACTAAATTGCTTTTTCCGCTTTTACATTTCATTATTAATAAATGAATACCGTGTACTTCCCCCAGTCTTTCATCAATGGGTCGAGGAAGAGGTATTTCAGGTAACATGTTTTTGACTTCATAAACTTTTATTTTGTTTTTATTATTATTCATTTATATATATAGTATATATAAATAAATAAATTTTTTAATAGTAACAAATTTATTTATTGGTCTTTCCTAAAATCTCCCGTTTGTGAGCCTGGTGTATAATTTTGCTCAATATTTCTCAATGCCACAATCATCTGATCATTTTTAATATCTGGATTGTCTCGTATTTCTAAGCAGACAATTGTATCATTTAAAATACCATCTGCAACCGTTCCGTCTATATTGCAAATTCTAACTTTTAAAGTATTAATATTCAAAGGGTATGAATTTGTCAATTGGTTATAATTCATTGTATATAATTGTGATGTGTATAAATTGCTGTTTGTTTCTGATGTTGACAAATCAATCGGGCATACAAATGTATTTTTTTGACCTTGCAATGGATTAGCTGATAAATTACCAAGTGGTAGAGTTGGTATATCTAAATAATATTGCGGAAACATTTGACGTTTTAAATCCACTATATTGTCTGGTACCACTCCGGTGGTATATGATTGTGCTACAAAATTTAATTCTTCACCCTCATTCATTCCGATTGTAAGCCCTGCATTAGGTTCAACACCAAAAAAATTTCTATGATCGAAAAAATCTTCTGAAGAATCTAAAAATTTATCATCTGCGTCGTTTGTTGTTGCTGCTTTCATTTGGTTTAATGTGTCAGCTTCTAGAGTTGTACCATCAGCAAGTCCAATTATAGATAATAACCGATTAGGAATATTAATATTTCTTGCTGCTCTACCTCCATATGCTGCCGTATGTCTATTGTATCCATTTTGATCATTTATATCATCAGCTGCAAAGGCAAATTTAATATTTTCATCACTTAATCCACCTTTAAACTCTACAAGCATTCGCTTTGATATTTGATAATCTTTAAATTTGGTTATCATTCGAGACATAGAAGCTAATGACCTTTTTTTAAATGATTGGTTATAAATTGTTGTGAAAGTATTTCCATTGTCAGCACTTTCTTCAATCTTATAATTAACGAATGAATTTGAATTGTTTTCATATTCTTGATGAGTAAATTTTAATTTATTACCTGCGGTAAAATTAATTTGTATATCCTCTCCATTGTCATCGGAATCATCAGGATCACCAAGGTCATACGCCGATTTAATTATTATTTCTTCTTGTGTTACTTTCATTTTTATAATTTCAAAATTTTCAGTTGCAAAATTAAAACGTTCTTCGTCATCCACATCGTCATCACTGGTTAAATTTCCCATGAAATTGTCTTCGCCTTGGTTTAAAATTTGACTTTCTACAACAAAACCCATTGATATATACATTTTAAAATCATGTTCTAAAGTTTCATTAATTTCAAAATATGTAATAATAGGGGCGTTTGCCGCTGAGTTGCCACCATCCTCAATATTATAAGTTGTTAAACCTGAAACAAGCGGCGGCGTTAAAAAATATTCTTTTTCATCTCTTTTACTTTGAATATTAATTCCAAAAATTGCATTATTGTATGTCATTGCTGAAGGTTCATAAACTGCCCTTTTAATACCGCCTATGGTTCCTAAATTTGGAAATAATTCTAAAAATCCACTAGATAAAGCAGCACCGGGCACGCCATACATTTCCATCACATTCATTTTAAAAGTTAATTTACTATTAGCTAATGAAACACTTTGACCATTTCTTACAAAACAATAATTTTTAAAAGATTTTTTTATTTGGCTATTTATTTGCGCGTCTAAATTAAAAGATTCACCTGAACCGGTTCGAGCTAAATATTCACCTTCGTCCATTTTTATAAGCATCAAAGGAACGGCAAAAGTTTCCTTATTCCAATTATCTACACCAATATAAAAATTATTATTATTTTTATCTATTACCACAACGTTATTATTTGGATTAATACGAACCGAGACGGCTCTGACTTCACTATAAGGTTGGATAATTAAATTTTCTGGTAGATTTACTTGAAAATCTGCAGCGCTAGGCGAATTTATTGAACTCAAATATAAATATTTGTTATTTGGCATAATTATATATATTATATGTATATATTTTATTTATTAAAATTTATTTTATATTTACCTTTTGGTTTTTTTTTTGGATATTGCATAATTAAATCCAATTTTTTTGGATCCTTTGATTTTTTAATTCTATAATTATAAATATCATAGTTTGGTTGTAATATTCTATATCTTAAATAATTTTCAGTTTTATCTACTTTCTTTATAGCTTTTAAGCCCATACTTCTTAATTTATTTCTTGCCCTTGTTGTATCCCAATGCTTTACGGGAAAAAGAACCGCCTGAATTTTTGAAACCATTATATTATTATATAATATAATAATTTCATTATTTTGTTCCAATTGAACTTAATAAATTATATTATATATATTATTAAGTTTGTTTGGAACAATATATAAAATTAACTATCTTCTTGTAAGCTCCATAATGTTTGGCCGGCTTTTTTAATTTCTAAAATATTCTCATCATTATCTGAAAGAGTTATTTCAAAATCTTTTAAAAAAATTTTTTGATGTGTTGCATTTGCAAAAAATTGAACATCAGAGCCAAACCGTAATTTAAAATTATTGTTTGAATGTTTTAATGTGATATCTTGCGGTATATAATTATTCTTAAATGTTACTGAATCCCCTTTTATAATAAATGACATTTTTTATATTATTATATACTATATAATTATTTCATAGATTAACCTATTAAAAATTATTAATTTCCTATAAAAAAATTAATAATATTTATTAGTTGAGGTTTCCCCCTAATAGAATATATATAAATGTCCGGAAGGTCCAACAGCAGAACGTTGGAAAAATATTATATTTAAGAAGCGGTAAACACTTGTTTTGTAACAAATGCCGAGCTGCCTGAATCATAATATTGTAGTTCTAAATTACCACTATTTAATCTAAATCTCCAACCACTTGCACCGATGTTGATTTCAGCGGCTTGGAATGCACCAGTACCGGTTAAGTTTCTGATACTTGTTAAGTCCTTATTTGCATCTAATAATGCAAATTTTGAAGCTTCTGCAGTACCTGCACTTGATGGCGCTGCTGCAATTTTTGCATTAGTTACAGCATCATCCGCGATTTTAGCAGTAGCAACAGCATCATCTTGAATTTTTGCACTAGTTACAGCATTTGAAGCAATTTTATCGGCAGAAACTGCATCATTTGCAATTTTTGCACTAGTTACAGCATTGGCAGCAATTTTAGCAGCTGCGACAGCATCATTAGCAATTTTTGCACTAGTTACAGCATTGGCGGCAATTTTTGCGGCACTTACTCCATCATCTGCAATTTTTTCACCTGTAACGGCACTATTTGAAATTTTTCCACTGGTAATCGCATTATCGGCGATTGTTAAGGCACCACTAGCGACAATAGAAGCGTCTCCACTCATTGCAACTGCTTGGGCATCATTTGAACCGTCATATACAATTACCTGGCCATTTGTACCGGATGGTAATGAACCGATATAAGTCTTAAGATGTGATAAGGCGACTTTTTTGTTTGCTGATGCTGATGCATCTCTAATAATTATTTCATCTGCATCTACTGGGGATGATTCACCAACAAGAGAATTAATTGTCAAATTTGCTGGGTTTAAATTACTTTCAGAACTAAGAGCGAACGCATTACCTGAAAGCGCTGGAATTGTTAAAATTCTGTTAGCTGTTTGATTTGCTGATTTAAGTGTCACTTTGTAATCGTCAGATGTTTGGAAATCTACTTCTGATTGGACGACTAATTTCTTTGTTTGCATTTTACCGTATGAATCTAAAACTTGAGCCATATGTTATATATATTAATTAAATATTTTTTTTTTTGGTTAAACTAAATTTTAAATTATGATTCATTTAAATATATGAAACCTATCACAATATATGTGAAAGATCCGGAAAAGCAATTAAAAACAAGAAAACACCATAAGCCAAAAAATTGGTCAAAAGTATATTTTTATTATAAGAAAAAGCATAAAACCAAAATAAATAAAAATAAAATTATAAATGTATTAGATAAAGTTGGCCATTTTCAACAAGATACATTTTATAAAATAGAATCAATGAGCAATAAAGACACTATATTTGATTACTACCGTGTATTAAAGAAAAAGGATAAAATTCAATATTTAGAAATAGAAGAAAGTGAAAATTTAAATGAAAATAAATTAAATAATGAAAGAGTTTTTAATTTTGATAATTCTAATAGAACACTAACAAAAAATGATTTAATTATTAAATTCTAAAATATATAAATGAATAATCTATTTCTTACTCATTTATATTTTCAATTTATGAATATATCAATCTTCCTGTATAAGGGCACAACCTTAATTTTGGTTTACCTGCTCGTCTTCTTGGCTTTGGTTCTTCAATATTTGCCTTTTGTACTTTTTGCTTTACTACCCTTTTTTTTGCTCTTTTCTGTTTCTTTAGTTCCTTGGCTGCTGCTATTTCTTTCGCTCTGCGTTGTTGATATCGTTTTTCGAAGTAATCTTCAAATTGTTGTTCATATATTTTTAATTGTTCTTTTCTTTTTGCTTCTGATTCTGCTTTAATCTTCTCTTCTCTTTCTCTGTTCTTTTGTTCTATTAATAATTTATCGTTTTTCAATTGTTCCTCTCTTTCCTTTTTCTTGGCTAATAATCGGGCTTCTTTTTCTTTCTGTTTTATACTTTTTGCTTCTTCCTTAATTCTTCGCTTTTCTTGTCTTTTTTTGAGAGCTAAAGCTCGTATCCTTTCCATGTGTTTGCGCTGTTTTTCGCTTAAAACCTTCTTTTTCTTACCCTTAGTTGACTTTTTAGGTTTTTGTTCTTCTACGTTGAATAAATCTTCATTTTTTACCGGCATAGAGCTTGAAAGGTCTGATTTAGTTTCTTTAACTTCTTCCTTTGGCTCAGGTTTGCCGTTTGCTCTAGCATTATAAGCGTCTACATCTTGCTTATTAATAGGTAATTTAACAACTAAATCATCAGAATGCACATCATCATCATCTTCAGGTGGTGTTTCCATTTTGTCAAAATCTCTTTTAATCTTTTTAGGAATAACGTTCATTATATATTTAAAATAGAAAAACTATACAAATTTTTTCTATTTTCTATTTTAAAATTTTAATTTTTTTCGTTCATCAAAATTTTTTTTTTTTGTTCTTTCTTTTAAAAAATTAACATATCTTTGAGCTAGTTCAAACCTGCCCTTATCGATCTTAGGATTCTTATTTTTTATAGCTCTCAAACGGACTCTTAAAATCATAGCTATCTGACTTATTCGCTTATGACTTCTTTTTTTAGTTTTGTATAATTTCTCAAGTTTTTTTATAGTTTGTAATACGTCTTTTTTTGAACTATATTTAATACTTACGGTATCTTTAGGATTTTTATCAATATAAACATCAAAACTTTTTTTTGGATTTTTAGGATTAAATAAAAATTGTTTTTTACTCATATATATTTATTAATATTTTTTATTGTTTTTTTTAATATTTTTAAGTGGTTGTTTATTCATATTAAACATGTCTGTCATTTTTAAAGTCTTCTTTTTCTTTTCTGGTTTTTTTTTAAACATATCGACCTCAGGAGAGTGGTGAAATGCACAATTGTGATTATGTTGCTTTCTTTTTTTCATTGGCATGATTATATATAAATACTTTATATATTTATTTACAATAATATTAAAATTAAATAATATATATATATAATAAATATGTCAAATACCAAATTAATAGATTGCTCAAAAATAAAAAGTCTTAATTATAAAAGAACATCAGAAAGAACCAAGGATAACGCTCAATGGGAGAACGT
>CEPH01063521.1_pt1 | contig 13964 bp, 10 predicted proteins | sample 530571 | NCBI WGS metagenome assembly CEPH01 (sample SAMEA2620413, study PRJEB7988) | marine metagenome | biome: marine biome (ENVO:00000447); feature: surface water layer (ENVO:00002042); material: "saline water (ENVO:00002010), including plankton (ENVO:xxxxxxxx)" | depth 5 m | reverse complement strand
ATCACATCCATCCCAGGACCTGTTGTTGTGGTGACTCCCGCCAAAGCCCGGCATGTGTGGTGGAGCCAAACGCAGGAATACACCACCATCAAACCTTTCCGCGTGCGTCCCGCATCTGAAGTGAAGAAGAGCGACCAGTCGTTGGATGACTACTTGAGCGAGTGCTACGACGAGGGCAACCGTCCGTTTCTCATCATCGGCGCGGAAGCACTGTCCGACTACTTGCACATTGCAAAAAAGGTGCAGCCTCGCATACTGGTGTTCGACGAGCTGCACATGCACGGCAGCAGCAAACGCTGGACGGCGATTCAAGAAGCAGATGGCAGCGTGTCTTTTGAACGCCGCAAGACTGCAGCCAGTGGTACCAGAACCTCAAAGGTCGACCGGCACAACCGGGCTGTGGCCGCCATGGACTTGAGTCGTCTGCCCTCCATCACGACAACGATTGGTCTCAGCGCCACGCCCCTCGATGATGGTCGGCCGCGCAGGTTGTGGAGCCAACTCGACTTGTTGTGCCCTGGAGGTTTCAGCCACAGCTACTCCAAGTTTGCCCTGCGATATTGCAACGCGCGGCCGGGACAATACGGTGGGCTCAACGACACGGGCAGCAGCAACATTGAAGAGTTGAAAGCACGATGCTCCTTCTTTGTACACGAGGTGCCATACAAAGAAAGTCATGAGTCGTTGCCTGACACTCGCGTGCAAGTGGTGTACTTGAGCAGCACGGAACTGAATCGTGCAGAGCGTTGGAGCGACGAGCAAACATTCAATCAAGCCATCAAGGGAATGTCGAAGACGGCGAAGCAAAACCCGTTGGCGAGAGAGATGATGATTGAAGCTCGACTCTCTGAGGCATGCAGCAGGAAGAGAAAGTATGTCACTTCGGAAGCGCTTGAAGGTCTCAAAGGTGGAGGTAAAGTTGTCGTGTTTGTCGCCCGACGGCGTGAGGCTGAAATCTGGGCCAATGAGATTGGTCGCACGGTTGGTCGGGGTGATGAGGGACAAAAGAATGTTCCCGTCTGGATGATTCATGGTGGGGTACCCGAATCCGAGAAGGACGCCATCATCGACCAGTACCGAGACTCTACGGGACCATGTTGTTTGGTCGCGACAGGGCAAAGCGTGGGCACAGGCGTCGACGGGATGCAGACCACAGACTTGGCAATCTTTGCAATGCTGCCGTGGAAACCGGGTGACTGGCAACAATGGAAGGGACGCTTTGACCGTTTGGGTGGACGTGCTACACTTCTCAAGGTTCCGATAGCGGAGGGGACGTACGACGCACGTGTGGTCGAGATCTTGGTCGAGAAGTTCGGCCCGATTGGTGACTTTCTTGCGGCGGACGAACTTCAAGGCTTGGATCAAAAGCTCCTCGGCTTAGAAGACAAAGACCCGATTGTTGATTCCATCATCTCGAAACTCACTGTAGAGTAGAGGCCCCCATGAAGTTCTACGTGGCCACACGTTTTTCAAACAAAGCTGAAGTGCGCCGGACTGCCAAGTTGTTGAAACAAGAGTTCGGTCACGACATCACGTACAACTGGGCAGATCAACCTCTTTTACCCGTGACGGAAAAGGTGTTGCGCGAATCCGCCGTCGAAGAGATCGAAGGTGTAAACGGTGCAGACTACGTGGTCGCGATTCTGCCTGGCGGATACGGCACTCACGTCGAGATCGGGGCAGCTCTGGTGCAAGACAAGCCTGTGGTTTTGGTCGTGCCCAACGATGGGCTGCTCTCTGACCCGTACAAGAATGCCATACCGTTTTACCGTCACCCCAACGTGTATCGTGTCCAGTCGTTGGAGATGGTGCCCTCTGTTGTCGAATACGTGATGGACATCGGATGACGAAGATACTCATTGATGCGGGGATGTCCTCGCGCGGTTGGTCACGGATTGGAACGTTCTTTCGTTGCCCTCAGTTGTTCGCGTACCAACGACGCCTGAACTTGGAGATGATACCCGCAGCTGCGCTCACACGCGGCAGTATGGGGCATGTCATGCAGGCCCATCAACATGCAATCTGGGGGTGCAAGCAAGGTGGGTGTCACGTCGGTGATGAGTACATGACTGATGCCGATGCGTTGCTTTCTCCAGAGGATTCAGTTCGAGAGTGGGTCAAACGGAACGGTGAAGGTGAGGAGTTTATCGATGAGATGGTGGAAACTTTCCGGCGCTACATGGCTAAGTTTCCCGAGTCACCGGGACGAGTCGTGGCGGTCGAGTACCCAGTCATGGCGATGCTGGGGAACAAAAACAATGAGTGGGGCTTGTGGGTCGTCCACCCAGACGATGCCAACACGCCCCTTGACGCGGCAAGATTCAAAGCCATCGACGGAGAAAAAATAATCCCGACGCCATTGAACTGCCCAGGTCACAAAGACTGCGGCAAAGCCATCACCCTCACAAGACGCTTGGACTTGGTGACACAGGACTCCATGGGTCGCGTGTACATCTGGGACCACAAACACAATGCTCGTGTGCAAGCCAGCAAGTCAACTGATGGTTACGCAATCGATGGCGGGTTCGCAGCGTTCCGCATCATGGGTCAGCAAATCTGGGGCACAGACTTTGGGGGAGTCATGTTGAACTTGATTCAGCGCACACCGCCATGGACTGTGGCTCGACCGATGGTCCCTGCAACACCTCATCGCGATCGTCACTTCGCAAAGATGTTGTGGCGTGCCGAACACGAACTTGCGCGGTTAGACCGTGACGGTGAGGAATACTGGGAGTGGCCGAAGGTTCAAAACGAATCTTCTTGCGTTGGTCGCTACGGCAAATGTTCGGGCATCAAACTGTGCTTTTACGGAGAAGCCGGGACCTTCTAAAAACAGAATCGCATCTCGTTTCAAAAAAATACTTGACGATGCGGTTTAGGTCCCATAGGCTCGAGACATCATCAGGAGGGAAACATGGCAGACACCTTGCCATCAGTCATGGTGACCGTGTACGGTCAACCAAAGAAGAAGAAAACCAGCGACCTGTTGGCGGCGTTCCCCAACGGTTTGTTCGTTGGTGTCCCCAGCGCACTGACCTTGGTTGCGCAGAACGAGCTGGGATACACGCCTGCTGTGCACCCGGATCCACCGCAGACGCTGGTGCAACTGGTGCAACTCTTGGAGACGTTCGCCTACAACCCAGGCACTGCCGAACCGTACGGTGCAATCATCATTGATGACGCCAGTCACCTTTGCAAACGCAGCATGCTGGAGTGGGAGCAACAAGCAGGACGCAACAAGTTTCTCCCGTACCAGATGCTCAACAAGCACCTGCTGCACATCTCCGGCTTGGCACGGCACTTGGGCGTACACATGGCAATGACGTTTCACGAGCGTGCTCCCGGCACGAACGCAGACGGGTTGCTTTGTCCGGGCGGCCCCGAAGTCCCCAGTCGCAATCAAGTGCAGACCATCCCGTCGTGGTGTGACTTGAACGTTCGCGCCATGGTCGATGCGACCTACCCCGACCCTTGGTTCCCCGGTGTGTACTACTGCGACCCGACAGACCCCGAGTGGATCACTGGAGACCGTCTCGGTGTCTGCAGCCGTAAGACGCCAGGCAACATTCGAGAGATCCTGCGGGCCAGCAACTCAGGTTACAACCTCAGCCGCATCGGTGGGTTGGAGTGGCAAGACGACGTTGCCGAGCAGATTGCTCAAGAGATGGCAGCAGGCTCCAGCGCGAAACAAGCCGTGACCAAGGTTGCGGGTGCACAGCAAGACACAAACCCTCTTCACCTGCGTTGGGCCTGCCAAGACGGCATCGCACGGGGTGTGTTACACAAGCAGCGCAGCAAAAGCTTGTTTGATTTTACGGTGAGTGGCGAAGACACTGCGGGACCAACGAGCCCGTCCAGTCCAGATCTTCCGCCTCCGCCTCCCATCTCCTGACGGATGACCCGTTTGGACCTCGGACATTTTGTCCATTGCAATGACAACAATAAAAACAAGGAGCCATCATGGCTACATTCCAAATCCCCGGCAACAACTTCAACGGCATCGGTATCGGCGCCTCCGCACCCGACGCAGGCTACTACTCCGTCAGCATCACCCAGATTGAGATGAAGCCCACTGACAAGCCCACGACTCGTCGTGTGCACGTGCAGTTCGACAACGGCTTCAGCATGTTCACCTTTATGAACGTGGGCTTCGACGCAAGCGGCAACGCCATCGCAGGTCTCAACGAAAACCAAACCAAGGGTTACTTGGCTGGTGTCAAGACCATCCTCAACTCTTTGGGATACACCGATGCAGACCTCAGCAACGGTACCATCAGCGACGAGTGGTTCCTCACCTCGTCTACAAGCCGCAAGGCTTTCGTGGAGTTCGTCCCTGGGCAGAAGGGTGTCGACGGTTCGTACAACACCATCAAGAACTGGTTGTCCAAGAGCGCGTTTGAAGCTCTCAAGGCTTCCGGTAACAAGCCCACTGTAGATGCTGCACCCGCTGCAGTAGGTATTGGTGCGCTTCCCCAAAACACTGCAAACGCAGTTGCACCTAACGTGGCCGGGAACGGGGCGGGTGCGCCCACGATCACAGCTGGTTTGCCGCCTGCACCCTCCTTGGCGCAAAACGTTGTGAGCTAAGCACTCGCAGGCCTTATAGGCCGGGGTCACCAATGCCATGAGGTCCGGTGTTGGTGACCCTTTTTTCTGGAGGGTACATGACCAAACGTTTCGACCCAAGAACATTGGGTGCACAATGCCACTTGTGTCCGTTGGGACCAAACGGTGAGTTGCGTCAGGAAGACTGGGAACCTGTTGGACCGGAGGTCCACAACGGCTGCAAGGTGTTAGCCGTGGCGGAAAGTCCGGGTCCAGAAGAAGTGATTCGCGGTCGTCCGTTGGTGGGACGCTCGGGCAGCGAATGGAACCACGCACTGAGTAGCAACAAGCTTCGTCGTGTGGATGTGGACCTCGACAACGTCATCGCCTGCAAGCCCCCAGGAGAAGCGTCTGGTGCTTGGAAGCGACTCGACAAAAAGATTGATGGGTTGAACAAGCAACGGATGCGGCAGGGTCAAGACCCGGTCTTGCATCCACAAGTGTGCTGCGCTCCACGTCTGAAGCAGATGGCGTCTCGGTATCCGAACATCTTGACGTTGGGCAAAGTCGCGACGCAAGCATTGACCGGCATCAGCGGTAGCATCCTCAAGTCTCGCGGCGGACCGTTGCGTGTCACTGATACTTGGCGTGTCACAGACACCGAGGAAGCCACGGCCCATCGCGTCATGCCAACGGTTCACCCTGCGTTCAGTCTGCGCTCTCCCTCTTGGCGCCCAGTCTTGCACAGCGACATTGGCAAAGCGTTCCGTTGGTTCAATGACGCGCTCAACTGGGAGCAACCCGAGAATCTTTGGCGTCCCAGTCCTGCAGAGTTGGAAGAATGGTTGTCTCAACCTGCACCGTTTTGGGCGTACGATGTTGAAACAGACGGCATCGAACCGATGACTTGTGCGCTCCGTACGATTGCCATCTCCATCCCTGACTTGACTGCAGAGGGGCGCGTAGCACGCACGCTCAAAGAGACTGCCCAGGTCTCGCGTGGCGTAGGTATCAGTCTCCTCTCATCCGACGGGCACACAAAGTTTTACACGCCCGAAGACGAACAAGCCATCAAGGCAATCTTGGCTCGGGCGTTCACCGACGGACGCACTTGGGTGGGACACAACGCCGGCGCTTACGACCGAATGGTCATCGAGCAGCACTTGCACGTCACACCGGAGCCCCTGATTGACACGCTGTTTCCCGCACGCTTCCGTGCGCCGGACCTGCCAAAGGGATTGAAAACGATCGGGTCGATCTTGTTGGATGTCGAGCGGTGGGAAACGACGGAGAAAGGCGACAGCATCGCTACGGGTAGCACCAATGATGACGAGCTGTTGTCGTACAACTTGGTCGACACCGCAGTCAGTGCACGGATCGTTGCACCACTGATTGATGCAGCGGCAGAGGCCGGAGCGTTCCGACCGTTGGACGAAAGCCTCCGCCCTGCATCTTGGCCAGCAGACAAGCCTTGGAACTTGTTTGAGGTAGACCACGAGACCCAAAAGATGTGTGTCGAGATGCACAAGGTGGGCATCTACATTGACCAAGAACAACGCCGGTCACTGGAGGCGGAATACGAGATCAGCGTTCGTCGGCGGGAGGCCAACCTCAAGGAGTTGGCACAGAACCTTGGCATCAAAGGTTTCAGTGCATCGAACGCTGCGGACGAGATCAATCCTGGTTCAGCCGCACAGATACGTGAGTTGCTGTATTCCCGTTGGGGTTTGACCATCCCACCAGCAATGGACGCCAGAGAGTTTTACACGGATTCGGGACAACCGGGCACTGGCGACCCCGTCATACGGGCACACATGGCCAGTGGTTTGCTCAACGAAGATCAGATGGCATTCTTGAAAGAGTTGCGTCTGTACCGTCGGGAGAAGAACAAGATTCTCGGAACGATGTTGCGGCCCATGCAGCTGCGCAGTGTCGACCCGAAGAAAGGGTTGGTCTGGGCAGATGGTCGCACTCGGAGCACTTGGAGCGCGCACACCACCAGTGTCGGGCGTCTTTCTTGCAGCAAGCAGAACCTGCAAACCATCGGGTCCAACAAAGGGCAAGGTCGAATCAAGACCATCTTCGCTGCAGAGCCTGGGCACTACCTGCTGGGCGCAGACTTGGACCAAGCGCATCTGCGAATCACTGCGAGCTACTGGAAGATCCCTCTGTTGCTTGAGTGCTTCAGCGAAGGCAAAGACCCGCACTCGACACTCGCGTACTCTGCGTTCGGGGACAAGTACAAGAACGCAGATGGTTGGGGACCTGACGGCTTCAATCTGTACAACAAACCCCAAGGCGGTACTGCCAACGCCATGCGGCAGATGGCAAAGACACTTCGATACGCAAGCATCTACGGCGCCAACCCTACAACAGTGTGGCGCGTGATCACCAGCACGGAAACAGATGGGGGCAACCTGCCGTACGTGAACATCTCGCTTCGGGAGATCCGCATGATGCACGATGCTTGGATGAAGTCGGAACCCGAGTGGGTGCAAGCATGGGACAAGATGATGAAGATGTACGAGCGCCAAGGGTACATGGAAGACCCCGTGATGCATCGCAGGTCCGGTCCTTTGGAAGACGGCAAGCTGAACGCTGTGGTGAACTATCCCATCCTTGCGGCGGAGGGGAACATCATGCGGCTGTGCGAAGCCAACGTTCGCGACGCTTTTCCTTTTGAGTTTGAAGGTAAAGGTACAGGCATGCTCCGTCAGTGCCACGACTCGATTGAAGTCGAACTCAAGTTGCCTTCGGGTGTTGACCCCAACTGGCGTCCCAAGAAAGGTGAGCCGTTGCACCCCGAGATGGAAAGAGCGAGAAAACTACTGGAAGAATGCATGAACCTTCGGATTCCTGGGTGGGAGGTACCCGTGACATCCGAAGCCGCTGCAGGGAGGACCTTCAAAGATGTTTAACGAAATCAGTCTCACGCAGGAACAGCAACAGGCGTTGGAGAAGTTGGAAGAGACCTTGACCTTTGAGGGTGAGGCTGTGTTGTCAGGTCCTGCAGGTTCAGGCAAGACCACCGTGCTCCGCGAGTTGATTGACTTGTTTCGCGGTCGTCCCATCTGTTTGCTGGCGCCGACGGGCAAAGCCGCTCGACGAATGACGGAAGTGATTGGGTATCGGGCCAACACGATTCACTCTGCACTGTACGGTGGTTGCGATGAGGGCGAGGACAAGAAGGGCCGAACCAAGTTGACGTTCTACGACCCCCAACCACCTTGCCGCCCCAAGTCATTGGTGGTGATTGACGAAGCCAGCATGGTCAACCGGGACTTGTACGAGACGCTCAAGGAGCAGGTGCAGCTGGTCAACGGCATCTTGTTGTGGGTTGGAGACAAAGAGCAGTTGCCGCCGGTTGATGGTACGTGGGGTCCTGACTTCAACAGTCCCACGGCAGAACTCGTTGAGGTTCACCGGCAAGCCAAAGACTCTGCGATCATCAAGCTTGCAACTCTGGTGCGAAACAACGAAGGTCAGAAGTTCAGTGACTGGGGAGAAGAGGTCTCGTATTCCAATGGGGACTTGACTCAAGCAGCTCAATGGATCCTGCAAGGGGGAGACCGTGTGTGTCTGACCTGGACAAACAAAGTGCGCAAGATTGTGAACAGCAGCGTCCGTCACATCATGGGGTACACGCAACCACTGGAGTCGAAGGAAACCATACTGGTGCTCAAGAACAATCGCCAAGTAGATGTGGTCAACGGTGACGTATTGAAGGTAGCGAAGGTGATTGACTACTTCGCACGCAACTCGCCTCCTCTGCTGAAGATCACCACGACTGGAGGGCAAGTCTTCTACACTCTCAAGGATTGCATCGGCGCTGACGCAATGACTTTTCGGCGCATGGTTGTGCGCGTTGGGGTGAAAGAAGTGCGCGATTCAGTGGTCCACATCGACTACGGTTACTGCCTCACAGTGCACAAAAGTCAGGGCAGCCAGTGGCGAGACGTCTGCTTTATAGAATGCGAAGCGTTACGGTATACACAAAAAGACCTTGACGGTAAGAGACGACTCTTATACACAGGTATAACAAGAGCGCAAAAAAGGTTGTTGATTCACTGCCTGTAGCTCTTAGGAGGGCACATGAAAATCGCACGTTGGTTCCTCGCGCATTCCAAAGCGACAGACGATGCAGACATCAACTTCTGGGTGCGCACACTGCAAAAGTCATTGAGCAGTGACGGTTGGGAAGCGGAGGTGGTTGCAGGTCGAGACGACTACAACGCCCGTGCCAAAGCTGTGGGTGGATGGAAGGCGTGGTGCCGTGACGTCCCTGTGGCTGAAACGTTTGAGGGCGGGACGCTGTACCACGGCATCATCGTACCCATCATTGACGACTTGAACCCCACGGTGGCCAAAGCCACATCTGACTTGATTGACGGCTTCTTGGCCGAAGAGAAGCACGTCTACACGTGGAACCCCGGTAGCGGCGAGTTCAAACGCTGCACCAAAACTGAAATCATCGAAGGGGAGAACTGGACCGCTTGGGCTCGTCTCGACCTTTCGCAAGCTTCCTGAGGAGGGATCATGAAACGACCATACATTCACAAAGTTGCGAGCAATCTGAAGAGCCCGTGCCCTGACGGGGCACCGTGGACGCTCGAACTCGGACCCAAGACACTGCTTGTTGGAGGCAACACCAGCCACAAGTCCAGTGTCATTCAATCCCTTGAGTTGGCATTTGCTGGTAGCGCCGACGACGTTGTGGGTAGGAGCGCTGTTCGGGACGCAGCACTTCTGCTTACGTTGGCACCGGCAGACTCCTTGGGGGTAACGGGCTACTTGACCGACGACACCGTGGCCACTTACTTGGCCAAACGGGAAGGCGGTGTCTCAAGTCGTCCGTCTCATGCTGGGCCAGGGGAAGAATCCCTGGTTCATCGTCAAGTGAGGAGCGTCATGGGCGGGTCTGTGGCGACGCAGAGGAAGGCGTTCCTTCGCTGGACGAGTCTCGGTGTGCAACTGGAGGACATCCTCGCACAGTTGCCCACCGAGTTGCATGCGGTTTACAAGGACTTGGCAGAGCATCTGGGGCATGGTGCCACCCCCGTGGAAACGCTGCTGAGTGTCATCGCGTACTGCGAAAAGCGTGTCCGCGACTTGAACAAAGAAGTTCGGGGAGCACAGACGGTCATCGACAAGATCAGCTCGGGCATGACGAAGAAGCCTTCGCAGGAAGAGTACGACAACTTGAAGATTGCAGTGGACGATGCGCAAGCTCTGTTGGAAGAAGCCATCAAGCACGAGAGCGCGGTGGAATCCTACAACCTCTCGAAGGAAAACCACGAGACGTCCTCAGAGAAGCTCAGCCTCGCAAACACTGCTGTGCAGGACTGGCAGAATGAGGTCACTCGCCTGAAGACGGAACTCGAGCAGGCACGCCAAAGTTTGGGAGAGCGTCCCGAGCAAGCCGTGCACTCGTTGGCAAACCTGAAGTGGGCCATCGACAACGGTGTGGAGTCGTGCCCGACCTGTTCTACCGCGATTGGTAAGGACCACATTCAAACGTGCCACACGTTCTACGAGCAGACGTTGCAGAACTGGGACCAACAAAACGCCGCGTTGCTGCAGTCGATTGACGACTACACTGCTTCGTTGCATGAAGCGGTGCTCACGCATCACTCCTGGGTACAAGAGGTTCACAAACTTCAGCTGATGAATGACATCGCCAATCAAAGCTTGAACGAAAAGTCGCCCCCCGCTGAAATCAAAGATCTGCCTTCAGTGGATGAGTGTCGTAAACGGTTGGCCGACCTGCGCGAAACATTCGAGACGACTCGAGTTGCAGCCCATGATTGGAACCAACTTCTCAACGCAAAGCGAACGGGCGAAGCGCTTCTCAAAGACAAGATCAGTTACAACAACCTCGCGTCTGCAGCGAATGTTGCCGTGGGTAAAGTGTTGACGGAGCAAGTGGATTGCTTCTGCGCCAACGTTACATCGTACCTCCCCGACAAGTGGGACTTCCGTATCGTCTTGAAAGACGGCAAGTCCGACGTGTTCCGTATGGGATTGATGCGCGACGGTCGTTTGCACAGCGCTTTGTCTGGTGTCGAGTGGGTTTCAGTGACCACTGCCATCGCCATGACCATCTGCGACAACTTGAACTCCAACATCCCTGTGCTGTTGGTGCCGGAAGACCGCGCATGGGATGGGGTGACACTGGCCGCTGTGATGCGTGGATACTGCGAGTTTGATGGCCAGGTGGTCATTGCGAGCACGGTCAAGCCAGCGGGCCGCATTCCCAAGGGGTGGACCATCGTGGAGATGGACCAAGTAACGGCCGACTGGACTCAAGGGGAGGAAGCTACACCTGCACCTGAAGCAGACCCTGTGGTCGAGGAAGTCAAGGCAGAAGAGCCACCAACACCAGTCGTGAAGAAGCCCAAGCGGCGCCGGCGTAAGGTCAGCAAGGAGACCGCAGAGATCATGTCGGGCATGGGCTACACTGTGATGGACATCCGTTACATGAGCAAACAAACCGCTGCTGACATCATGCAACATTCGTACGGGTCGGATAAGCTGACCATCAACGAAGACGGAACGTACACTCTGGCCGAGAAGGAACTACCTCCAGCGCCAGTCTGAGGAAACCATGCGCTGCCCCAAGTGTGGACACAAGACAAAGGTCGCGAACTCTCGCACAGCCGACACGTCAAAGCACCACACTCGGGCGCGCCTCCTCCGTCAAGTACGGGACTCCGCTGATTGGTACACCTCGGATTGGGTGGCACGAGATCGTTTGTGCCCCTCGTGTGGATGGCGCTCCTTCACAGTCGAACTTTTGCTGGATGACCTGGCAGCCGGTTGGACTCGAAAGGACGACGACTACGACGAGATGTAGCGCTCCCCAAGCGCCTCCAATCGTTGTCGGGAACCCCTGTATCGCTTGACATGACAAGCTTTCAGTCGAGCTTTTATGGCGGCTGGGTTCACTTGCGAGAACAGGTCCTTCCCGCTACAGTGAAAAGACCGCTCAGGAGAGCGACACGACCTCGGACCTACTCCCTCCAGCCGTGCTTTTCGCGCACGTCTATCCCCGTTCCCCCGCACCTGAGCCCCTGTAGACATGGACCAAAAGCCGACGCCGCCTCAACCTGCCATCGCCACCGCCACCAACATATTCAAGACGCTCACGGAGACCGTGAACAAGGGAGACAAAGCCGAGATCGCAAAGGTGTGGGGTGGCATCCGCGAAACCGAAACCATGGACATCTTGATTCGTGCGTATTTGGACGAGCGCGAGAAGATGGACCTGCACTTGGCTGTACTGAAAACGCTGCCTTTTCAAACACAACACGCACGCCGGTTGGAAAGTTCCATCCGTGCCCTGGCAGACGAGCGTCGCAAAGTCGTCAACCTGCGGTTGGTCTCAACAGATGAAGCATCGAAACAACGGCAACCGCTGATTGATACGCTGCAAGGGTCGTTGCCGCCTGCTGTGTTGGTGGACAACGCAACGCTGGCACAGCTCCTTGTACCTCCCGGCTACATGGTTGACCCGACTGGAGTGTATCGGCAAAGTCTCGACGCCAGCGGGTTGGTACACAAGACGCCCATCGCTACGGCCCCCATCTTCATGACATCACGAACGTTCGACATCAACACGGGCGAAGCCAAACGCCAGTTGGTGTGGCGTGGCCCCAGCGGTTGGTGCACTCGCATTGTTGAGCGGCGCACCTGCTTCGACGCTCGCTACTTGATTAGTCTTGCAGCCTTCGATGCCCCCGTGAACAGCGGCAACCTTGGCGCCATGATCACATTCCTCTCGGAGTTTGAACGAGAGAACGCTACTCGGTTGCCTGCCAGCACGTCCACCGGACGCATGGGGTGGCAGAAAGACGGGTCATTTGTTTTGCCCGACAAGCACTACACGACGACTGCGGACTCCCCTCCGCTGGTGCTCACTCCGCCGCCTGGCTACGACCGGATGCAGTCTGGTTGGGCTACGGAAGGCTCGTGGAAGGCGTGGTGTGACTTGGTCGAAGAGATCGGGGATCACCCGTATCCGTTCATCGCCATCTACGCTGCTGCAGCTGCGCCGCTGATGAATGTGCTGAAGTTGCCGGGGTTCGTGGTCGACTTCTCTGGTGAGACCAGTGGGGGCAAGACGACGATGTTGCGGTTGGCTGCCAGTGTGTGGGGCAAGCCCAGTGACGCGCAGCCCAGTGCGATGTACTCGTGGGACTCGACAAAGGTGTGGATCGAACGCACTGCCGGGTTCTTGCAGAACCTGCCGTTGATTCTCGATGAGACCAAGCGTGCCAAGAGTCACCGCATCGTTCGCGATGTCATCTACGACTTCTGCCAAGGTCAGGGTCGCGGGCGTGGTGCACTGGACGGCAGCCGCAAGACCGACTCTTGGTGCTCCGTCATGCTCTCCAGCGGCGAGGGTGCGGCCACCGACTTCAGCCAGGACGCCGGCACCAGAGCCCGTGTGTTGGCCTTGAAGGGCCGCCCACTGGGCCGAGACCCACGGGAAGGTGGAAGACTCAGCGAGGAGATTCAGATGGTCGTAGCGGACAACTACGGTCACTTGGGACGCAAGGTAGTCGAGTACTTGATTGCCATGACACCCCAGCACGAAGACCTGCGGGGCATGTATCGTGAAGCTCGAGACTACTTCTCGCAGTCCGTGAACAACCCAGTGGCCCGCCGGCACAGTGCCTACTTGGCAGTGTTGCACGTCACCTCTCGCATTCTGCACACCCAGTTGGGCATGCCGGAGCCCAAGTGCGACGTGCTGGAGCCCCTGCTGGAAGCACAAGCGTACATGGCATCGGATGCGGATCGTCCGCTCGAGGTTCTGCGTGACGTGCTCACGTGGGTCACGGTCAACCAGACTGGGTTCTACGGCCGGCACATGTGTCGCCAGGGCGAAGACGTTGTGCCGCATGGTGGATGGAAGGGTCGATGGGATGACAAGGAAGACTGGACGCACATCTTCATTGTCAACAACGCCATGAACTTGGTGCTCAAACAAATGAGTCACCACCCACCTGAGGTCATTCAGAGTTGGATGAGTCGCGGATACCTCGACTGCAGCAGCAAGGCGCCGACGAAACCCACGCGCATCGCAGGAGCTGTTGCCCGCTGCTACGCAATCAAGCGTGACGTTGTCGATGCTTGCATGTACATGGACTAAGGACTGTACATCACGGTCATGTGGCACCAGATGTATGCCAGCGTTCCGTAAATGATGATGAAGTCTCTCAGTGTCAGATGAGCACCGGGTTCGCGGCTTCGTCGCATCCCGCACTCTTATCTGGTGATGCCCCTGGGCCGCGCGTGTGGACCTACGTGTTGACGGGGTCTGTCACCCCTTAGGCCAGTGCGGCGTACTCTTCGTCTGTGTCAAACATCGCCTCGACCCAACGGAACAGACGATGCAGAATCAACTCGGGGTTGGT
>CEPH01037465.1_pt1 | contig 13976 bp, 13 predicted proteins | sample 530571 | NCBI WGS metagenome assembly CEPH01 (sample SAMEA2620413, study PRJEB7988) | marine metagenome | biome: marine biome (ENVO:00000447); feature: surface water layer (ENVO:00002042); material: "saline water (ENVO:00002010), including plankton (ENVO:xxxxxxxx)" | depth 5 m | reverse complement strand
GCCCCCTTGAAGCTGGACGCCGCGCGGTTCCGCACCGAAGTGCAGCCGCTGCCGCAGGAAAAGTGGGGCCCCACGGGCATGGACGCGGTCGAATTCCTGATCGCGACCAATCCGGGCGCGGACTTCGCCCCGCTCAACAAGATCGCCAGCGGGGGCGAACTCTCCCGCTTCATCCTTGCGCTGAAGGTGGCGCTGGCGGAGCAGGGAGGGGCGGCGACGATGATCTTTGACGAGATCGACCGCGGCGTGGGCGGGGCAGTCGCCTCGGCCATCGGCGAACGGCTGGCACGGCTGGCGAGCGACGGGCAGGTGCTGGTGGTGACGCACAGCCCCCAGGTCGCCGCGCGCGGGCGGGTGCACTACATGATCGCCAAGGCGAGCAGCGGCACGGTCACCAAGACATCGGTCGTCCTGCTCGACGCGGCGCAGCGGCAGGAGGAGATCGCGCGCATGCTCTCGGGCGCCGAAGTCACCCCCGAAGCGCGCGCGCAGGCGGACCGGCTGCTGGAGGGAGTGTGAGCTTGGCAGGCCCGCCCGCCCGCTAACCCCGCGGCCCCTTCGGAACCCTTCGCGCTTGCCGCGTTTCAACCGCCATGCACGGCGCGAATTTTCCTGCCTGGCTCCATATGCTGGCAACGATCTCGCTGCTTGTCGCCGGATCCTGCGCATTATGGATCGCGATCGACGTCGTGCGGCATCCGCAGAAGATGAAAGTCATGAATGTCGTCTGGCCGCTGACCGCGCTGTTCGGCAGCGTGATGTGGGTGGCGCTGTATTATGCGTTCGGACGGCGCAAGGGGCGCGGGATCGAAGCACCGGATGAGGAGCTGCCCTTCTGGGCATCGGTCGCCAAGGGTGCTTCGCACTGCGGGGCAGGGTGTACGCTGGGCGACATCATCGCCGAATGGTCCGCCTTCGCGATGCCCCAGATCGCGGTATGGTTCGGCTGGCATTCGCTGTTCGGCGAGAAGATCTTCGCGGTGTGGATTATCGACTATATCGTCGCCTTCGCGCTGGGCATCGCGTTCCAGTATTTCACCATCAAGCCGATGCGCGATGTCTCGGTCGGCGAAGGCATATGGGCGGCGGTGAAGGCCGATTTCCTCTCTATCACGTCGTGGCAGGTCGGCATGTACGGGCTGATGGCGCTGATCCAGTTCGCCTGGTTTAGGCCCAGCTGTGGCGCGGTGGCGGAGGTCGCCACGCCCGAGTTCTGGTTCGCGATGCAGATTGCCATGCTGGCCGGCTTTGCGACCGCCTTTCCCACCAACTGGTGGCTGATCCGCAAGGGCCTCAAGGAGAAGATGTAGCGGGCAGTTGCAGCGGGCAGAAAATCGCTTCCGTAAGCTTGCCGGTGTGCCCTATCGCAGCGCCCTATGGACGACCCCAAGGACCTTGCCCAAACCCTCTCCGAAGCCGAGGCCGCCAACGAGCTGATGCGGCTCGCGCGGACCATCCGCAAACACAACCGCCTGTATCATGCGGAAGACGCGCCGGAGATTACCGACCAGGAATATGACGCGCTGGTGCGCCGGAACGAGGCGCTTGAGGCGGCCTTTCCCGATCTGGTGCGGCCCGATTCGCCCTCTAAGGGCGTGGGCCACGAGGTCGCCGCATCGCCGCTGTCCAAGGTGACGCACGCGGTGCGGATGATGAGCCTCGACAACGCCTTCAACGGCGAAGAGGTGGGCGAGTGGGTCGCGCGGGTGCGGCGCTTCCTCGATCTGGATGCCGATACGCCGATCGCCTTCACCGCCGAGGACAAGATCGACGGCCTCTCCTGCTCGCTGCGCTACGAAAAGGGCCAGCTGGTCCGCGCGGCGACGCGGGGCGACGGGCAGGTTGGTGAGGATGTGACCGCCAATGTCGCGCATATTGCGGATATCCCCGCGCAGCTGACGGGCGATGCGCCAGACGTGTTCGAGGTGCGCGGCGAGGTCTATATGGAGCGCGCCGCCTTCGCCGATCTCAACACACGGCTGATGGACGAAGCGCGGGCGGCTGCGGCAGAGAAGGGCGAGGAGTTCGACCCCACCAAAGCTCGCCAGTTCGCCAATCCGCGCAACGCGGCGGCGGGTTCGCTGCGGCAGAAGGATGCGAGCGTCACCGCAAAGCGCCCCTTGCGTTTCTGGGCGCATGGCTGGGGCGAAGCCTCGCAGGTGCCGGGTGAGACGCAGACCGAAGTCATCCGTGCGATCGAGGCGTTCGGCCTGCCGGTCTCGCCGCAATTTACCCGGGTGGAAGGGCTCGATGCGCTGCTCGATCATTACGAGACGATCGCGTCCGCAAGGCCCGATCTGCCCTATGAGATCGATGGCGTGGTCTACAAGGTCGACCGGCTCGACTGGCAGGAGCGGCTGGGCTTCGTCGCCAAGGCCCCGCGCTGGGCGCTGGCGCACAAGTTTCCCGCCGAGCGTGCGGAGACGACGCTGGAGGCGATCGATATCCAGGTCGGGCGCACGGGCAAGCTGACCCCGGTGGGGCGGCTCGCGCCGGTGCTGGTCGGCGGGGTCACCGTCACCAACGTCACGCTGCACAACCGCGACGAGATCGCGCGGCTGGGGCTGCGCGTGGGCGACCGGGTGCTGATCCAGCGCGCGGGCGACGTGATTCCGCAGGTGGTCGAGAACCTTACGCCCGATGCAGAACGCGAGCGTTTCGAATTTCCCGAGACCTGTCCCGAATGCGGCAGTGAGGCGGTGGCCGAGGAGGACGAAGTCGATGTGCGCTGCACCGGCGGACTGATCTGCCCGGCGCAGCGGCTCGAACGGATGAAGCACTTCGTCAGCCGCGGCGCGCTCGACATCGAAGGGATGGGCGAGAAGACCATCGCCGAATTTCTGGAACGCGGGTGGCTCGAAAGTCCGGCGGACATCTTCCGCCTGCGCAAGCGGCGTGAGGAGATCCTCGCGCTCGAAGGCTGGCAGGACAAGTCGGTGGATAACCTGTTGGCAGCGATCGAGGCCAAGCGCGCGCCCGACGCCGCGCGGCTGCTGTTCGGCCTCGGCATCCGCCATGTCGGCGCGGTCACCGCGCGCGACCTGCTCAAGGGGCTGGGCGATATCCGCAAGCTGCCGGGCAAGGCCGCCGAATTCCACCGCTACCGTATCGAAAATCCGCGCGGCGATGACGAGAAGGTCAGCCCGTTCAACGCGCGGATGCTCGACGCGGTGCGGCGCATCTACGAGGTGCGTGCCGACGGGATCGGGACCGCGGTGGGCCACGCGCTCGCGGATTTCTTCCACGAGGAGCACAACCGCCAGGTGTGGGACGATCTGATTGGGTCGGAACCCGGAGCGGGCGAGGTCGATCCGCCGGTCTACGAGGTCGAGACGGTGGAAAGCCCGGTCGCGGGCAAGACGGTCGTGTTCACCGGCAAGCTGGAGACGATGAGCCGCGACGAAGCCAAGGCGCAGGCCGAGAGGCTGGGCGCGAAGGCGGCGGGCAGCGTCTCTGCCAAGACCGATCTGCTGGTCGCCGGTCCGGGCGCGGGCAGCAAGCTGAAGAAGGCCGAGGAACTGGGCATCGAGGTGATCGACGAGGCAGGCTGGGCCGACATCGTCGCAGCAGCTGGCTGAGGGCATTCATTTTCAACGGGTTGAGGCTATATGCCGGCGATGCGAACCCTCCTTTCCGCCCTGTTCTGTCTCCTCGCGTTCGGCGCATTGGCGAGCTGTCGCCCGAGCGACGAGGCCGACGACGTCTCAGGGGTGCCCAGCGTCGGCGAGCGGATCGAGCAGGCGGCGGAAGACCTGACGGTAGAGCGTTCGGCGCAGGAGGAATGGCTCGACGATCAGCTGTTTGCGCTGGGCACCGGTCTCAAGGGCAAGGTCGGCATCGCGGTGTATGATCCGGCGCGCGGGCGGATGATGCATTTCAAAGGCACGCAGCTGTATCCGCAGCAGAGCGTGAGCAAGCTGTGGGTCGCGCTGAGCGCGCTCGACATGGCCGATGCAGGGCGGCTCGACCTTTCCGCGACGGCGACGGTGCGGAATGGCGATCTCGCGGTGTTTCACAGCCCGATCCGGCAGAGCGTCGCCGCGCAGGGCAGCTTCACCACCAGCTATGCCGACTTCATCTCCCGCGCGCTGACGCAGAGCGACAACACCGCGAACGACATGGTCCTGCGCCGGGTCGGCGGCTCGGATGCGGTGCGCCGGGTGCTGGCGCGCAAGGGTTTTGCGGATATCCGCTTCGGTCCCGGTGAACGCCCGATGCAATCGGCGATCGCGGGGCTGGAGTGGCGTCAGGCCTATGCGCTGGGCGATACCTTCTTCGAAGTGCGCAAGACGGTGCCGCAAGATGTGCGCGCGGCAGCCTTCGATGCCTATGTCGACGATCCGGTCGACGGGGCGAGCCCGGTCGCGATCGCCAGCGCGCTCGCACGGCTGGAGTCGGGCGAGCTGCTCTCCGACGCGAGCACCACGCGCTTCCTCGGCTGGCTGGGCGAGGTGAAGAGCGGGCCGAACCGGCTCAAGGGCGGACTTCCGGATGGGTGGAGCATCGCGCACAAGACGGGCACGGGCCAGGTGCTCGACATCGTGGAGCCGGGCCAGCCTGCCGATCAGGCGGGCTATAACGACGTCGGCATTCTCACCGCGCCCGATGGCAGCGTCTATACGGTCGCGGTGATGATCGGGCGCACGCAGGTGCCAATCCCGGTGCGCATGGAGATGATGCACGGCGTGGTGCGCGCGGTCGCGGGCTATCACGAGATGGTCACGGGTGCGGGGGCCCCGCCGCAGGACGATCCGGCTGGCACCTCGTAGGAAAAAATTTTCGAGGTATGTCGAAAAGCGGGCGGCAGCATCGTCTCGGGTGTAGAGTATCGCCGCAGGGGCGATGCCGAGGCGGAGACATGCGATGCAATACATGCTGCTAATTCATGAGGACGAGAGCGCCTATATGGGTGAAAACGGCGCGGCGGTGATGGAGGCCACGCTGGCGGGGCACATGAAGCTGGCTGAGGAATGGCACGCCGCTGGGGTCGCTTTCAGTGGCAATCGCCTGAAGGGCGCGGACACCGCAACCACCATCCGCTACGAAAACGGGGGCGAGGGCACGCTGCACGACGGCCCCTTCGCCGAAAGCCACGAGGAACTTGGCGGTTACTACATTGTCGAGGCCGCCGATCTCGACGAGGCGGTCCGTTGGGCGCGGAAAATCCCGATCCCGGGCAAGGGTGCGGTCGAGGTGCGGCCGGTCTGGCAGGACTAGCCGCTGGCCGCGCTGGCAGACCTGCTCGCGGCTGCGCGGCCGAGGGTCGTCGCGGCGCTCGCCGCGCGGTTCCGCGATCTTGACCTGGCGGAGGACGCGTTCTCCGCCGCGTGCGAGGCGGCACTGCGCGAGGCTGCGCCGATCCGCGACCCCGCCGCGTGGCTCTACGTTGCCGCGCGGCGGTGCGCTCTCGATGCACTACGCAGGGCCGATCGAGAGGCGCGTGTGCTGGCGGACCAGCCGGACTCGGACTCGGTGGGCGAAGTGATCGCCTTTCCCGAGCCGATCCCCGACGACCGGCTGCGGCTGCTGTTCACCTGCTGCCACCCGGCGCTCGCCCGCGAGGCGCGGATCGCGCTGGCGCTGCGGGTCATCTGCGGTGTATCGGTGGCGCGGATCGCGCGCGCCTTTCTCGTCGCAGAGCCCGCGATGTACCAGCGGCTGACCCGCGCCAAGGCGAAGATCAAGGCGGCCAACATCCCTTTCGAAACGCCACCGTCCTGCGAATGGCAATTCCGGGTCGGTGCCGTACTGGAAACGCTCAAGACCGCGCTGGCCATCGCCTATCGCAATGCTGCGGGTACCGGCGAGACCGAGGGGCTTGCACCCGAAGTCGAACGGCTGGCGGTGCTGCTGGTCGAACTGATGCCGCAGGAGGCGGAAGCGCACGGGCTGCTGGCGCTGGTCTGCCTCGTGCGCTCTCGCGAGGCGGCGCGGGTGGATCGCGAAGGCACCATGGTCCCCCTGTCCCGACAGGACGTTGCGCAATGGAATCCTGCGCGGATCGAGGTGGGGCGCGCTGCGCTCGACCGGGCGACCGCGATCGGCAAGCCGGGTCCGCTTCAGGTGCAGGCGGCGATTCACCTGGTCCACTGCCTGCGGCGGGAGACGGGGCGAACCGATTGGGCTGCGATCCTCCGCCTATACGATGTGCTTGCGATGATGCGTCCGACGCCGGTGGTCGCGGTCAACCGCGCGCTGGCACTGGCGCGCGCGACCTCGGCCGAAGAGGGGCTGGCGGCGCTCGATGCGATCGAGACCGGACGGCTGACGCAGTTCCTGCCGTTCCACGCGGTGCGGGCGGACCTGCTGGCGAGCACGGGAAGATTGAGCGAGGCGCGGGCAGAGTATGACGCAGCGCTGGCGCTCGATCCCGAACCGGCCGAAGCGCGCTTGCTGGCGGCACGCCGCGACGCGCTGGGATCTTAGGCCGGTGCGGCCCCGGCTTCGCGCGCCGCCTTGCGGGTGCGGGCGGTTACCTTGCGAAATTCCTCGCGATAGCGCGGATGCTCGGTTCCCATCCACCGGTCCCACCAGGTGAAATAGAGGCCGAAATTGGTGTTGCCCGAACTGTGGTGAAGGTCGTGGTGCGTGGTCGTGTTCCACCAGCCGGTCCAGCGATTATCGACCCAGCCCGCCGGATACAGCTCCACGCCCAAGTGGCCGATCACGTTGCGGAAGATCATGTGCCACAGGAACAGGAACACTGCGAGCCCGGTCATCGCGAAACCCATCGTGCTGGTCGCCAGCATAAAGATCGGGAGGAACAGCGCCTCGGTCACCGCCTCCCAGCTCGAGAAGCTGTAGGCGGTCCACGGCGTGGGCGTGCGCGACTTGTGATGATGCAGGTGCGTCGCGCGGAACAGGCGCTTGTGATGCAGCGCGCGGTGCATCCAGTAGAAATAGGCATCATGCGCGAGGACGATCAGCACGAACTGCCACGCGACGGTGAGCAGGGTGAAGGTTTCCAGCTTGATCTTCACCAGCCCGATCTCACGAAGGCCAAGCGTCAGGAAGGTGGTGAGCGCGAAAACGAAGGACGTGCGCAGCGAAGACGCGATCTCGCGCGTGTAATCCTTGCGCGTCGCGCGGCGGGTCTGGATACGCTTGCGGGTCGCCCAGCTGCGGAACACCAGCAGCGCGATCGTGAACAGGCCCGCCGCGACGAGATAGCGCTGCACGTCGAACACGACGACGCGGATCATGCGATCGGCGAAGACATCGAAAGCGGTCGGCAGGTCGATCATGGCTTACTTACACTAATGCAAGCAAGCCGCCGCGTCATCTGCTTTTTGATCGCATCAGGGCTGCGCCGCGCCCTGCGGGATCCACTTCATCACGCCGCCGGCGAGCGGGCTCCACAGGCCTATTTCGATTCCCGCCTCCGCCAGCGCGTCCGCGACCCACTGATTGCAGCTGTAGAACGGCGTGTAGTGGCCCGTGCTGTCGTAGATGCGCGCCCGCGGATCGAAGCTTGTCAGGCTGACGCGATTCTTCGGGTCCGCGATGGGCGGCAGGCCTGCTTCCACCGCAGCCACCAGCCGCGCATATTCCGCCTCGCGCAGGATAATCCAGCGATGGTTCGGGCCACCCGCGGGGCGATAATAGCGCGCCACGCGCATCACCGCCGGGCCACCACGCGTAGCGATCCGCAGCGCGGTGCCCGGCTTGAGATCGCTCCACGTTGCCACCGTGCGGTACACTTCGCGGTCGCCCCAGCCGACCGAGACGTGGGTCGGCCGCATCCCGCTTTTTATCGGCTCGGTCGTGGAGGGGAAGGTCTCCCGCCAGTCCTTCACCGGGGTCGCTATCGGCATCACGATCCCGGTGTGGACGCCGTTGCTTTCGACCATGATGGGGATGCCGGTCTCGGTCTCGCTCCACCCGGCATTGCGCGGGATCGAGGATCCCGCCCATGCAGCGAGGAAGAAGCCTGCGATCAGCAGCGCGACCGCGCCGATCAGGCTGCCTAGCGTCCAGCCGAGCAGCCTGATCGCTCTCATCTGGCGGGCATCCGCAGGCACAGGATCGACCAGTCGCCATCGACGATGCGATGTTCACGGCGCAGCCCCTGTTGCAGGTAGGCGCGTGTCACCCGCGCTTCCTGCGTGGTCAGCAGACCGGCGAGAACGACATAGGCACCCGGCTGCACGGCGCGCGCGAAATCGGGTGCGAGCGTGATCAGCGGCCCGGCGAGGATATTGGCGATCAGCAGATCGTAGGGCGCGCGGGCCCGGAGCGCGGGATCGTCCATCCCCGGCGCGGTCACATAATGCAGCGCGCCGGGCCGCTGGCCGAGCGGGACTGCGTTGCCGTGGGCATTCTCGCGCACGATCTCGTCGCACACCGGGTCGATGTCGCTGGCGATCACATTGGCGGTGGGGAACAGCTTGAGCGCGCCGATCGCGAGCAGGCCCGTGCCGGTGCCGATATCGGCGATGTCACGCGGGTGGACGCCGCGCGCACGCAGCCAGCCGAGCATCGCTAGGCACCCCGCAGTGGTCTCGTGCTGCCCGGTGCCGAAGGCGCGGCTGGCGGGGATGACCAGGTCGATACCCTCGGGCGCGGCCGCGTGGTCGGGCGTGCGGATATGGAACGGCCCCGCGCGGACGGGCTCGACCGCCTGCTGGCTGATCGTGACCCAGTCTTCTGGCTCGACCTTCTCCAGCGTGAAGTCCGGCGGGTTGCCGTCGAACATCGTGTCGAGCGTGGCGCGCAGCGCGGCGTCGGGCTTGCGCGGATACCACGCCTCGATCCGCCACAGCCCGGCATTGATCGGATCGTAGCGGTCGGCCTCGACCTCGTGCGCGCTCATCACGAGATCGGAGTCCCACGCGTCCTCCACGCTCGCCGCGAGTGCGGCCTCGGCGGCGGTGCGGTCGACCAGTGCGGTCAGCTTCCAGCTGATTCCGGCTTCTTCGGCGGTGATGTCAGCCGACATGGGCGGTCGTTTCCTTCGTAAGGCGCGTCGGGGTGGAGACAGGCTCCAGCGTTTCGGGATCGAACAGCGCACTCCGGCGGCGGTCGCCAGAGACGATGTCCTTGACCATCCTGACGAAGAAGCGTCGCATCAGCGTGTTCATCGAAAGGCGATGGACCGCCCCGGTACACGCCGGATCGTCATCGACAAAGAGGTGCCCGATCGGTTCCCCCAGCATCCGCGTTCGTGCCCCGGCATCGCAATTGCCGACAAGCGTGGTGACATAGGGAATTTTGCCGTTCTTGTACGAGTTGAACAGCGGCGTGTCGCAACAGCCTGCGTACCAGCGCAGGGTCGCCTCTTCGGTCAGGTGGATGCATCGCAGCCGGTTGCGCCCACTCTCTACCCGCATCCGTGCGCAGCGGCTCTGGTAGAGCGGTGTGCCTGCGTCCTGCTCTTCTATAACTCTGTCGCCCGCGTCGAAACGACGGGCGAAGGTCTGGCAGTCGGTGCAGTGACAGACGACGAAATCGCCTTCGCGCGGGCCCGCCCTCTCGATCACCCCTTTCACCGCGCCGCAGCGGCAGGAGAAGGGCAGATCGGAACCCGGACCTGCTAGGTCACTCATTCGCCTTCTTTCGCCAACCGCTCGTTCAGCCGTTTCTCGATCGCCCTCGCGTATTCTGCGCAAGCGGCGCCATCCAGCAATCCGCCATCTGTCATCCGGTCGAGCATTCCGCTTGCCGAGGGATGCGGCGTCGTGAGCAGGTCGCACGGCAGCTTGGCGACCTTTGCAATGCTGCGCCGGAAATCGGCCACGACTGCCGGGTGATCGCTGAAGCGGTAATCGTCCGCCGAGACGGGAGAGAGGCTGTCGACATAGGCGACGCGGCGGCACACGGGTGGCTGCCACGGGAGCGAGCAGGCATTCCACGTCCAGCTCATCGCGCCCGGCGTGTGGCCGGGGGTGAGGTGCGCGGTGAATTCCTTGCCGCCCAGTGTCAGCACCTCGCCATCGTTCACGATCCGGTCGACCTTCACCGGCGTCATTGCGGGGTGGATCGCGGCCTGCGGGTCGTCCGCGCTTGCCTCGCCGCTGGACAGAACCTGTGCCGCTATGGGCGAGGCGATCACCTCTGCGCCGGTCGCTTCGACGAGGGCTGCGTGCGCACCGACATGGTCGAAATGCTCATGGCTCATCAGCAGATAGCCCACATCGCGCGGGTCGATGCCGAGCGCGCGGATATTGGCGAGGATCAGCGGTGCCGCATCCTCCACGCCGCTGTCGATCAGGATATGCTCGCCATCGCCGATCACGAGCAGCGCGGAAATGCCGCAGGTGCCGACGTACCAGGTGTCGCCAAGCAGCTCGAAGGGCGGGGCGGGTGTGTCCCACTCGTCCCAGTCTTCGCATTTTTCGAGAAACGCGGACTGCGGGAAGCTGGTGGCCATGTCCGGTGACGAGACGACGTCGTGCGCCACAGGATCGGCGGTGGCGGGCGACTCGGGCGCGGGCGCGCAGCCGCCAGCGACAAGTGCCAGCGCTGCCAGCACGGCAAGCCTAGCGGACATAGCTGGCTCCGTTGGCGTCGATCGTCGCGCCGGTCATCGAAGGCGGCGCTTCGAGCGCGCACCAGGTGGCGATGCTGGCGATTTCCTCCGGCTCGGCCACGCGGCCCAGCGGAATATCGGCGAGCAGGCCCGGTCCGCCCCGGCTCTCAAGATAGTCCCCCGCCATCGAGGTATCGGTGAAGCCCGGCGTGACCGCGAAGCTGTAGATGCCTTCTTTGGCATAAGCGCGCGCGATGGTCTTGTGCAGTGCCAGCATCCCGCCCTTAGCCGCCGCATAGTGCCAGTGCGCGGGCGAATCGCCGCGATGCCCGGCGCGGCTGGCGACATGGACGATCCGCCCTTCGCAGCCGCGTTCCTGCCAATGGCGAACCGCGAAACGGCTGAGCTGCGCGGCGGCGGTCAGGTTGATCCGCAGCGTTTCCTCCCACGCATCGAGCCATTCGATGTCCGAGGTGTCGAGCGGGACACCATCGAAAAGCCCGGCATTGTTGATCAGCACGTCGATTGCGCCGTCGGTCTGCCGCAGCGCCTCTTCCCACAGCGTCGAAGGTGCGGAAGGCTCTGTAAAGTCGGCGGCAATCTCGCCTTCCTCGATCCCGCGCGTCGAGTGGCCGACCACGCGCACGCAGCGCGCCTCCAGCTGTTCGCGAATGGCGGCGCCGATCCCGCGGCTCGATCCTGTGACGAGAATGCCTGTCATGGACCCACCTGTTAGGCCGATTGATGCGCGCGACCAAGCCCCGCGCTTGCGCTCACCCCATGGTCCGTGCTTTTGCACCCATGCTTTTGACTCGCTTGAACCTGACCGCGCATCCGCTAAGTGGAGGCGCAAGACCTACCGCACCGGCCAGATTGGACCCGCAAGCCACCATGTCGAACAGACCACTCTCTCCCCATCTCCAGATCTGGAAGTGGGGCCCGCACATGTTCACCTCGATCCTGCACCGCGTCACCGGTGACGGAATGGCGCTGGTCGGCCTCGCCGTGCTGCTGTGGTGGCTGGGCGCGATGGCGAGCGGGCCGGAGGCTTACGCCACCTTCTCCGCCGTCGCGACGTCGATCCCCGGATATATCGTGCTGGTTGGCCTGACCTGGGCCTTCTTCAGCCACATGATGAGCGGGCTGCGCCACTTCGTGCTCGATATCGGCGCGGGGTACGAGCTGACGATCAACAAGACCTGGTCGACGCTGGCCCCGATCCTCGGCGTCCTTCTGACCATCGCCTTCTGGGCGATCATCCTCCTCAAGTAAGGCATTTCCCATGGGTAACGGAACCTCCATCGGCCGCGTACGCGGCCTCGGCTCGGCCCACGAGGGCGCGCATCACTGGCTGCTCCAGCGGTTCACTGCGATCGGCAATCTGGTGCTGGTGCTGTTCCTGCTGGTCAGCTTCCTGCTGCTGCCCGCCTACGACTACGGCACGGTCACCGGCTGGCTCTCCTCGCCGATCGCGGCGGCGGCGCTGATCCTGCTGATCGTCAGCACGTTCTGGCACGCGCGGCTGGGCCTGCAGGTCCTGATCGAGGATTACATCCACGAAGGTGGCAGCCGCTTCGCGCTGATCGCCCTTCTCAATCTCGTGGCGGTGGCAGGGGCCGTGTTCGGCATCTTCTGCATCGCCAGCATCGCATTTGCAGGAGCCGCCTGATGGCGACCGATACCCACACCACTACCGCACAGCCCGGCAAGGCGAGCGAAGCCTATCCGATCATCGACCATGATTTCGACGTGGTCGTCGTCGGCGCGGGCGGTTCGGGCCTGCGCGCGACGATGGGCGCGGCAGAGGCCGGCTTCAAGACCGCCAACATCTCCAAGGTGTTCCCCACGCGTTCGCACACCGTGGCCGCGCAGGGCGGGATCGCCGCCTCGCTGGGCAACAACACGCCCGACCACTGGACCTGGCACATGTACGACACCGTGAAGGGGTCTGACTGGCTGGGCGACCAGGACGCGATCGAATATCTCGCGCGCGAAGCTCCGCAGGCCGTCTACGAGCTGGAGCACGCGGGCGTGCCCTTCAGCCGCAACCAGGACGGCACGATCTACCAGCGTCCGTTCGGCGGCCACATGCAGAATATGGGCGAAGGCCCGCCCGTGCAGCGCACCTGCGCCGCGGCGGACCGTACCGGGCACGCGATGCTCCACGCGCTCTATCAGCAGAGCCTGAAGTACGACGCGGACTTCTTCATCGAATATTTCGCGATCGACCTGATCATGACGGGCGAGGGTGCCAACCGTCGCTGCGTCGGCGTGATCGCGATGTGCCTCGACGACGGGACGATCCACCGCTTCCGCGCGCATGCCGTGGTGCTGGCGACCGGCGGCTATGGCCGCTGCTACTACACCGCGACTTCGGCCCATACCTGCACCGGCGACGGTGGCGGCATGGTGCTGCGCGCAGGCCTGCCGCTGCAGGACATGGAGTTCGTCCAGTTCCACCCGACCGGCATCTACGGCGCGGGCGTGCTGATCACCGAAGGTGCGCGCGGCGAGGGTGGCTACCTGACGAACTCCGAGGGCGAGCGGTTCATGGAACGCTATGCTCCCTCGGCCAAGGACTTGGCGTCGCGCGACGTCGTCTCCCGCTCGATGGCGTTGGAAATGCGTGAAGGCCGGGGCGTGGGCAAGGATGGCGACCACATCTACCTGCACCTCGATCACATCGATCCCAAGGTGCTGGCAGAGCGCCTGCCGGGCATCACCGAAAGCGGCAAGATCTTCGCCGGCGTCGACCTGACGCGCGAACCGCTCCCCGTGACGCCGACCGTCCACTACAACATGGGCGGCATCCCGACGAACTATCACGGCGAAGTCGTGACCATCGGGCCGGACGGCAATCCCGACCACGTGGTGCCCGGGCTCTACGCTGCGGGCGAGGCGGGCTGCGTTTCGGTCCACGGGGCGAACCGTCTTGGCTCCAACTCGCTGATCGACCTCGTGGTGTTCGGCCGCGCGATCGGCCATCGCCTGGCCGAAACGATGAAGCCGGGCGCGAGCCACGATGCGCTTCCCGCCGACAGTGCCGATCTGGCGCTGACCCGGCTCGACCACTTCCGCAATGCGAAGGGCAGCCTGCCGACCGCGCGGATTCGCGAAGACATGCAGAAGACCATGCAGAAGCATGCTGCCGTGTTCCGCGACACCGAGACGCTCGCGGCGGGCAAGAAGCACCTCGCCGAGGTCAACGCCTCGATGCAGGACATCCACGTGTCCGACCGCTCGCTGATCTGGAACAGCGATCTGATCGAGACGCTGGAGCTGGACAACCTGATGGCGCAGGCCAGCGTCACCATGACCAGCGCCGACAACCGCAAGGAAAGCCGCGGCGCCCACGCGCACGAGGATTTCCCCGATCGCAACGATGCCGAGTGGATGAAGCACACGGTGACGTGGTTCGACGGCTGGGGCGGCGGTGCCAAGGGTTCGGGCAAGGGCGATATGAAGATCGATTACCGCCCGGTGCACGAATACACGCTGACCGACGATA
>CEPH01057334.1_pt1 | contig 14104 bp, 13 predicted proteins | sample 530571 | NCBI WGS metagenome assembly CEPH01 (sample SAMEA2620413, study PRJEB7988) | marine metagenome | biome: marine biome (ENVO:00000447); feature: surface water layer (ENVO:00002042); material: "saline water (ENVO:00002010), including plankton (ENVO:xxxxxxxx)" | depth 5 m | reverse complement strand
GCCTGCCACACCGAGTGCACGATCCGCAGCCCTACGTAGATCCACGCCAGCAGGATCGCGAGCGGGCTGGGGGCGAGGATCGCGAGGATCACGATGGTGGCGTAGAACAGCGTGGGCTGTTCCATCAGGTGGCTGTAGTTATGCGCCTTCCAGTTGACCTTGTCGGGGATGACCCCTTCCAGGTCCTGTCCCCGGCCACCGCGCTTGGCACCTTGCACCTGGTCCGCGATCTTCGCCATCGCGGGAAGGCGCACTGCCGCCATCCACAGCAGCACCACGAGCGACCAAGCGACGAGCACCGCGCCCGGAGCGAGCATTTGAGCCTGCATTCATTCCCCCTGATATTTTGCGCCGAGCGTGGCGCTGGGCAGCGGGCCTGTCAATCCGTGGCCCCGGCCTCGCGGGTCAGCCGCTCCAGCCGGTAGTAACCGCCCATCCCGTCGCGCCCCTCGCGCCGCCAGCCGGGCTGCGCGCCAATCTCTTGCGCGACCTCCGGCAGGTTGAGCCGGGGGGCGACGTGGAACTGCTTGAGCCACCACTTGAGGATCCGCGCGCCCAGAGTGTCGCGCGCGCTGTAGCTGCCGAAGTCGACCACGTGCAGCGACCCGCCCGGCGCCACCAATGTTGCCGCATGGCGCATCGCGCGCTCCCAGTCGGGGATCATCGAGATCGAATAGGACAAGATCACCCGCTCGAATGTCGGGCGGCCCAGCATCGCGCGGGCATCGAACTGGCGCGCATCGGCCGGCGCGAGGATCGCGCTGGTACCCAGCTTGGCCTGCGCACTGCTGAGCATTTCCGCCGAAATATCGATCCCGAACAGCCTCGTGCCGGGGTAGGCGTGCTGCACCTTGGCAAGGTTGCGCCCCGTGCCGCAGGCGATTTCCAGCACGCCGTCGCCGGACGCGCAATTCAACCCACGGATCAGATCGTCGCGCCCGAACAGGTAGTACTTGCGCGTGACGTCGTAGATGTACTTCTGCCCGCGATAGATCGAATCCATCAGCGCGGCGTGATCGTGATTGCCCCCCGCGTCGGCCATCACGTCAGCTCGTAAAGGTGCACGCCGCCGTAGATCGAGCTGCGGTCGCGCTGGGTCAGATCCTTCGACAGCTCGTCGTGATAGGTCCACTGATCGAGGATTTCGTTCGGCACGCGGCCCGGCAGCAGGCTCGGCTCGGCAGCGGTGCGGAAGAGCACCCGCGCACCCTTGCGCGCCGTGCGGGTCACTTCGCGCCACAGATCGGTCAACTGGTGATCGTCCATCCAGTCCTGCGCGTCGAGGAAGACGTAGCGATCAAGGCTCATCGCGGGTTGCGAGGAGAGGAACTCGGAAAGGTTGGCGCGCTGCACGCTCAGCCGCGCGACCCGCTCGCGCAGATCGGCATAGTTCTCGCGCTGGAGATAGGGCGGCAGCGAGGCGTTTTCGTCCTTCGAATAGCCGCGATTGAACGCCTGCCATGCGAAGTAGTTGTCCTTCACGTCGAAATCGCAGGCCAGCTTTTCGAGACGCTTGCGCAGCACTTCGGCCATCTTCTCGTCACCTGCCAGCGCGTCGTACTGCGCGGGCGGAATGCCGAGGCCGAACAGAGAGGCGGGCTGGTTGGTCACCCAGCGGACGAACTTCTTGTCGAACACCGGGGCCAGTTCGTTCTCGAACACCTCGCGCTGCTCTTCCACGCTGGGTGCTTCCAGCACCTTGCGCAGGTCCACACCGTAAAGCTTGGCGAACAGGTGGGCCATGCCGATGAAGTTGCCCAGCAGACCCTGCTTGTAGATCCCGCGCTGGAACTGGGTGATCCGGCGGCGGCCGCGAATGTCGCGCCCCTCCCAGTACTTGCGGCTTTCCGCATCCAGCAGCGGGGCGATCCGGTCTTCGTAGATCGACACGTTTTCCTTGTAATCGGAATGCGCGAAGAAACGGCGGAACAGGTCGTAATTGGGCAGCGCGTTGATCGCGGCGATCTTCAGCCGGCCCAGCGCGATGTGCGCGCGGTTGAGATCGACCGCCGTAATCGCCGCCGGGTTCGCCGTGAGGTAGCTCAGCGCGTTGCAGCTGCCGCTGGCGATGCACAGCACGCGGCTGTCCTCGTTGATCTGCAGGCCTTCCATGTCGACCACCGGGTCTTCCCAGATCTGCGCGTAGACCAGCCCGCGAAACGCGGTGGCGAAGGCCTTGTCGAGCAGCGTGTCCTTGAGGCCCGAGCTCTTGCGGACCACCGAACGGTCGATGATGTGGGTATCGCCTTGCGGCATGGGGGGTAGTCTCCGGTTGCGGTGTTCAGGCTGCGTCGGGCGCGATGGTCGCGGCATAGGCCGTGGGGTCGACATTGCGTCCGGTCAGCATGATGACGGTATCATCTTCCAGCGCTAGCTTACCGGCAAGGGCTGCCGCAAGGGCCGCCGAGCCGCCGGGCTCTGCCACGAGGCCGAGTTTCGCAAAGGCGAAGCGCTGTGCGGTGCGCACGTCTTCGTCGGAAACGGTCACGCCGGGCTGCGCACGACCGCGCAGCACATCGAGGTTGATCTGCTGGGTCGCCGGCGGCTGGAGCGCATCGCAGATGGTTGTCGGCGCATCGGACGCGACCTGCACGATCTCGCCTTGCGCCAGCGCCTGGCCGACCATGTCCCACCCTTCGGGCTCGACCGGCACGACCTTGCTTTCCGGGCAGGCCAGCGCCAGCCCCGCGGTCAGCCCGCCGCCGCCGCAACAGGCGAGGATCATTGGCGGCTGCTTGCCCAGTTGTTCGGTAAACTCGATTCCGGCGCTGCCTTGCCCTTCGATCACCCAGGCATCGGCAAAGGCGTGGACCAGCACTGCGCCGCGCTTTTCGATCTCGCGCGCGGCGACCTCGTCACGGTCCTCGCCGGGACGGTCGTAGAGGATGATCTCTGCGCCCAGCGCTCTGGTCGCCTCAAGCTTCACCTTAGGCGCGTTGCGCGGCATCACGATCGCGGCCTTGATGCCCAGCTTTTTCGCCGCCCACGCGACACCCTGCGCATGGTTGCCGGAGGAGACCGCAACCACGCCGCGCGCGCGTTCCTCTTCGCTCAGGCACGAAAGCCGCCACCAGCCGCCACGGATCTTGAACGCGCCGATCGGTTGCAGGCTCTCCGCCTTGATCCAGCAACGCACGCCGCCGATCTCGACCGGCAGCAGCGGTGTGGGCGGCAGGATCTGCGCGATGCTGCGCGCAGCGGCGATCACGCCATCGCGAGTCGGGGTGCGCATGTCGGGCATCAGTTCGTCGCTCCTGCGGGGCGGCTGACACACCTGACACAGTGTCTTGAGGTGAAAAATCCGGCTGGGTCGCGGCCATCCGGTTGATGCAGTTCGATGATGGGGTTTGGCGCGCTCATGCGCCCCCGTTAGAACCCCCGACCGGGTTAGGAAAGCACGCTTTGCCGCAATGCGCGCCGGATCGTTTGGAGGCGCGCGTCCGTTTGGCTAAGGGCGCGCGCAAAGATTCGTATTCGAAAGGAAGACACACATGGCGAAGGTTCTGGTGATCGGGGCAGGGGGCGTGAGCTCGGTCTGCGTCCACAAGATGGCGATGAACAAGGACATCTTCAGCGACATTCACCTTGCCAGCCGCACCAAGTCGAAGTGCGACAGCATTGCCGCTTCGGTGAAGGATCGCACGGGCGTGGAGATTTCGACCTACGAGATCGACGCCGAGGAAGTCCCCGCGATGGTCAACCTGATCAAGAAGATCGGGCCCAAGCTGGTGGTGAACCTCGCGCTGCCTTACCAGGATCTGCCGATCATGGATGCCTGCCTCGAGGCGGGCGTGGATTACCTCGACACCGCGAGTTACGAGCCCAAGGACGAGGCGAAGTTCGAATATCACTGGCAGTGGGCCTATCAGGACCGGTTCAAGGATGCCGGGCTCACCGCGCTGCTCGGCTCGGGCTTCGATCCGGGCGTGACCAGCGTGTTCACGATGTGGCTCAAGAAGCACAAGCTCAAGACCATCCGCCAGCTCGACATTCTCGACTGCAACGGCGGCGACCACGGGCAGGCCTTTGCGACCAATTTCAACCCGGAAATCAACATCCGCGAAGTGACCGCTCCCGCGCGGCACTGGGAGAACGGCGAGTGGGTCGAAACGCCCGCGATGCAGGTGAAGACCGAGTTCGACTTCGAGGAAGTCGGCCCGAAGAACGCCTACATGATGTATCACGAGGAGCTGGAAAGCCTCGCGAAGTTCGTCCCCGAGTTGGAGCGCGCCCGCTTCTGGATGACCTTCGGCGATGAGTACATCAAGCATCTCAGCGTGCTGCAGGCCGTGGGCATGACCAGCATCGAGCCGGTTAAATATCAGGGCCGCGACATCATCCCGCTGCAATTCCTCGCAGCCGTCCTTCCGAAGCCCGAAAGCCTGGGCGAGACGACCAAGGGCAAGACCAATATCGGCGTCATCGCGACCGGCGAAGCGCTCGACGGGTCGGGCGAAAAGACGTTCTACATCAACAATATCTGCAGCCACGAAGCCGCCTACGAGGAAACCGGCAACCAGGCGGTCAGCTACACCACTGGCGTCCCTGCGATGATCGGCTCGGCCATGATGGTGCAGGGCACCTGGGACGGCGACGGCGTGTTCAACATGGAGCAGTTCGATCCCGATCCCTTCATGGACATGCTCAACGAACATGGCCTGCCGTGGAACGTGAAGGAGCTGGACGGGCCTGTGAAATTCTGATGGTCAGCAGGTCGGCAGTAGCGGCTTTTCTGGTTCTTCTGCTGGCGGCCTGCGATCCACCTGACCAGCCATCCACCTTCAGCGAGCAGGCGTCAGCATCGCAGGCGCCGACCGGTGAACCTATGCCTGGCGCCGGACTGGCATCCGATTTTAATAAGAGTTGCCGATCCCGTTCGGATTGCGAGCATTTTTGTCGGTCGCGCGACCCGTCGGCGGAGATAGGCGAGGAGGTCGATGGCTATTGCACCTCTGACGGTTTTTCACAGGGATGCTTCAACCTCGTGCATGAAGGGAAACAGTCCGGCGAGATCTGCGCGATGTGACGCACACACCATTCGCTGACCCGGTCGGCGGATGGATCGCGCAGATCGAATCCGGTAACCTGCTCTCTTCGCACGGGAGCAATCGCAATGGGCGGAGCTATGGGTCTGACCACTATCGACGCTGAAGCGGGCGATATTACCAGGATGCAATTCGACGCGATCGTCAACGCTGCCAATTCCTCGCTTCTGGGCGGGGGCGGCGTGGATGGCGCGATCCACCGGGCGGCGGGGCCGGACCTTCTGCAGGAATGCCGCTCGCTGGGTGGGTGCGAAACAGGACAGGCGAAGGTCACCAAGGGCTATCGCCTGCCCGCATCGCACGTCATCCACACCGTCGGCCCGGTCTGGCGCGGCGGCGATCATGGCGAGCCCGAGCAGCTGGCGAGCTGTTACCGGGAGTCGCTAGCCCGTGCGGTCGAGATCGGCGCGCGCAGCGTCGGCATTCCCGCCATCTCGACCGGGATCTATGGCTATCCGCTCGATCGCGCCGCGCAGGTCGCGGCCCGAACGGTCGCGGATGTGGTGGCGGAGAATCCCGACGCCTTCGACCGCATCGCGCTGGTGTGTTTCGACGAGGAGGCGCTGGCTGCATTCGAGGCTGCTCTGGAGAATGTGCAGTGAGCCCGAAACTTGCGCTGCTGGCCCCGATCGCCCTGCTGGCCCTGTCCAACATCGTGATGAACGTTGCGTGGTATGCCAACCTCAAGGCGCCGGAGAAGACGCTGGTGTGGGCGATCGGTGTGTCGTGGCTGATCGCGCTGGGTGAATATGTGTTTGCCGTGCCCGCCAACCGGATCGGCATTGCCGCCTATTCGCTGGCCGAGCTCAAGACGATCACCACTATCTTCTCGCTAGTCGGCTTCGTCATCGTCGCTTTCTTCATGTTCGGGGAAAAGCCCGGTCTCAACCAGCTGATCGGGTTCGCGCTGATCGGCGCGGGGTCGTTCTTCATCTTCAAGCCGTGATGGCGCAATCGGTGGGCGGGCCGGTTCGGGCCGGTTGACACACCCTTGGCCGACTGCGTTTGGCTGACCGCCGAACGAACGAAACAGCCGGAGACTTTCAGACCATGCGCAAGATCGCCCTCGGGTGCCTGCTTCTCGCCTCGCTGGGCGCGTCCAATCCCGCCGTCGCGCAGGACGCAGCAACCGAGCCCGCCCAGAGTGCACAGGCCTTCGATGCGGCTGCGGCGTGGGACGAGTTCGAGCAGCTGCTGCGTGACAAGTACGCCTATATCGAGCGCGATGACATCGACGTCGGAGCGCAGCTGGACCACTCCCGCGCGTTGGCCGCGAAGGCGCCCGACAAGGCGGCGCTGCGGCGGATCATGCACCGTACCGCGCTGACCTTCATGGACCCGCACCTGATCGTTGGCCCGTTCGAGGATGACGACTACGCGATCGTGATGACCGCTGCCGATCTCGATGCCCGGTTCGAGGATGGCAAGGCGGTGATCGTCGACGTGCGGCGCGGATCGCCTGCCTCCGATGCGGGGCTGCGGCCGGGTGACGAGGTGCTGTCCATCGGCGGCAAACCGGCGAAGGCGGCCGCGCAGGCTCCCTTCGGCGAGGTGCTCCCCGATCCCACCGCCGCGCAGCTCGACTACGGGCTGACGCTGGCGGTCAATGGACAGCGCAAGGGCGATCGCACGCTGAAGATCCAGTCGGCCAAGGGGCAGGTCCGCACCTTCGAGCTGGCGTCGACGCGCGACTGGGCCAATTCGCTGAACGACCGGAAACTGGTCGACCTCTCCTTCGTCGGCACGGGCGGCGATGTCGCGGTGCTCACGCCGCTCAATTCGCTGGGTGACAATGGCACGATCACCGCCTTCGACACGGCGATGAAGGAGGCCATCGGCGCTGGCGCACGCGCGATCATCCTCGACATGCGCGAGACGCCGAGCGGCGGGAACACCGAGGTCGGCCGTTCGATCATCGGGCACTTCACCGACCGGGTGAGCCCCTACCAGATGCACCGAATCCCTGCGCTGGAGCGCGAGTTCACCGTGCCGCGCCAGTTCGTCGAATACGTCTTCCCGCGTGAGCCGAACTTCACCGGCCCCGTGTTCGTGCTCCACGGTCGGTGGACCGGCAGCATGGGCGAGGGGATCGTCATCGGGATGGACGCGGCGACCAATGCGACCACGATCGGCTCCAACATGGGCGATCTGCTGGGCGGGCTGTGGAACGAGCAGCTCGAACTGAGCGGCGCGCGCGTCGATCTGGGCGGCGAAGCGCTGTTCCACGTCGACGGAACCCCGCGAGAGGATTACGTCGCGGACATTGCGATCGAGCCCGCCAGCACGGCGGACGACGGGACCGATCCGGCCCTTGCCGAAGCGCTGCGGCTGTTGGAGAAGCGCTAGTCATGGAAACAAGAGCCGGCGACCCGGGCGCCTTCGCCCAATTCGATCTCTCCCGCGTAGATACGCCCGCCTTCGTGGTCGATGCCGCGAAGCTGCGCGAGAACTGCCGTATCCTTGCGGAAATCCGCGACGAGGCGGAGATCAAGATGCTCAGCGCGCTCAAAGCCTTCAGCATGTGGAGCACCGCGCCGATCATCGGCGAATATCTCGACGGGGTGTGCACTTCGGGCCTGTGGGAAGCGCGGCTGGCGAGCGAGTTTTACGATGGCGAGATCAGCACCTATTGTGCCGCCTACAAGCCCGAGGAGCTGGAAGAGGTCGCGCGGCTTTCCGACCATGTGATCTTCAACTCGCCCGGCCAGATGCGGCGCGCGGCGCTGATTCTGGAGCAGGCGAAGGCGAGCGGTGGGGCGTTCGATGTCGGCCTCAGGATCAATCCTCAGGTGCCCACCGGCGAAGTGCCGCGCTACGACCCGTCTTCGCCCGGCAGCCGCCTCGGCTTTCCGCTCAGCCAGCTTACCGAGGAGCATATGGAGGGCGTGGAAGGCATCCACTTCCACAACCTGTGCGAGCAGGGCTTCGAGCCGCTGCACCGCACGTGGGACCGGGTGTTCGACGCGATCGAGCCGTATTTCGGACAGCTCAAATGGATCAACATGGGCGGCGGGCATCACATCACGCGGGCCGACTACGAGCGCGAGGAGCTGATCGAGTTCCTGCGCGACGCGAAGGACGATACCGGCGCGGAAATCTATCTCGAACCGGGCGAGGCGGTCGCGCTCGACGCGGGCATCCTCGTGGGCACGATCCTCGACACCGGAGAGAACGACGGCCCGATCGCGATCACCGACATCTCCGCCACCTGCCACATGCCCGACGTGATCGAAGCGCCGTACCGGCCCGCCATGCTGCACGAGAAAGCGGGCGAGCCGCCGGTGCGCCTCGGCGGCCCGTCATGCCTCGCGGGAGACGTGATCGGCGAATATTCGCTGCCCGTGCCCAACGAGGCGGGGCAGCGGATCGCCTTCCTCGACCAGGCGCATTATTCGATGGTGAAGACCAACACGTTCAACGGCGTCCCGCTCCCCTCGATCTGGCTGTGGGACAGCGAAACCGACGTGCTCGAATGCGTGAAACGCTTCGGGTACGAGGAATTCCGCAACCGCCTGTCGTAACGCGAAAAGGGCGGTTTCCTGCCCGCTCATGCCGGGGGCGACGGGGGTTGCGGAACCCTCTTCGGAACTCCTAGGCTGGGCAGCGTTGAATCATCAGATGCTGCGCATACCGATTTCTCTTGCATCATGCTGCGGAACGCCTATTTGCGCGCCTCCGCTGCCCCAAGGGGACTCTAACCGCAAGGCAGCCCTTGTCTGAAACCTAACCGTTTTGGGGGTCCCTTGAATTGGCCACTTATCCCGACGCTCGATCCGTAGTTGCGGCGCTTTCGCCTGACGAACCGGTTATCCTGAACCGTCCGCACGCTGCGGCAAGCGCTGCGCGTTTCTTCGTGGACGGCTTTCGCGGGCGTGCACTCTACGCGGTCAAAGCGAATCCTTCGCCCGATCTGATCGGTATCCTGTGGGACAACGGGATCACCCATTACGACGTCGCCTCGATCGCCGAGGTCCGGCTGGTACGCGGGCTGCTGCCCGATGCGGAGCTGTGCTTCATGCACCCGGTCAAGCCGCGCAGCGCGATTGCCGAGGCGTATCACCAGCACGGCTGCCGCACCTTCAGCCTCGATAGCGAGGAAGAGCTTGCCAAGATCGTCGACGCGTGCCGCGCGCCCGACGGCAGCCCGGCAAAGGACCTCAAGCTGCTGGTCCGCCTGCGCGTCTCTTCCGAATTTTCCGAGCTGTCGCTCGCCAGCAAGTTCGGCACCGATCTGATTGACGCCCCCGTGCTGCTGCAGCAGACCCGCCAGCATTGCGACTGGCTGGGCGTGTGCTTCCATGTCGGCAGCCAGGCGATGACGCCGTTTGCCTATGTGCAGGCGCTCGAGCGTGCGCGCGCTGCGATTGCTTCGTCCAGCGTGGTGATCGACATCATCGACGTGGGCGGGGGCTTCCCGAGCATCTACCCGGGCATGGAGCCGCCGCCGCTCGAAGACTATTTCGACGTCATCTTCCGCGCATCCGAATCGCTGCCGATTTCCTATTCGGCGGAGCTGTGGTGCGAACCCGGCCGGGCGCTGTGCGCGGAATATTCCTCGCTGCTGGCCAAGGTCGAAAAGCGCCGCGGGACGGAGCTGTACATCAACGACGGTGCCTATGGCGCGCTGTACGATGCGGCGCATCTGGGCTGGAAATTCCCAGTCCGCGCGCTTGGCCATGACGAGCATGCCGCGAGCGAGGACTTCTCCCTCTACGGCCCGACCTGCGACGATGCGGATTACATGGAAGGGCCCTTCGCGCTTCCGGCCGACATCAAGGCGGGCGACTATGTCGAGATCGGCATGCTGGGCGCCTATGGCGCGGCGATGAAGACCGACTTCAACGGCTTCGGCGCGAATATGGCGATCGTGGTCGGCGACGATCCGATGCAGACTCTCTACGATGGTCGCCGCGAGCGCCCCGAGACGGACAACGTGGTCAACCTGCGCTAATGAAGCAGATCGGACTGTGGCTGGCGTTGCTTATACTTGCGCTGCCGCAGTCCCTGCTGGCGCGCGACTTGATCCACGAAGAACGTTCGATCCCGGCGACGGACGAGCGGCCGATCACCTTCTACGTCGATAGACCGGCCACCGACGGCAAGCTTCCGATGCTGCTGGTGGTCGACGGATCGGGCTGCGCGGGTCAGCTGCGCGAGACCGATTGGGGGACTTATGCGCCCGGCGCCGATGATCCGGTGCCTTATGCGCGCGTGATGGTGGAAAAGCCTGGCGTCGCTGCCGAGACCCCGCACGGGGCCGAGTGCTCCGCTGCCTTCCACCGTTACTACACCATCCAGAACCGTGTGCTCGATCACCTGCGCGTGCTCCAGCATCTGAACGCGAATGCAGACTGGTGGAACGGTGAGGTCTATGTCTGGAGCTGGTCCGATGGCGGAGACGTGGCCGCGCAGATCCTCACCTACCGGCCCGATATCGACCGTGCAGTGCTGGGTGCGATGGGCGGCGGTCTGACGATGGCCGAGCATTTCGAACGCTTCTGGGTCTGCCCCGAAGACATGGCCGGGGACCGCGAAGCGTGCCTTGCCGATCTGCGCAGCGACTTCGCGGCGATCGAGGCCAACCCGAACGGCACCGACATGTGGAATGGGGAGAGCTACGCCACCTGGGCCTCGCGCCTGCGCACGCGCCTGTCGGCCCCGCTGATCGACAACCGCGTTCCGATCCTGATCGTTCATGGCGATCGCGATTTCGAAAGCACACCGGTCGCAAGCGCCCGGAAACTGGTCGCGGATCTTGAGGCGGCAGGCAATCCCGCTTTCACCTACTGGGAAGTGCGCGGGATGGAGCATTCCTGGCGCAACCTGCCCGAAGCGCGCCAGAAGGCGCTGGTGGACGCGATGCTTGTCTGGCTGCTGACTGGCGAGGTCGATGCCGACCAGGTGCGGCTGGCAGTCGAGGGCGAGTAGCGGACGGCCATCAAGGCGTCGCTTCTTTCCGCGCCGCCTTCTGCGCTTCCCATTCGGCCATGCGCATCGCCTGATAGCGGCGCAGCAGCTCGACCCTGCGGGGGCGGAAGCTCGTCTCGCCCAGCTCCAGCCGGTCCATCCGCGCGACCTCGAAGGTGCGGTATCCTTCGCGCAGCAGGCACCAGCCGACGACCATCAGCGTGGTCGGGCTGTAGGACAGGCCCAGCGGGAGGATTTCGCGCTGGGTGACCTGCTCCTGCCGGTCGCGATAGGTAATTGTCACGCTCGTCTCGTCCCAGCAGGCCTGACGTAGCAGGTCGACATCGACCGCGATTTGCCGGCGCTCTGCGGGCATGCGCCACGATCGCATGATCGCGTGCATGGACTGGCGCGCCTGTCGATCGGGCAGGGTGGCGATGATCCGCGCCATCGCGTCGCGCCCGGCCTTGGCGAGCCGCTCGTCACCCAGCTCGTCCAGACTGCCCACCGCCAGCATCAGCGCCTCTGTTTCGAGGCGGGAAAAGCTCTGCGGCGGCAGCGCGGGGTCTTCGGTCAGCGTGTAGCCGTAGCCCGCTGCGCCATCGATCAGCACGCCGCCTGCGCGCAGCGTGGCGATGTCGCGATAGAGCTGGCGCTGCGAGATCTCGGTTTCCGCTGCCAGCCGCTCCGCCGTGACGGGCGAGGGCAGCCGCCTGAGCGCGGCGAGCAGTCGCATCAACCTGTCCTGCCGTGCCATCGCTGCTGCCTCTTTCTGTCAGGAGGGCGGGCATATCCCTGCGCTAGTGCAAACGGAAAGGAAAAAACACATGCTTACGCTCTATCACTCGCCCCAGTCGCGCTCGGACACGGTCGTCGATCTGATCCGCATGCTCGGCGCGGATGCCGATATTCGCGAGGTCACGATCCGTCGCCAGGATGGCTCGGGCGCGCAGGACGCCAGCAATCCGCACCCAGAAAAGAAGGTGCCCTACCTCGTCGATGGCGACGAGCATGTGCGCGAGCGCGGGGCGATCATGCTCTACCTGACCGACAAGTACCCGCAGGCCAAGCTGGGCCCGCTGCCGGGCGAGGCGGGGCGCGGGGCGTATCTTTCGTGGCTGTCCTACTATCAGGGCATCATGGAGCCGCTGCTGATCCTCCAGTGGGCAGGGATCGAAAATCCGGTCGTCACGGACGGGCTGGGCGACATGGAGCGGATGCTGGAGACGCTCAGCGTGCCCCTGCGCAGCGGCCCGTGGCTGCTGGGCGAACGGTTCAGCGCGGCGGACATGCTGCTGAGCTCGCCGTTCCAGTGGTTCGGCGATGCACTGCCCGCGGGGCCGGAGGTGAAGAGCTGGGTGGAGCGCTGCGCGGCCGAGATGGCCGAAGTTACCGCCTAGGAGAGTTCGGGGAGGGCCGGGCAGGCTCTCCCCTCAGCCGTCGAACCCGACGAAGCGGACGGTTTCGTCCAGCGGCTTGCGTTCGGAGACCACGGCATTGGCGGGGAAGTCCGGGTCGGGCCAGCCCATCGCGACGCAGATCATGATCACCTGATCCTCGGGGATATCCGCATGCTCGCGCACCACCGGGCTCTGCATGATCCCCTGCGAGTTGATCACGCAGCCCAGCCCGCGCGACCATGCCGCGTTGACCAGCGCATTGGTGATCGCGCCGCAATCGAACGGTGCGATATCGCTGCCGAGAATGTCGCGATCATAGGTCACGACGACCGAGACGGGCGCATCGAACTGGCGGAAGCCGCGCAGCGTCCAGTCCTGCCTGCGCTCCTTGTCCTCCCGCTCGATCCCCATCGCACCGAACAGCTGCTTGGCGACATCGATCTGGCGGCGGCGGTGATGCTCGGGCGGGTCGCCCTCGGGCCGACGGAATTCGCGCGTGTCGGGATTGCCCGCGAGGATGCCCTCGGTGTTGCCCCGGCGGATCGCGTCGAGCGGATCGCCGGTGACGACGGTGAAGTTCCAGCACTGGTTGTTGTAGCTGGACGGCGCACGGGTCGCGAGTTCGACGATCTCCTCGATCAGTTCGCGCGGGACCGGCTTGTCCAGAAAGCCGCGAATGCTCCGGCGGCCGGTGACGACCTCGTCATACGTCTGATTGCGATTGCCGGCCACGCGTGTCTCTCCCTGTTTCAGGCCAATCGGGTAGCGCGGGTGAGGGGGCGCGGCAAATCCGTTACGGAAGTGCGGGTCAGGGGCGCGCGGCGGGCAGGCAGCGGCCGGTCGCGGGCTGGGCGAACAGGCGGCAATCGAAGAATACCGCCTCCGGATTGCCGTTGCGCGGCGCGAGGTAGCTGAAGCGCAGCTGGCGGCGCGCCTCGTTCGATAGCGGCAGCTCGCTCGGGATCGCGCTCGCCTCGCTCCAGCCATAGACCTGGCAGAACCTTTCACCAGGGCACAGCGTGCGTGCCTGCGCGACGATCGCCGCAGGATCGTCGCCCGCGCCGACCAGCACGAAATGCGCGCCCGGGCCGGGGCCTTGCGGGGCCGCTGGCGCGGCGGAGGTGCTCGCCGAAAGCTCGGCCTTATCCTGCCCGCCCACATCCTGCTTGGCGGTAATGCTGCGCACCGCGCGCTCGTCACCCAGCAGGTGGGGCAGCAGCGTCTCGTCGCGTACGACCGCCTGCGCGGTGCTGCGCAGCGCCATCGGATCGGGCTCGCCCCCGCGATAGGTCGCGTTGAGCGCGGTTCCGGTGCCCCAGAAGCCGCGCCAGCGGAAGAACAGGTGCGGGCCGACGGTGGCGATCTTGTCCAGCTTGGGACTCCACCAGGGATAGACGTAGTTCGCGTGGTAATGGGTCGCGATGCCGACGGTTTTGTCGACCCGTCCGCCGAGCGCTTCCTCCGCCCGCTGGCGCGCCGCGCGCCACTGGCTTTCGGGGTAGCTGCGGGCGAGCGATCCGTCGCAGGTGAAGGTGAACTGGCACCCGGTGCGCCGCTCCGCCCCTTGGTAGACCACGCCGCACACCGTGTTGGCAAAAGCGGGGTGGCGCGTGCGGTTGAGGATGACCTGCATCACCGCGCGCTGGTCCGCATCGCCATAGCCCGCCTCCGCCATCGCGGCGAGCGCGAGGCAGTCACGCGCACGCGTGCGGTCGGCGGCGCTGCCGGTGAAGCGGAACGGCGGGGCGATGC
>CEPH01020172.1_pt1 | contig 14173 bp, 20 predicted proteins | sample 530571 | NCBI WGS metagenome assembly CEPH01 (sample SAMEA2620413, study PRJEB7988) | marine metagenome | biome: marine biome (ENVO:00000447); feature: surface water layer (ENVO:00002042); material: "saline water (ENVO:00002010), including plankton (ENVO:xxxxxxxx)" | depth 5 m | reverse complement strand
TGAGAGTATCTCCGGATACTTGAAAATCTTGTTCTGGTTCAACTTCTGCTTCTGGTTCGACTTTTGCTTCTGGTTCAACTTCTGCTTCTGGTTCGACTTTTGCTTCTGGTTCGACTTTTGGTTGAGCCTCTCTTTCGCCTTCTTGTTCTTCTGGTTCGACTTCTGCTTCTGGTTCTTCTCCGACGCCGGTTTCTTCGGCGTCGGTTTCTTCTCCATCCGCAAACAAGCCATCGATTTCTTTGTCCGATAGATATGACGCAATCTGTTGAATTGCTTGAGCGACTAGTCCAGGTTTTTCTTTTAAAATATCAACCAATTGTTTTGCCATTTCAGGACTAACTTTATTTAATTCAGATACTGCTTTTCCTATTCTCTGTCTCACTGGTTCTTCTAGATCTCTAAGGGTTGCTTCTTGTACTGGTGTGTTTCTAAAAAAATGTAAAAAATATAAAATTGCCTTTCGTGCATTTTTGTTTCCACCAAATGCTTTATACAAGTTGGTTCCAATATAAGTTCTCTTGTCCTCTTTGGAAATCTTTGGCAATTCGAGTTGCTGTTTTTCCTCGGGTTCGACTTCTGTTTCTGGTTCTTCTTTGGCGCCGAAATATTCCTTTACAGCCTTCTCGACCTCATCGTAGTTGTAAATTTTTTGTTTTAACCATTTTACTCCGCTATTTTTTTCGGAAAAAGCATCTGCCAGTCCTTTTCCGTTGTCGGGGATGTTTTCCTGTTGTGCCACTCTTTCAATGGCACTTTTTATGCCTTTTGGTTTAATGATTAGTCGCGAATTTGGTCCAGAGCCAATCTCTTGAAGATTGGCTTCGTTTGCTGCGTGGCTTAAGAAGACAAATTGCTCCTTAAAACCCACTGGAGAATTACTTTTAAATAATTCAAAATCATCTTCTGAAAGTCCAATCTTGGTTGAAATTTCTCCCATGTTGAGGTTTCCAACATCTTTGACGGGGCTTTGGTCGGCATTTTCTAGACTTTGATCAAGTTTTTGCTGTGCTTCTTTTTGGTTCTCATTATTTTCACCAAAAAGCGCAATAGAAATAAACTCGTGCACTGCTTTTTTATATTTATTTCTTTGCTCTGGGGTGAAAGTTTCAATTGCCGGTGGGGTATTTTTATCGCCATAGGGATAAATCGGCTGTTGATTATCTACGTTGTAGTATTTTTGTAGTGCTTTGGCAATTTTTTTCTTGTCGTCTTCAGTTTGCTCTTCTTTTCTTAGAAGTCTATACAACGCATTCAAATCGCGTCTTATTCCTTCTTTAGCATTTCTAAACGACGGTTCTCCCCGGGTTTTTGAATCATTGATCACCATTTCTTCAACAATAAGACGAGCGACAACGCTTGTGGTTGCCATTTTTGTTTCCAATAGTTTTCTTATCAAAGGATGCTTTGATATTTGAATTGCTAAGTTTCTATCGTTCATTGTTTTCTCCAAGTTTCTTGCTTAGTTGGTCGTCTGCAAATTTAATAAATCGACTAATATCACCTTTTGGAAATGCCTTAAACATTTTCACAATAAGATCTGCAGAGGCTTTAACTTCTGCGGGAGATGCGCCTTTGATTTGCCCTACTTGTTTAGAGAGATTCATAAGAAACGCTTTCAGTTGTTGAAGTGTCTTTGTGTCGTCTTCAGTATTTTGTTGTGCCTGAGGTTCCTGTTCATTTAAACGTTCAACCTCTTCTTGTATAATCTCTTTAATTCTTGTTTCTGTTAGTTTCACTTTGTTTACCTCATTGTGCCATTGCTGCGACATTAACTAGTTGACCAGATTTTCCAGCAACTTTTACAACATCTGCTGTGTCTGTTAGATTGGTTATTGCTTCGTATGCTTTAATTAAATTTGGAGCAGCGTCAATTGCATTTAAAACTTCTTCGGCAGCGCTAAAAGCCTCACCGGTCATAAGGCCAACAATAATCGAAACAATTGAAATCGCTACCGTCATGTTTTCATCTTGCTTCAATGCATTCAATGCTCTTTCTATTTTTGATGCAATTCCAGAATTTACCTGTTTTATTGCGGGTATTAATTTGAGGGCGCCATTTACTGCGGTTTCCAAAACTTTTTTTATTGTACCCTTCTTTAAATCAGAGTACGTATTAAAAGCCTTTTTTGCAAAATCTCCAACTTTAGCCAAAATTTCATTTAGTTCTGCTTTTGCTTCCGTTAGAGTTTTTATCTCTTTGACAAATTCAGCGACCAATTGCTCGTGAAGAGTATTTGCTCTCCAGTTTTCCATGATCAGTTTCATATTGCTTGACATCTTAAAACCTCAATACCATAAATAGCAAAATGGGAGGCTTTTTGCCTCCCATAAATTAATTATAAACTTCATCATCTCCATCTGGCGGTGGAGGAACTTGCATCAATTGTTCAAAGAATTGCTTCAGTTCTGGATTCTGTGACAAGTACCAGCCAGTTGTTGCAATTATTGACAGTTCTTTCAAATCAAAACCATGTCGACCTGCTCTTTCTGAGACGTCCATAATCTGGTTCATAATTGCGCTCATGCGACCAGATTTATCTTTCTTTATCTTTTCAACAATCTCATTGATTGCTTCGGGACTAAAAATACTATCTTTCATTTTTTCTCCTTATATGAAATCTTCCCACTCTTTCGGGATAACTTTGTCACGCAACAGCACATGAATGTTCCACCTGGGAACAGAGGGTTTTTTAATTAAAGGCATCCTTGCTTCTTCCGGAGTTCTATTTCCTTTTTGTGAATTACATTTTTTACACGATGCAACTATATTTGTCCAGTTTTTGTCACCCCCACGAGATTTTGGAATTACATGATCCATAGTCAGATCATTAAACATAAATCTGTTACCGCAATACTGGCATTTGCTTTTATCTCTCCAGATAACATTTTTTCTGTTGCATGCATAACTCATAAAATCTTTTCTTACATAACTTTTTAAAACGATGACAGCAGGAAAAAAACCGTCAGAATATTTTAAAACCACGTTCGCTCTCCCTGTGTAGCACATGTTAAAGCCTTTGAACCTATCGATGATTTCAATAGGTTGCCATGCTGCATCGAGTTTGAGAGTATAACGAGGTTCCACATAATAGTTAGTTTTTAGAAAGCAGTTTTCCTGCTGATGACTCTAATGGAAGTTTTTCTTTTGCTGCATCTGATAAGGAAAACCCCTCTACAAATGATTTTAGTTCTCCAAATGCTCTTTTATAGTCGGGCTCCATAATCAACTCTGTTTTACCAGCATGACCATGTATTGCTCTAACTTCTCCGATGTTATCGTAAACCGTCACTGAGGGATGTTCGGAAAGCCATGTAAGACAAACCTTACCATTGTCAAAAATAAAGCCTTGTGCTATACGTCCAGTGCCTGAGACACCCGACTCATCCTCTGTTCTGTTTAAATAAAAAATTTTCATAACCATAATTCCTCGCTACTTTCAGAATCTAAATCTTCTGTTGTTGCTTCTGCGGGAGATTTTATTTCTTCTGAATTTTTTATTTCCGCAGCGATTCCAACATATCTAAATAGTTCCAATAAGATTTCGAAAAAACCGGTTTCTGTTAGTGGTTTTATTTTCATTGTTGTATCATCTATTCTAACCTCGGCTATTTCTTCAAAGACATCATAGCCAACAAGCAATGCACCATCATCTTCGTACACAATAAAATGCATTGAGACGAGATGATCAAAAAGGCCATTTTTAAATTTTTTTGGATTGTAGTCTGGGATCGATGTCAGATCAAATCCATGCTTTAATGCTCTCTTTAAGATAACTTTCACACTACTCATGCTATTCTCGGTATGATAATTTGCTCTATAATTTCTTTTGTGTGAGTTGGTCCATCAACCCAAAAACTTTTATGTGGCTGTAGAGCATCAAAAATTTCTTTATCATTTCCATTATCACCACATCGATCACCTAAAAAATAAATTTCATAGTCTGGAAAATGCTGAAGAGCAAATGTTTTGTTCCATCCTTTTGGATAAATGTCAAAAGACGTTTCCCCGCCCAGTTTGATAGATACAGGTATCCTAGAGTTAGTGAACTCCTCTTTTAGTTGTTGAAGTACTGTTCTTCGAAAAGTTGAAGTACCAAAACTTTTATCAAAACTTGAAAATCTCTCTCTATCATGATTAAGAGCGTTTCTTCCTATAGGGCACCAATTGATCATTGATTCTCTATACGAAATGTAATGTCCGGTTAATGGTATATCGTAATGTGACACTATGTGATTTTGATAATCAATTAATTTTTTCATTATTGTTTGAAAATCAGAATCGCCCAGTTCTTTTCGCATGTCTTTTTTAAATCCAATCTTATGAGTACCGGTTTTACAAGAAGGCGGAGCACAATGCTTAGTTCCATTGCAAGGAAGAATATGCAATCTAAGTTTGATGTTATCTTTCGTTGTCAGGAAGCCGCACTGCTGCATAATGTAATCATAATCACTACCGCTCACTATACCAATCTCTGCATGTTCGCAGAGATTAGCAAGCGTCTCAACAAGACTGTAATCTAAATGTTCTCTTGGAGGAGTAAGTGTCCCGTCCATGTCAAATAAAACTAATTTTTGCATTGTGCTCCAGGTGTTGTTGTGTAGTAATATTATAACACACTGGTGAGTACATGTCAAATTTTTTTTAAAAAAATTTTAACTTGCTGCTAAAACTATCTTACAGATGTGTTCAACGCGCTCTATGTGTTCAAAAGCATCCCATGGATTTCCTGCTATTGCGGTCACACCATGACACTCTTGGCCAACAATATCATATGCAATCTTTCCATCTTTTCCCAAAAACTTCTCGTACGTTTGATCCGCTAGGTCTTGTGATGTTGCTTCAAGCCTTGGAACATTTGGACCTGTTCTGGTGTAGCGAAATACCTCTGGGAAATCTTTAACAATATCATTAAGTTGCCATCCACGATACATTGCAGCAACACAATAAGTGGGGTGAAGGTGAAGAACTGAAGTGGTTTTTTTCACATCTTTTAATAAATTCCAATGCATCCACAATTCTCCAGAGGGTCTAAGGGGTGGGATCTCAAGGATCTCTTTACTTTTGATTTTTATTTTTACAATGTGCTCTGGATGTAGTATTGTTTTTCTCCATCCGGATGGTGTGATGTAGAGGAAGGGTCTGTTTCTCATACGAACAGAACAGTTTCCATCGCGGGTTGTTATCCAGCCTCTCTTGTAGGCTTCTCTCATTACATCGCCAATTGCTGTTAGCATTTTACCACTTCTTGCACGACCAGTAGCGTGCTTTTGTTTTTGGTCCTGGGTTGTCACAATTATGTCTAGCTCTAAAATTCTTTCTAGCTTTGGGGTTGTTTTTGCGAATTTTCATAGTTTTTTCGCCTTTTTTCTTGGCAGAAGTTCCACCATGACCAAAATTAACTTTTTTTGCTTTGATACGTCCTTTGGCATCTTTTTTACCAGAGTTGACATAAACTTTAAATTTCTTAACATCTCCTCGCATTGGCTTGTTTAATTTAACTGTCTTTCCATTATAAACTGCTTCTTCAATCTGCTCTTCGTTGAGACCGTCAACTTCAATATAATCCCCATCTTCATGCTGTTTAACATTTTTCATTTTTTCTAATTGTTTTTTAATTGATGCTTTTGTCTCATCTGGTAGTGCTTTTAAGAGTGGATCTAATCCTAGAGCGCCCCCTTCTTTTTCAAAGGTTTTTAAGATTGTATCAATTTCTTCTTTATTCAATTCTTCGTTTAAAGATTCATTCTTCTTTGATTTATTGCCCCAATTTTTTGCTCCAACTTTGCGGCATTTTACAAGTGCACCAGAGGCATACGCTGAGGGCCATACATCATAGCGAGATCTTACTTTATGATAGCATGCATCTTTTTTGCCCTTTTTTTTCTTCTTTTTCTTTTTACGTTTTTTTCTTTTTTCGTCCAAGACGGCCTGTAGTTCTTCATTTATAATTTCTCTGATGTCATCAGTTGTCAATTCCATTGATTCGTTCCTTTTTTTCTTAGATCCTTTTTTCCCCCAAGATTTACCTTTACCTCTTTCCTTGCATGCACTAGGAGTAGGACGACATGCAGGGTACTTTTTTCTTTTTTCTCCGGATGAACGGCCACATGATTTGTAGCCGCCTTTTCCATCAGGCGCATTACAATCAACCCATCCACCTTTTTTGCCTTTGGCTCCTTTTCTCTTAAACCAATCACGCAGAGAGGATTCTTTGGAAGATTCACTGCCGGCTTTTTTTCTTTTTTTTCGTTTCTTTTTTTCTTCAAGTTCAGACATAGTACTTTAATTAGTATCATCTGGTAGTTCGTAATTACAATCTTCAGGTTTTATGTTAAATTTTTTTATCTCTTCTCTTAATTGTCTTTCTGTTATGCCCAATACCCCTGCTGCATCTTTCGGTGTTCTTGTTGCTGAGAGTGCAAACATGATACAAGCCTCCCTTACGAGATATTTTAATGACCGGAGTATTGGAAAACCGTAGAGTTTATTGTTAACATGAGAAGCAGCAAGTTCTAATTTAAGAGCTATTATTTCTTCTAGTGTTAAAGAATTAAGAATTGTTTCAAAATTTGAATTAATTTTCTTTTGACTATTCAGTTTTTTTCTTATAGAGTAGTTTTCAAACTTACCTTTATATTCTCTTAATTTCTTTTTCCACATAGTATTTTATATTATATATAATATTATTTTAATATACTTTATTAATATTATTTGACATTATAATAGTAATATGTTATATTATATATGTTGTTGTTATTCTGCAGGAGAAGCCGGTTCATCCACTGTTTTCTGTAGTTCTGTTTCAAACTTATCAAAGTAAAGTTTTGTATTTGTCAGGAGGTAATCTATGAAAACTTCTTTATCTTTAATATTAGCTAGCATGTCAAAAGCATCTAAGATGTATTGGGAAACCTTTCTAAATGTAGTATATGCCATATTTCTCCCAGTTTCATCCATTCCTTCAAGGCCACCACCAAAATCAGCCTTTTCATCTGGTTCTTCATCTGGTTCGACATTTAATTTTTTATCTTCGTCTTTCTTATCAGTAAGATCAATCTGGACTTCTGCTTCTTCTAGAGCAGCCAATTCGTCTTCAAGATCACCTTGCTCTTCTGTTTCTTCAAAATCTTCTTCTGCTTCTTCTGCTGTATCTTCAGCATCTAGGTTTGAAGGTTCTGATAGTAACGTTCCTCCATCACCATACTTTGCATTGTTCATTGAAGGAGCAACAGCATCTTTCATTGCTTTCAAAATGTGGGCTCGAAATGAATCTCTTTGGGATTGGTCTGTTGTAAGGCGTTTATAATCTGTTCTAAGAGTTGGGATTGCTTTTTTCAAAACATCTTCCAAAGTATTTATAGCGGTCGATCGATGCGGATGAATATCAGAGATGTCTCCTTCTTTTAAAAGTCGTCTAATGACTTTTCGAAGTTCATGTTCTTGTCTTTCCTGTTGTAGCATAACTTTAGAAATTTTTTTTCTAATGTATTCTCTTAAGACTTTTTCTTCTTCGCTCATTGCTTTTTCTTCCTTTGCTAAATTTAAAAACTCTTGAATGTTTTTGATTTCAATTATTTCATTTTTCATGAGTTCTTCTCGAAAAGTCTGGGTTGGATTGCATCTTGTTTGGCGTATCTTTTTGCATCCCTTTTTTTCTTTTCTGCTTCTTTTCGTTCTTTTGTTTTCTTTTCATTCTCCTCGCGATTTTCTTCCGTCGACAAAAACTCCATCGCATCTTCAACAGTTTTGATGTGGTCATAGTTTTTTATCGCATCCTTTGCTTCCCTAACTTTCTTTGCTGCTTCCCTAGCTTTCTTTTCTGCTTCTTTTCGTTCTTCTGTTTTCTTTTGATTCTCCTCGCGATTTTCTTTCGTCCTTAAAAATTCAATGGCATCTTCAACAGTTTCGATGTTATCATAGTTTTTTATCGCATCCTTTGCTTCTTTCCCCAGTGCCTTCATCAGGTCTGGCTGTCGTTCATCTTTGTATTGTTTTCTCATGTCTTTAATGTCCTTATCACCCATAAAGTTAAAAAACTGTAGTCTTTCGGCTTCGGCTTCAGCCTCGTCATCGGTCAAATCTCTTTTTTTTTTTCGAGCCATTTCTTTAAGTTGTTTGCGAATTTCATTTTTGATAATTTTCATCATACGAGATTCTTTGATTTCTTTTTTATCTTCTTTTTCCTTAAGAAAAGCAGGAACTTTACCATGGCCTTTCTTACCATCTTTATTCAGATCTTTCCCAGCAGGTTCATCTTTCATTGGCATTTTGCCATCTTTTGAAGATTTTTCATCATCAGAATCTTTCTCTTCCTTTTCTTCAGAGTCTTCCTCTTCAGATTTTTCATCCTCATCAGAATCTTTTCCTTTCTTTTTGGCTGCCTGTTCGTCTTGATATTTTTTCAAACCGGCAGGGATTTCTCCTTCCTTCAATAGACCGAGATCCATTTTGAATCCGAACTTCTCGGAAAGGTTTTCCATAAGTTCATTGTTTTTCCATTTTTTTGTAGACATAGTTTTAATTCTCCATTCGTTATAAATAGTAGGTTTTGATTGTTTTAGACCATCTTCCCAGTCACGAAAGCACATGTTGCCTTTAAGGTATGCTTCCTTCTCAGACTGCCTTAGATCTTTATTTTTTTGAGCATATCCAGTACCATGGTAGCCACTATCATTTAACATACCATTTTCATTTTGAGTGTGGTGTACTAACTCATGAGCAAGAGACCTAAGAATATCTTTGGTGTGTCGATTATCTGTATAGATTGTAACGGACATCGACTGAGGGTCGTAGTAAGCAGTTTTACCAAGAGCCTTATCTGCATTTTTTGTATCGGAGACAAGATTCAATACAGGTGGTTTATTAAACCCCATTCTTTTTTGAGCAAATTGTCCGAGACTATGGAATAGGTTTTCATTGCCCTGCAGATCAAAATTACCTTTATTATTTATTTTTAAAAATTTCATCATAACACCTTAAATAGTTTGTTTTTTTAGAATGTGAACGGGAACTTCCATTGTTTGTACTTCTCCAAACGGTAAAATAGTAGCATAGTAAACATACCGACCAGTCTCGTAATGTTTCATTTTGAAAATTTGAATTATTGCACCCCTAAAGTCAACTATTATTGTTTCGTATTTTTCATTTTGATCAAAAGATCTCCATGTAACAAGATCCCCGACTTTTAAATCATGGGCGTATGAATGAAACAATGGCTTATCATTTATCTTCATTTCTTACTGTTTTCTTGCATTCTTCATTATACCAGATGTGCTCGATACAGTGGCCATCCGGATCAAAAGTATAAACACCAATTGTTCCATCACGGTGTTCCACTCTTTCTCCTTCTTTGGGTAAATCTTCTTTACAATTTACAAGAATTCCGATGTGATTGTACGGGTAGCGGTGCTTGCTAATAAGAGCCACCGTGGTATTATTAAAACGCATTCTACGGTAAAAATCTGTTGAAAATTCACATACCGCTTCAAGTTCTTTTTCATACCATTTTTGTGCAACGTCTAAATTCTCAACTAAAAATGCTACATGGTCAATTGTTTTCATGAGATTATCCTAACCTTGACGATCTGGTCAAGTATCGAGGTCTTCGTAGATCTCATAAACTTCTTGATTATCCATTTGTGTCATGGGTTCTGGAGTTTGTGCCAAAGGAACAGCGTCACCGCAACCATCATCAATGCTATCCATTTCAATGCCCATTTCGTATTCTAAATGATGTTTGACGGTACTCATGTAATCCGCTGCTTTAGTTATCTTGCTTTGAACCCAAGATTCTAGTTCTGTATCTTCGTGTAAAGCATCATGCAACTCCATAGCATATTTTGCTATTCTATAAAGTTGAGATTTAGCCATGCCACCCTCATCATCATGATAATCAAAATATTTTTTATCTTCTAAAGCAGCCATTTCTTCTGCTATAATTTTTTTTATTTTAGATTCATTTATTTTCATTGCGAGACCCCAAAAGTGTAATAAATATTAGAAACAATAATGTAGCAACCATCAATTCATGTCCTATTAGAACATAAAAAATTAAAAACACCATCATTACTATGAATAAATAGATAAAATCATACATTAGTTATACCCTATAAAAATAATTTCGTCTTCCGGCACCAGAAAAACCTGCCCAGCCCAAAATAAATGAGGGCTATATACATAACATTCGCCTTTTTCTGTTTGTTTCCATGGAATTAAGTACAATTCCGCATCTGGTTTAATCAAACAGAGTGCTTTTTGCATGATAGACCAATAATATTTTGATTTTTTGCCCTTTAATCTTACAGGCTCTATTAATTCGCCCTTTTTAGACTTTAAAAAAGAGGCCATTTTATTGGCTAATGCCTCTGCATCTGGGTCCAAAAAGGGGTTTAAATCGTCATTCTCCACCGCCATCGCCCCCTGAATCACCTATATTTACGCTATCATAGAGGTCATGATACGGAAAATAACCTCCAATTCCACGTTTTTTTGTAGATTTTTTCCGTTTTTTACGCTTTTTTTTGCGTTTTTTGCGCTTTTCTTCTAAATCCCGGATAGTTTTTATCTTAATTTTTAGTTTTTTTTTACTTTTTTCATCATTTTCTTCCTCTAAAACCCCAAAACCAGCCGGAGCGCTTTTAGAACGGTTATGATTTGGCCTAGAATGACCTTTTCCACCGCCAAAATGCTTGTTTTTACCGTAACCAATTAGTTTTTTCTTCTTTTCACGGTGTTTTTTAGTCATTTTTAGCTGATAAACGTCTGTTTCGTTCAAAATTTCGTCTTTTACAATCAATTCATCGTATGCTTTACGTAAATTAGTTGTTGTTCTACCCATGTATCCCTCTAAATTAGCCAAAGTAACCCACCTAAAGTCTATATTTTCTACGTGATCTTGCAAATCAAGCCTAATATCCGGCGTTATAGCATTAATTTGTGACAAATACATGTGAATTTTGTGAGTTATACCCTTGTGAACAAAGTCATACACTAGAAATTCTTTTAAAAAGTCGACTAAAAGACCGGTTTCTTCAAAAACTTCTCTCTCGGTACCGTCTTCAAGCCCCTGTTTGCCTCTTGCGATCTCAATATTCTTAACATGACCACCTGGTAGATCCCACAACTGTCCCTCATCAGACCTTTGTAGGATTAAAATACGTTCAGACTTGTCATAAATCACTACTTTTCCCACAGAATCGCTGTCTTTATAGTCATCTAGTGGTTGAATTACTTTATAGTCCATTTCTAGACCATCAAAATGCTCTTCAATTGAGTCGTCGTAGTGTTTTTCAACACCCAAATCACTTAAAATTTCATATTTTGGCTTAGCAGCGGTGTAAATTACTCTATCAGGCCAAAAATAGTCTTTTAAACCTAGGTTTTCGAGGTGATATTCCACGTTTTGATCAGAAAACTCGGGCAAACTCTCTAGTTCTTTAGTTCTAGCTGTTACAATGTAGATATCATCACCATTTTTGATGTGTTTTTTAATTTTTTTAATAATTTTGTCATTATAGCTTTGAAAAACAGGAACTTGAGGTTCTTTAGTGAGATCCATGTACCCCATTGCAATTGTATTATCGAAATCAAAGCTAATTTTTTTCATTTTTTGTACATTCCTCACGTTTTTTATTTATTCTTATTATAATATAACACAAAAATAGACTAATGTCAATTCTTTTTTGCCTTATTCATTCTTTTGGTTTTTCTTTTAGAGGCTTCTTTACGTTTTTTAGCATAATCAAACGATTTTTTCAACCTCTTTTTAACCTCAGGATCTTTTGCGTTTTGATATGCGGCTCTAGCACGCTGATGAACAAGATTTATTATTTGAGATTGACGTTTATGACTTTTTGATTTAAAACTAGCCTTTGAAAACGTATCTTTTACGTCTTGAACAGTTGAAAATTTAACACCTACAGTGTCTTTTGGGTTTTCATCGGTATACAATCGTCGACCAGACCCTTTTGGTTTTTTTCCGGTACCTTTTTTTGGATCTTTTGCTTCATTTTTATTTTTTGGAGATGGACATTTTTTATATTTTGCACAAGAAGCCCTTTGCGAGAACCCCATTTCATCACAGGGAGTGCTTTTGCAATAAGATTTAGACATTTTGCCCTCTGCTTTTACGCAATTTCTATAGGTTTTTCCAAACATTTTTTTAGTTTTACGTGTTGGGTGAGTTTTGTAGCCTTTTTGGCAACGCTCCTCAAGATTTCTTTTAATTTTTATTTTGATTTTTGTTTTTTTTTGCTTATCTTCTAAAAAATAATGATTTGGTTTATAATTTTGAAGACCTTTGTTGATATAATTCATGTCATACCGCTCATTTTCTTGCTCTGGAGTTGGATCTATCTGTTTTAAACCTGCTCCCATCATGTTTATGCCTGAAGTTGAGTATAATTCTTCTAATTTTCCATCTTTATGCATGTTAATTGCAATTGCATATGCTTGATCGCGCGGCTTCCCTTCTTTATCCTGTATATAGCGTGCTTTTTTGTGAACTTTTTCCGGAAATTCCTCTTCTTTAAGATCTTTTCTGTAATTATCCACATGGCCTTGGGCTAAACCGCCACCCATAGAAGACATTTCGGTGATTTTTTTATTAATTTTTATTTTCATTGCAATTTAATTCCTGTCCAAAGTCTAAAACTAAGTTGTCTAAAGTCATCACTAAAGATTCTCCATGGTATTTCCCACATTAAAGGTAACTCTTCTTTTGGTTTATTGGTAACCGTCTGAGAACCGAACAAACCTTGTTGCTGGATAACAGTAATCTCTTGTTGTTTGATCCAAATAATAATTTTCTTGCTCGAAAAACTAGCAGTTGAAACAACTTGAGCATTTTTATTAAATAGCTGCTGAGTTATTAGCGCCTCATCCTCTCTAAGTTCTAAAGAAGTTCTTAAATAGTAGTGTCGATTACGTACAGAACAGCCGAGAGCATCCACATCGTAGTCACACCCCTTGTGCTTAAAGCGAATCGTGTTTTCATCCCAAACATTGACGTTATTTGCATCTTCAATTTGTTCCCATCCATACTGAGATTTTTGCTGAGCCATAGCAACATGCTGAGAAGCATAGGTAAAAGCCATTCGATCCGAAATATAATTAATAATTTGCGAACCATCTCTAGAAACTTTCATGGGTTCAATATAAATGTTGATCTCTCCTGCAAAGACCATAGAAATAAAAAATAAAAGCAATGTCATAACAACATAACTAGTAATAATATGCGATTTCCACCAATGACTGCTCATCAGGAATTACATCAAAATAGACTCTATTCTCAGCCTCTTTATAATAAAAATCATGAAAAGGTTGTCCGTCAACAAAAATGTAAATCTGCTCTCCATTTAAGGGCACCCGAGATAAATCATAATACTCATGAGGCTGAATTTGATTTGCAGCATCAGCAACACCTTGAGACCAATTATCTGAACAAATATCCAACACCTGGCCCGCATACATGTTGGTTAATTCTATGTAACGATAGCCGGTATTTCTATCATTAGTGATGCAGTCGGTCTCATCTGGTGGTAGGTGTACGATAGAAGAAACAAACACGTTATTTCTTACAGAATCAAGCCAATTTGCAAAAGAATTAACAGAATGAAAATACGTTGTTGACTGATCATCTTCATCGGAAACAAAAACAGCCAACAACGCAGCATCATCACGCAACCAATTTTGCGCAAATTGGTTTTCTTCAATGTAATCATGAAGAGACGAGAAGCCATATTCGCTTCCTTGATTAACGTTTGCCGAAAACATTGCAACAGCATCTGCCTCTCCATCTCCTAGGATTAGAGGAAAAGAAGTTGAATTAATATTTTCTGATGGAGTCATTGAAATAATCATCAATCTCCAACTAATGGGCGGAAGGTTTGCTAGCATGTCCGAGATACCTTGGAGAACTTTCCCGTTATCATTCATCATAGAGCCCGAACCGTCAATAATCCAAAAAATATCAACACCGTTCGAAGTAATTGGTTGCATAAATGAATCGACCCAGATTGGCTCATTTTCTCCTGTGTCAGATTCAGCATAAACGTTAACGTCCTGAACATAAACATACTCAATTTCTTTTTCAACTTGCCCATAAGTTAAAAAATGGTCCGAGACACACCCCCACAACAATGACAATAACCACATAGCATAAAACCCCCCTAT
>CEPH01050619.1_pt1 | contig 14207 bp, 13 predicted proteins | sample 530571 | NCBI WGS metagenome assembly CEPH01 (sample SAMEA2620413, study PRJEB7988) | marine metagenome | biome: marine biome (ENVO:00000447); feature: surface water layer (ENVO:00002042); material: "saline water (ENVO:00002010), including plankton (ENVO:xxxxxxxx)" | depth 5 m | reverse complement strand
ACAAAAAGCTCGAAAGAATGCCGACGGATGCCTGCTGGTTTTTCTACGATTGCAATGGTTGCGGTGTGAAACTCCGCCCCAATGCGGGCGATTGCTGTGTCTTCTGCTCATTCGGCACCATCCCCTGCCCGCCGATCCAGGAAACGCGTGCCGATCGCAAGGGCGCCACATGTTGCGGAGGGCGGTGAGATGAGTACGCGAAACTTCGATCTTATAGTGCTGGGTGTTGGTATGGCGGCCGTAAATGCCGCCAACAAATGCGCCTCAGCCGGTTGGTCGGTCGCGGTGGTCGACGAACTGCCTTATGGCGGCACCTGCGCCCTGCGCGGCTGCGATCCGAAGAAAATGCTCCGCCGCGGGGCGGAAATCATCGACGCAGCGCGGCTCATGCACGGCAAGGGCATCGAACCGAACGACATCGCCATCAACTGGCCCGATCTGGTCGCCTTCACGCAGACGTTCACCGACAAAATGCCCGGTCGGATCGAAAACGGTCTGGAGAGCAACGGCGTCACTACCCTTCACGGGAAAGCGCGCTTCGTCGGCGAAGATACCGTCGAAATCGACGGCGAGGGCCAGTTTCAGGCAAACCATTTCCTGATCGCAACGGGTGCCAAGCCGCGGACGATAGATGTTCCCGGCTCCGAACACCTTACCGACAGCACCGAGTTCATGCGGCTCGATGCGCTGCCCGAACGCATCCTGTTCATCGGCGGCGGCTTCATCTCGTTCGAGTTTGGCCATATCGCAGCACGCGCCGGCAGCGAGGTGTGCATGATCGATCGCGGCGAGAGACCGCTTAAAGGTTTCGATGCCGATCTTGTTGAAAGACTCGTCGCGCGAGGCGAGGAAGTCGGCGTCCAACTGCGACGGCGCACGTCACTCAAATCCATCAAGAAGGACGGGACGGACTTTCTTGTCACGGTAGAAACGGGTAGCGAAACGAAAGATTTGCGCGCCGATCTCGTCGTCCAAGGCGCGGGCCGCGTCGCGGCAATTGATCAGCTCGATCTGGCCGCAGCCAATGTCGAGGCAGGTGACAAGGGCGTTGCGGTCAACGCCTACCTGCAAAGCACGTCCAACCCGAAAATCTACGCTGCCGGGGATGCCGCCGATACGCAGGGTGCCCCGCTTACGCCTGTCGCGGTTTTCGAGGGCAAGGTAGCTGCGTCCAATATGCTCAAGGGCAACCGGACCAAGCCGGATTATTCGGGAGTTCCGAGCGCTGTATTTACCGTACCGGAGCTAACCCGCGTTGGCATGCTCGAACAGGATGCACGAGAGGCCGGGCACGATATCCGCGTCGTCGAGAATGACACCAGCGACTGGTATTCCAACCTTCGCGTTGGCGAAAGCTGCGCTGCAACCAAGGTTATAATCGATAAGGACAGCGACACTATCCTGGGCGCCCATCTGCTCGGACCCGAATATGGCGAAATCATTAATTTCTTCGGTTTGGCCATCCGACTTGGACTGACAACAAGCGATCTCAAGAAAATGGTATCGGTGTATCCGAGCGTGGGCTCCGATCTTGGCTCCATGCTATCGTAGTTGCGCCTCGCTTGGTCCAGTAAAGCCATCAACCGGGTAATCCCGTTTGCGATCGACAGTCGAAATCTCGATAGAGGTCAGATGATGACCTTTCTCGCATATCTCGGTGCTGCAATTGCTGAAATTGCGGGCTGTTTCGCTTTCTGGGCGTGGTTGCGTATGGACAAGTCGGCTTGGTGGCTCGTTCCGGGCGTGGCTTCACTCGTCCTTTTTGCCTATTTGCTAACGCTGGTCGATGCCGAGCATGCAGGTCGAACTTATGCTGCCTACGGCGGGGTCTACATTCTGTCCGCGCTTTTGTGGCTTTGGATCGCAGAAGGCGTGAAGCCCGATCGGTGGGACACTCTGGGCGTGGCGATCTGCCTTGTAGGCGCCGGCGTCATCTTGCTCGCCCCCAGACCGGTATGAGGCACATCCGCATCAAGCCAAAGGGAATATACCACGCGTCCGATTGGCGATCGCTACCAGCGACAACATGACAGGCACTTCTACGAGGACGCCTACCACCGTAGCCAAAGCAGCTCCGCTCCCTAGGCCGAACAGGCCGATCGCAACCGCCACCGCCAGTTCGAAAAAATTGGACGTGCCGATAAGAGCGCAGGGCGCGGCTACTGCGTGCGGGACCTTCCACGCTTTGGCCCAGCCATAAGCGATGAAGAAGATGCCGTAGCTTTGGACAACAATGGGCGCTGCAATCAGCGCGATCAACAGCGGTCGGGCGACAATGGTTTCCGCCTGGAAGCCGAACAGCAGCAACACCGTCAGCAGCAGGCCGATGATCGAGAGCGGCTTCATGCGCCCCGTGAATTCGGACACCGCCGCTTCATCGCCGCCATGGGTCGCGAGAAGCCGATGCCGCACAATGGCACCGGCTGCGAGCGGCACGACCACATAGAGCGCGACCGAGAGCAGCAGCGTCTCCCACGGGACCGCAATGTCGGTCACGCCCAGCAGCAGCGCGACAATGGGCGCGAAGGCCACGATCATGATGAGATCATTCGCCGCGACTTGCACCAGCGTATAGGCAGGATCGCCCCTGGTGAGCTGCGACCATACGAAGACCATCGCGGTGCAAGGGGCCGCACCCAGCAGGATCAGCCCGGCGATGTATTGCTGGGCATCGGCAGGCGCGATCAGGTCGGCAAAGACGACCTCGAAGAACAACACGCCAAGTGCAGCCATCGTGAAAGGCTTGATGAACCAGTTCACTACCAGCGTGATGATCAGGCCCTTTGGCTTGTCACCGACGCGACGCACCGCGCCGAAATCGACCGCCACCATCATCGGGAATATCATCGCCCAGATCAGTACTGCGACGACAAGATTGACCGAGGCGTATTCGATGCCCGCTAGCGAGGCGAATAGCTCTGGCGCTGCATTGCCGAGCGCAATCCCGGCGAGGATCGCGCCGCCGACCCAGACCGAAAGCCATTTCTCGAACAGGCCTAGCCCCGCCGCGCGGGCGTCCATGTCAGCAGCTGCAGCGGTCATTGTTCATCCGCCTCGTGGCCAATGGCTTGCAGCTTTTCGCGCAGGGCAATCTGCTCGAAACTGGCAATCGGCAGCGCCAGCATCAGGTCGATACGGCGCTTCAGCATGCGAAACGCATCGAGGAAGGCCGCTGCCTTCTCTGCATCGCTGCCCTCGACCGCCGCCGGATCAGGAATGCCCCAGTGCGCGGAAGTCGGACGACCCGGCCATACTGGGCAAGTCTCGGCCGCCGCGCTGTCGCAGACGGTGAAGATCAGATCGAATTCTGGTCCTTCGGCAAACTCGCTCCAGCTCTTTGAGGAATAGCCATCTGCCGGATAGCCCAGTGTCTTGAGCGTATGGATCGCCCAGGGATTCACTGTGCCGATCGGATTGCTTCCGGCGCTGTAGGCCTTGAATCGACCCTCACCGTCTTGGTTGAGGATTGCCTCACCCAGGATCGAACGAGCGGAATTGCCCGTGCACAGGAACAGCACGTTCAGCGGTTGATCTAACATCAGTTACCTCAGCAGCAGGACGTCTTGGCAGGTGCCAGTTGCGGCGCGCAGCAGGCGCCCAAAGTGGCAATGGCAGATGCGAGCTGGTCGAGGTCAGGACTGCCGCCATAGGTCGTGCTCTCGCCATCGGTCAGAAAAGCTTCCCAGACGACGCCATCTGGATCGGCGATCCAGCTCTTTTCCGACTGCGCGTAGCAGCAAGTCGTCGCGCCTTCTTCGAGCACCGGGCGGTCAGCAGCCTTGAGGCGGCCATAGACCTCTTCGAGTTCGCTCTTGTCCTCGACCTGCAAGCCGACATGCTCGATGCCTTTGGCAGCAGCCTCGCGCATCGAAATCGCGAAGTTGATGCGCGGATCTTCCAGCATCCACTTGGCATAGTCGGCCTTCACCACGTCGGGCTCGGCACCGAACAGGCTTGAATAGAAGGCAATAGAGTGGTCGATGTCGGTCACGCCGACATGCACGTGAAAGCGTTTCATCAGGCGCTCTTTCGTTGAGGAGAAGGAAAGCATTCGGTATCCTGGGAACAGGACATGCCGCCGCAGCAGTTCTCGGTGAGGTAGCCCATCAGGCCATTCATCGCGGCATAGTCCGCCGAATAGATGATCGAGCGGCTTTCGCGCCGCTGGGTGACCAGCCCCGCATTGCCCAGTTGGGCAAGGTGAAAGCTCATTGAAGACGGAGGCACTTGGAGTTTCTCAGCTAGCACCCCAGCGGCAACGCCTTGCTCCCCGGCCTGCACGAGCAGGCGGAATGCGGCGAGGCGATGCTCCTGTGCCAGAGCAGATAGGGCTCGGATCACGCGGTCGGCTTGCATCGCTCACTCCAATGATTCGATAACTATTAAAATATCGAAATGCCGAGAGAAGTCAAATTGCTTTCTGAACGGTTGCGAAATAGGCAGTACGGCCATGTTCGAGTGATTGAGAGGCAGTGGCGCGAAAACTAGCCTGTGTCCCGCCAACGGATAATGTCGGCAAACCCGATCAACCCGTCGAACAGCGCCGCGACGACGAGGGACTGTTTACAATGGACCTGGTAGCGCTCGCGGGCCATCTTAAGATGCTGAATGACGGTTTCGGTGCTGATTTCGAGTATCATGGCCGTTTCAGCTGCAGTCTTCCCTCTTGCAACCCAAAGCAGACACTCCCGCTGCCGATCGGTCAGGGAAGGGACCTTCTCATCGAACTTTTCTGAACTCAGGCCCAGCGCACAGCTCAAAGCCAGCGTCCCGATCATTTCCGCGACGGCGAAGCGCCGTCGGGGCAGTTCTCGCTCGGGTCGAACAGCAAAGGTGCAGGTGCCGCGCCCTATCCCGGGCAAATGCCGCGGAACAGTATAACCATTGCCAATTCCGCATTCCCGGCCGACATTGAGCATTTGACGGTCGCCGCGCGTGAGAGGGACGAGTTCGTCAATCCAGTCCCAGGCGAAACCGATGATGGTCCTGTCACAGGCTCTTCGCACCGGATCCTGCCCTGCGAGGTCGAAGGCAATATAGACTTTCGCCCATTCGTCGGGATAGTCGTGCAATAGCAGGCCCGGTGCCTCGCACGATGTCGAACGCATCTCCAGGCTAAGCGCGAAGTGGTCGAAGCCAAGGCGCCGGGAAACCTGTTTAAGCGCACCGTCGAGTTCAGTGTCCGAACGGACATTGATAAGTTCAGTTGCGAATTCCTCCGCGAGATATGCGTACATAGACCTGCCGTTCGATCGGCAGCACGCAATCCAACACGCCGCCACCTGACCGCCTGCTCGGTGCCGGATCAGACGGTTCCATTCCACCTGTTCCAGCAGTTGCAGTTGCGACCCTCAAGGTCCGGTTCCAATCCGGGCGCGCCGCAAAATTCAGCAGCATGCCCCACGAAAAACCATAGTGCATTCAGTGCGTTTGAAAAGAGCGGAGCCGGCTTTGGCGAAGCAAGCCGAGATAGCCGTGCGACGCCATTCGCCGCGCCTCAACCACGAGACGCTGGGTCTGGCGGCGTTGCGATGACGATTTCCAGTCAATGGCGCGCTGCGCGGACAATCCCCGATAAACAATGGTTCCAGCGATATCTTTTAGCATAACACCCTCAGGCGCCCGGGATAAAGCATCAAGTATGGCGAGCAGCAAGTGGAAGCGGTGGGACTGATAGGCAGTGGGCTGCAACTGGTTTCGCACGCTGGGAGCAGCGGAACCATCTACACAGCAGTGAAACGCATCGAGCGCCGCCAGCCTGATCGGAAACGACTGGTCCCGAGGGATCAGATAATTGTCTCCACCCAACCGGGCGGAGGCCATAACGAGCAGCCGATGGCGAGCGCCACCACCGGCGAGGACCAGATGATCTCCCGCATTGCTGGTTCGCTTGGAGATCAGGTCGCACGTTGCGCGCGCCGCCTTGACTGCGCGCCCACCGCCAAGAATTACCACATGAGCGTTTTCCTCGGCTTGCCAGATCGCCGGATGGCTGCGAGCTGAAAGGTCGGGATCAATCGGGAAATTCAAGGCCCCATGAACGCGCCATTCGGCGGCAAGCTGGGGATTGCGGGTCGAAACCGCTTTCGCTGGCGATCCGTGCGTATTGTTGCCGGTACGCGGCATTGCGGCGCAGGAATTCCTGCGCGAAATCCGAATAGTCGAATGCGCCTGTCCGGTCGTTGCTGTCAAATGGTCGATCCATGAAGCACCTCCTTTCTCGCCGATTTCGCTAGAGGCGCCAGCACCGCGCCGACATTCCATGACCTAGGGGGCCGCCTCCCCAATATTGGGCATATTTGATCAGGCGCTCGCCGAGACCGTTGCTTTCTTAGGGAAGGCGACGACCGCCGCCACAAGCGGGTCCAAAACGGCTCTACTTACCTCTTGCAAGCCATTCCTATGTTGGGCAGATTGACAGCGCGCGGATTGATATTCTGGCACCATCCGCGTGGATCTTTCCGCCGGACATCATGCACGCCGGTCCATCGCAGGCCCGGCGGCCGGACCGATCAAGGGGCACAAACTAGGCCCCGGACGGCGGCACAGACCTGGAACCCGCACGCAGTTCGCCACGGCGAACTCAGGTTGCGGTCGCCTCCAAGTTCGAAGCATGACTCAAATTGCCGCCGAAATTCGGCACCAATCTCCCCAGTGCGTGGGTCCCGCATATTGCGCTGCAAAGGTAAGCCGAACGGTCGGTCGCCGCCGCACACTCGATGCCCTCTACCGCGAGGAACGGGCTGGACTGATCGCCTATCTTGCGCGCCGCGTGGGCTCCGAACGCGCCCGCGACCTGGCACAGGACGTGTTCCTGCGTGCGGCGACCAGCAAGCAGCTGACGGAACTCGTCAATCCGGCGGGCTTTCTGAGGCGGATTGCATTCAACTTGATGGTGGACGAGGCGCGGCGGCAAAAGTGCCGGGTCAGGACCCAGCCACTTCTGGAGAACGCAGACGCGCCAAGCCGTGCTGCGCAAGAAGATGCCGTGCATGTCCGTGAAACCCGGCAAGCGCTGGAAATCGCGCTCGCAGAGCTCCCCGAAAAGTGCGCGCGTATCTTCGCGATGAACCGCTTCGAGAAGAAATCCTACCGAGAGATACATATCGAACTCGGCATCGCACTGCCGACGGTCGACTATCACATGATGAAAGCTCTTGCGCATTTGCGTCAAGCGCTGGGTCACAGTTGGTGACTGCAGGCATCCGGCCAAAAGGGACCACTTAAAATTTAATTTCAATTGAAACTAAGGTGCTCGCAAAAGTGAGCGTCATCTTCTGTAGCGGCCGGTCCGCGCCAAAACAGGGAGATATCAATGTCGTCGACAATTCGCACACTTTCCGTCCTTCTAACCGGGGCAGCATTTGCAGGTGCCGCTCCTCCTCTTTTCGCCCAAGACAGTCCAGGCGAACAGGCACAAGATGACGCTGCCGAGGTTGGCGATACAGCTTTGGACGAAGAGAGTTCCGCGATCGTTGTCACGGGAACGCGTATCCGAGGCGCACGGGTCGTAGGTGAAGTCATCGAGCTTGATCGCGAGACGATCGTCGAGACGGGCCAGGTGGACCTCGGCGAAGCGATCCGCAACCTACCCCAGAATTTCTCGGGCGGTCAGAACCCTGGGGTTGGTTCGGGCGGCGGCATCGGCAATGAAAATGTAAATTCAGCATCGTCTCCCAATCTGCGCGGGCTTGGGCCCGATGCGACGCTGACATTGCTCAACGGTCATCGCCTTCCATACAACTCGGCGTCCCAGGGCGTCGACATCTCCGCCATTCCGCTCGCCATTGTCGACCGGCTCGAGGTCGTCCCCGATGGAGCTTCAGCGCTCTATGGCTCGGACGCGGTTGGCGGCGTTGTGAACGTCATCCTGCGCCGCGACTTTGAGGGCGTGACAACCTCGGCCCAGATTGGAGCGAGCACCGATGGAGGCAACTTTCGCCAACAGGCCGACATAGTCGCAGGCACAATCTGGAACAGTGGCGGCTTCGTCTTCGCCTACGACTTCGCGAACAATTCCGGGATTGAGGCGAGGGAGCGCGCCTATGCAGGATCACTGCTACCGGAAACCTTGCTTTATCCCTCAAACCGGCGCCACGCCGTAACATTTTCGGCGCACCAGAGCTTGTCAGAAGGCGTGGAGGCCAATCTCGACGCGCTCTATTCGTATCGCGAATCAACCACCATTGATGGCACGCCGGCCCAGCGCATTCGGCGTGAGCCCGACCTCGAGACCTTTTCCGTAGCGCCGTCGCTGCAGTTTGACCTTGGGCCGAGTTGGAAGGCCAATCTCGCGGGTGTCTTCGGGCGCGATCGAACCCGCTTCCAGACCAGTTTCATTCCAGAGACAGGTCCGGCGCGCGTCTCTACGGGAAGCTACCTGCATCAGATCACCTCGCTGGAAATGGGTGCGGAAGGCCCGGTTATCACTCTTCCCGGCGGCGAGACGCGCTTGGCTGTCGGCATCGGATTTCGTAACAATCGACTCGAGTACTCTCTGGAAAGCGCGATCCTCAATGCGCAATTCGATGCAACGCAGCGGGCTCGCTTCGCCTATGCGGAACTGTATGTTCCATTCGTGTCGGGTCGGAACGCCGTCGATGGAATCGAGCAGCTAACGCTATCCGCTGCAGTTCGCTACGAAGACTATCCCGGACTCGACCAGCTCGCCACCCCGCGCCTTGGGATTACCTATTCGCCAAGTGGTGATCTGATGTTCAGAGCGAGTTGGGCACGCTCGTTCAAGGCTCCCACGCTTTTCCAGCAAAACATCTTTTCTCAGGCCATTCTGGTGCCTGCTGCGGTGTTCGGAGCGGGCACCGGCTCCGACACAGTCTTTCTGAGCGGGGGCGGCAATCCCAACCTCCGTCCCGAGCGCGCCCGAAGCTGGACGGCGGGATTCGAGTTCCAGCCTGCGGCAGTCCGAGGATTGACCGCCTCCGCGACGTGGTATGATATCCGCTATGACAACCGCGTCGTTGCGCCGATCGCTGGATCGATCGCAGCTGCTATCAACAATCCGGGCTATGCCAGCCTCATCGATTTTTCACCTGATCCGGCCGATTTGGCCGAACTCATCGCGGGTGCCCAGTTCGGATTGGAGAACTTTACAGGCCGCCCGTTCGATCCTGCAGATGTTGTCGTTCTGTTCGATAACAGGAACATCAATGTCGCGGCGTGGAGCGTAGAAGGGCTGGATGCCAGGATTGCCTGGAACCGCGATCTCGGGAATGACCGCTCGATAGGATTGGATCTCAACGGCAGCTGGTTGCGCAGCAGGCAAACCATCACATCCGAACTACCTGAAGTCCAGCTTGCCGGTACGACTTTCAACCCGCCCCGCTACCGCGCGCGTGGAGCAGCAAGATATCGGGCAGGCCGCCTTACCGCCAATGCGGCAGTCAGTTATATCGGTGCGCTCGTCGACAGACGGCTTGCAACCGTGCAGCGGCTGTCACCAAGCGCAACTGTCGATCTTGGCATGCACTATGCGGTCATTCGCGGCGACGACCGTGATCCCGGCCTCGAGTTCTCGTTGACCATTCAGAACCTGTTTAACGATAAGCCGGACGTGATCGGCCAAACCGGTCCCAACACAACACCCTACGATTCAACCAATTATTCTCCGATCGGGCGCTTCATCGCGTTTGGCGTAAGGAGGCATTGGTAATGACTGCGCTCCTTACCCTAGCGCTCAGCCTGACGATCGTGCCGACAGCTGAAGATCCGCCATCGGCCGAAGATCCGTGTGATGCACTGCCCATCGCCCAGGAAACGGCAAATGCGGAATTAGGTGAGTGGACAGTGGACGGACAAGTCCGGATTGCGGATATTGGCGCACCGGTCGGAACTCCCAATCGAAGTGTATTTGGCATCTCGCCTGACGACAGCCAAATTGCCTTCACCGTCCGTCGCGCAATTCCCGAGACGAATAGCTATTGCCAAAGACTGCTGGTCGCGCCGTTGAACGGCGAAGGTTCTCCAATCGAGGTGGCGCGCGGCGGGGAATTCATTCGCGACGATTTCCGGCTTCGCGACTTCACCGCGATACTGGCCGGTTGGCCTAGGACAAGCGCGCCGCGATGGTCGCCGGATGGCATGCGAATTGCGTATCTGAGGAGAGAAGCCGGTTCGACACAGGTTTGGTTGGCCAGCCCAACCGGGCAAACGGGTGCGGTCCGAGCAACCAATCTGGCCGACGATGTCGACGATTTCGCCTGGGCTCAGGACGGAATGGGTCTCATTGTCAGCACAAGGCCTGCAATTCGCCTCGCCGCCGCGGCAATCGCCAGCGAAGGCAGACGCGGCTTTCTCTTCGACGCGCGGTTTGCGCCGCAGGCAGCCGACCGACCGATACCGACCGGCCATGCCGATCCGATCTATACATGGGTTTCGCTTCGGGACGGGTCATCGCGACCTGCAACCGAAATGGAGCAGGTGCTTATTGCCCCGCCGCGACCGGCAGCGATACCGGACAACGCACGAAATGTTCGATCAGGAGAGGGCGGATTTTCGGCCTGGCTCGAAGCAGAGTTCCCCGAGCGTCTCCTCAGCCCGACGCGGCTGGTTCTGGCCGCTCCGGACGGCAGCCGAAAAGTCTGCCCTGTCACGCAATGCGACGGCATCCGAGAACTGTTCTGGTCGGCCTCGGAGCGCGCCCTTTTCCTCGTCCAGCGTACTGGATGGGCCGACAGCCAGACGGCATTGTTGCGCTGGGATCCCCGCGATGCTGCGCCTCGCCAAGTCCTGATTTCCGATGATGTGTTCATCGGGTGCGCCCCTCATGCCAACGAACTTATTTGCGGGCGTGAGGGCAGCACACAGCCTCGCCGATTAGTGGCGCTCGACATGCGAACGGGATCAGAACGACTGATCCACGATCCAAACCCGCAGCTTGAGAACATGGAGTATGGCTCCGTCCAGCGTTTCCGCTTCCGCCTGGCAAGCGGTGTCGAGAGTTTCGCCGACCTTGTCCTGCCGCCCACTCATCGACCTGGCGAACTGCATCCCCTGATCGTGGTGCAGTACCGGAGCCGGGGCTTCCTTCGCGGAGGAACCGGGGACGAGGTTCCGATCCAGCCTCTCGCCGCACGCGGATTCGCGGTCCTCAGTTTCGACCGGCCAGATTTCCCGCCAGAGGCGTATCTGGCAACAACCGATGCAGAAATACGGACATTGAGCGAAGATGACTGGGCGGACCGGCGCCAGGTGCAGGAAGCACTAGAGCTCGCTGTACGACGCGCCGTCGAGACTGGTGCGGTCGATCCAACGCGCATGGGGATCAGCGGATTCAGTGATGGCGGATCGACCGTCCAGTGGGCGCTGATCAACTCGGACCTTTTCCAGGTCGCTTCGATGGGATCGTGCTGCGAGGATCTCTACTCCTTCGCTCTCGCTGCAGGGCCACGGTTTACCGAGTATTTGCGGGACATGGGTTATCGCTATTTCGAGCCCGGTGCCGAAACATTCTGGGAGCCCATGTCGCTCATACTCAATGTGGACCGGATCGATGTTCCAATTTTGATCCAGGCAGGGGACAGCGAGTACGAAGGCAGCCTCGATGTCGTTGAAACCTTCTCGCATAACAATAAGGCTATCGAACTCTACGTGTTCCCCGATGAGTCTCATGTCAAATGGCAATCGTCGCATCGCCTGGCGATGTACGAGCGCGTCGTCGAATGGTTCGAGTTCTGGCTTATGGGCAGGCTGAACTGCAATCCTTCAAGAGAAGCACAGTACGCCCGCTGGAGCGCCATGGAGGGTGCCCCGCCCACACGCGACCTTCGCTGCCATGCTGAACCATTAGCGGGTCCATGAGCGAGCCCAATTCTCGGCTTCGAGCAGGTCAAGTATGCGACCGAACATGCTGTTGTCGTCTCGTTCATCAGTGCGCAGCGCGGCTTCCACGGCATGGCGGTCGATTACCCCGTTCGCGGCGAGCAACCCATCCAGCAAGCGCTCGGCGATCGAATTTCGGTTCAGGGCGAAAATTTGCCTTACGAAGCTGTCGGGTCCGGCCTTCGATGTTCTGGCCAGCACGGCAGGCGGCAATTCCTGTGCGAATGCCGCCCGGGCCAAAGCGCGGTTCCTGCCGCCGTGTGCCCATATCCAAGTCGGAACACCGAGACAAAACTCCATGAGCGGCTGACTCATTAGTGGCGAAAATCGAGGCGGGCCGGCGGCCAGTCCATGAATGTGGTTCTGTGCCCGCATGATCAGGACCATATGGTCGCGTTTTCCCGAACCTGAGATCCCTAGAGGACTCAGCCAGGGCACGAGTGGCTCGCTGTACGCAGCGTCAGTTCCGCAGGTAAGCAGACTCGCATCGACCGGCCAGCTTTCCCTCGTTCCCTTACCAAGCCGTCTGCGAAGAACTGCGGCGACCATGGTGGGGACCGAGCATCCGGTGATATGGCACATGTCAATCAGGGAGCGCAGCACGCCTGTCCCCAGACCCTCCGCTGCCAGCCGGTCGGCTACCGGCGCAGAGGAATGGAGGAAACAGAACAGATTGTCGCCTCCGTTGCCATCGTAGATGACCGAGGCGCCGAGGTCCGCCATCGCATCGACAAGCAAGGCGTCAAGAATGTGCTGGAATGAACGTCGGGCCGGTCGCGGCAACCCCCGGGAGGAAGACCTCGAAGGATCGTAAAACGCCGGGTCGTATATCCGTTCGACACACCGAACCCCGAACCATTCCGCCACGCGATTGGCGTATATGCGCTCGTCGCCGGACGGATCCGGAGTGGCGAGAGTAACGCAATCGAAGCGTTCGCCCGAATGGGCCAGAGCAGCGCAAATGAATGACGAATCGACGCCGCCCGATGCCGCTACGCTTGCTCTTCCAAACATGCCGCTCCAGCTTTGCAGCACTGCGGCGCCGAGCTCCTTCAGTTGCGTGGCGTAATCCGTGAATGCCGGGATCGGCATTCGTGGGAGAAAGTCGGTTGCATGCCATATCCTACGGATCTGCAAACCCTGGCGCGCGAGTAAATGCAGCGATCCAGGCGCGAGTTCGTCAATTCCCTCAAGACACGTTTTCCGGTGGCGTTGTTCAGGCCGTAGCAGGTGCGCGTGCAGCGCCGGGTACGAAACCGGCGTCTCCAATCCTCCCGCTTCCGCAATCAGGAGCGGGTCACTGGTCAGTATGACGTGCTCGGATGTGGAGAGAAGGTAAACGGGCAAGAGTCCGGAAGGATCGACCAGCACACCCATTGGCCCATTGCTCCAATCGCCTAGGATGGCGACATATCCACCCCAGACGTTGGCGACGAGATGCTTGGCGGCCTCCTCGGCTTCGGCCGGGGCCAACCCGAGTTCCTCGGCGGCGCGCACGCGGCGATATGTCGTTCGGGAAAAAGCGATCCCGATCAGGCAGCACTGTCGGTTCAGGAAATGGCAGGGCGTTTCGCTGTCACACCACAAGGCCGCGACATCGGAACAAACCTGACCCGGGGTTGCAACGATTGACGGCAAGATTTGGCCGTTCGCGCCATGAGGAACCGCAAGAACAAAACGTAGCGGTCTCATACGACAAGAATTGGTTCATAGCGGAGCACTTCTTCGACACTGTCGTTCAAGACCGTGTCTCGGTGCTGCGTCCAGCAGTGTGCTGCAAAAGGGGGTGTATGGACGCCGATGACGATCCGCGCCCGGTCGCCATATGCGGCAAGACAAGTCGCGAGAGCGATGGAGCGCGAAAGACACCGGTCCGCAGCGGTGCGCAACAATCGTGCATCCTCAAAAGCCCCGATACACCTGCGTCCCTTCTCACTGATCTCGAATTGGCTTTCCGACCTGGATTCGACAACGCTCCGTAATTGGGAAAGGACCAGCGCCAAAGAGTGTTTCGCGAGCCGCGCTTCAACGCGGCGTTGCATCCAAAGCGCTCTCGCGACTGCGGGCAGACTAAAGGTGTGCTCGGCGATTGCCGGGCTCGATTGTTCTGGGACGGTCCAGTCCGCAGGCCGGGCGAGGCTGCTCGGTTGGTGCCATTGCTTCTCGGGATACCGGCCAAGTTTTTCGAGACATCTGCGATTTTCGTCATCCGACAACCGAAAGTAGCGATCGTTGGAAACATCGAGAAATAGGAGCTGGCCATCCAAAATGCGCCACGCCAGTCCTTCGCGGTGGAGATCCATCGATTGGGAGCCCGAATCGGCGGGTCGCGCGGCAGGATTGCGCCGCACGGCCCGCCGAGGACTTAT
>CEPH01173101.1_pt1 | contig 14209 bp, 12 predicted proteins | sample 530571 | NCBI WGS metagenome assembly CEPH01 (sample SAMEA2620413, study PRJEB7988) | marine metagenome | biome: marine biome (ENVO:00000447); feature: surface water layer (ENVO:00002042); material: "saline water (ENVO:00002010), including plankton (ENVO:xxxxxxxx)" | depth 5 m | reverse complement strand
GGATCCCGCAGGGACTTGTTCACGCTTATTCGTTATTGGTTAAAGGAAACCTCCCTCTCCTGTCCTGAGCGTAGTTGAAGGATCTGACGCAAGGCCTGTTCGAGATTATTGGTTATTCGGTTAATTGCTAAGAACGAAACCTCACTTTCCTATCCTGAGCATGGCCGAAGGATATCCGACACTGGGCTTATTCATTGTTTATCGTCTATTATTGAAACTGAGACTATACTACAATCAATCCATAACAACGGTGGGAGAAACAAAGTAAAGTCGTAAAAAGCATTACACCACACAGCAAAAGCACTCGCTTCTCTTTACAACTAGCCATACTTGACAACAACGCAGGCTAGAAAAGAATTAGTTGCGAACTGGCCTTACCATTTAGAATTTGAGACATAAACATCTATTCATTCGAAAACCTATCTTTGCAGCATGCAAAATCTCCTGCAAAATGATGATACGATAATCGCTTTGGCCACTCCCCAGGGAGTTGGTGCCATTGGGGTAATTCGTTTAAGTGGAAAAGAGGCAATCAACATCACCAATAAGGTTTTTAAAGGAAAAGACCTGACAAAACAGGAGTCACACACGATTCATTTTGGTACAATTCGCGATGAGGACAACCGCATTTTAGATGAGGTGTTGGTTTCATTGTTTATTGCCCCAAAATCCTTTACCAAAGAGAACGTGGTAGAAATATCCTGCCATGGCTCCAACTTCATCATCAAGCAGATTATCCAACTTCTGATCAGAAAAGGAGCCAGACCGGCCAAGCCGGGTGAATTCACCAAACGTGCCTTTATGAATGGACAGTTCGATTTAGCTCAAGCTGAAGCAGTGGCCGACCTCATCAATGCCGATACCGAAGCGGCTCATAATGCAGCTCTGAATCAGATGCGTGGTGGGTTCTCTGGTGAGATCAAAAAGCTTCGCGAGGAGTTAATTCATTTTGCCTCTATGATTGAGTTGGAACTCGACTTTGGCGAAGAAGATGTAGAATTCGCTAGCAGAGATGACCTCAAAGACCTTGTGAACCGACTTTTAACGGTTGTAAATGCACTTATACAAAGTTTTGACCTGGGTAACGTGATCAAAAACGGAGTACCCACGGTGATTGCCGGTAAGCCCAATGCCGGTAAATCTACCCTTCTCAACGCCCTGCTAAAAGAGGAAAAAGCCATAGTTTCCGACATTGCCGGTACTACCCGCGATTTTATCGAAGATGAAATCGTGATTGGTGGAGTAGCCTTCCGATTTATCGATACTGCGGGTTTGCGAGAAACTACCGATGCGATTGAAAAAATTGGTGTGGAGCGAACCCAAGCCAAAATGAAAACGGCATCCATGATCATCTACCTTTTCGACCTTTCTCAGGTAGATATTGTGGAAATGAACAAGGAGATCAATGTGCTGGAAAATACAGGAGTGCCATTCCTGAAAGTCGGTAACAAACTGGATAAGGTAGATGACGCTTTGGTTGAAAAGCTCCAACATCAACACCCTGATATGCTTTTCCTTACCGCCAAAGAGCCGGAGCATGTGGAGTTGCTCAAAGAGCGAATTCTAGAACTCGTGAACCTCAACAAGTTCAAACGGGGCGATACCGTGGTGACAAATATCCGTCATTACGATTCCCTCCTTCAAACCAAAAATACCCTCATGAACGTCATCGAAGGCATTGACAACCAAGTCACCAATGACTTTGTGGCCATGGATATCCGCCAAGCGCTCCACTACCTTGGTGAGATCACCGGAGAAATCACCACAGATGATTTGCTGGCGAATATTTTCAGCAAGTTTTGTATTGGGAAGTAAGTTACTTTCCCTTCATACGCTAAACCCTTCTCTTTCTATCATTTAGGCTGTTTTTCCTTCTTTTATTTGTTGCTAATTATCCCTTTTTTTACTTATATTTGTTGCTAATCAGTTGTTACTAGAAACAAGTTTGTTGGTAGCAACAGATTTTTTGAGCAATGGCGAGATGATGTTACATCAGGATACATACTGATACAATCAGATACATCCAGTGACAGAAACAAGCCCACAAAAGGAAACACGTGAGCAGCAACATTGAGATACCAAAGATCTGTCAGCACTGTGGTGAGTCCTTCATCGCAAAGACTACGGTTACCCAATTCTGTAGCCAGACATGTGCATCCCGAAATTATAAGAAGCGCAAGCGGGATGCTAAGCTACAAGAAGTCGCTCCTGTCTCCCACCAACGTTTAGAGTTCCAAGAAGATCAGTTAGGAAGCAAAGACTTTCTAAGCATCGAAGAAACCTGCAAGCTACTTGGAGCAAGTCGCATGACTATCTACCGTCAAATCAAGTCCGGCACAATCAAAGCGGCCAAACTTGGTAGACGAACCATAATAAGGAGAACCGAAATCGATAAACTGTTTCAGATATGAAGGTAACACTAAGACAACGCAACCAAGGCGGACAGACCAGCTTATACCTCGACTATTACCATAAAGGAAAGCGGAAAACCGAGTACCTAAAATTGTACCTCGACCCCAATGCTAAAACCAAGGAGGAAAAAGAGGTCAACAAAAAGACCATGCAATTAGCAGAGACTATCAGGGCACAAAGACAAATCGAAATCCAAAACGGTGTTTATGGCTTTCGTGATCAGGAGAAGCAAAAAGGCAGCTTCCTTTCCTACATTGAATTGCTTGCACAGCAAAGGGATGACAGCCCCGGCAATCATGGCAATTGGACCAGCATGATTAAGCACCTGAAAGCCTTTTGCAACTATGATTTATCTTTCACGGAAGTGGACAGGCAGTTTGTCCAGGACTTCAAACAGTACCTTGATAAGAAGGCCATAGCCCACGGAAATCAGAAGCTATCCCAAAACTCCAAGTACTCCTATTTCAATAAGCTAAGGGCAGCCCTGAAACAGGCCGTGAAAGACGGCATCATTCCAACCAATCCTTCTGAAGGTGTAGAAGCTTTCAAGCAAGGAGAACCGGAAAGAGAGTTTTTGACACTGGAAGAGCTGCAAGCAGCAGTAAAGGCAGAATGTGAAATTCCAATCCTAAAAACGGCATTCATTTTTTCATGCCTTACAGGGTTGCGCTGGTCAGATATAAACAAGCTCGTTTGGTCGGAAGTACAGCACTCAAATGAAATGGGCTACTATATTCGATTCAGACAGAAGAAAACCAAAGGAGCGGAAACCCTACCCATTTCAGAACAAGCCTTCGGCTTGCTCGGAGAACGTGAGGAAAGAGAAGAAAGAGTTTTCAAAGGTTTGAAGTATTCGGCATGGCACAACCTGAAATTGCAACAATGGATGATGAAAGCCGGAATCTCCAAAACAATCACTTTCCATTGCGCCCGTCATACCTATGCCACATTGCAGCTTACAATGGGAACCGATATTTACACTGTTTCAAAGCTCTTAGGCCATAGGGAATTGAAAACAACCCAAGTCTATGCGAAAATCATAGACGACAAGAAGAAAGAGGCGGCCAGTAAAATCAAACTTGACCTATGAGCAATCAAACCAAAATACTTGACGATATTCTCTACCAGGGGCTTCGCCCTTGGTCAGAGAAAAACAGCGTGGACGAAAAGTTTGCTCCAAAGTTCCGTTCCCTGAAAGAAGCCTCCACCGATTACCCATTCCGGTATGAAATCAAATTTGAAAGGCCATTTGACAACAAAACCAAATACTACTCAAAGCTGATTCTGAACACCCTCAAGACAGACGTTGAAAGGCTCTACAACCTCATCAGTGAAGACGATACAGAAAACCTCATCCGCTATTGGCTGGATGACACCCTCAACAAGCGTTTAAAGACCCGCTTAAAAGACATTGGAAAGCTAATTAAAGAGAAGGATTTTGATTTGGTTTACATAGATCCCAAGAAAGCTTCCATTGAGTTTGACCAGGCACACAAAGCCAACACCTATATCATCCAATTGCTAAAGCTTGCATACATGCAACTTTACCTCGAAATCCAAGATGCTTTCAGCACTTGGATTGATGACAAGTTGGTGATAGAGGATTTTTACACCCAGCTACTACTTGAACCAATACCGCAAAAAGCTTTATTGACCGAGATTCAAATCATTGAAGTTGAAGCAAAGAAAGAACCAACTAAAAAGTCCCAACCCGAACCAACGGTAAATTCATTTCATTCATTTACCTACAAGCAATTCAGCACAAGTCCAGACAAGCTAACTGATTTATGTGATAGCCTCAAAAAGAACAATTTCATTAGCAAAGAAACTCAGCTATCCAGTTTCAGAAAGATTTTCTCAGGAGACGAAATCAAAACTCCTATTGTCTGGACAGGCAACGTAAGTGAGTTCTATTACTTCGTCAAATTGCTTTACACTAAACACAAATTGGTTGCAGACCTAAAGCAAAACCAATGGAAAGTTGCTTGCAAATGCTTTATTAAAACTGATGGATCATTCTTCGAACATGAAGGTCTTAGGAAAAATCAAGCTCCAAAGTCAACAGGCCATTTATTGGAATCCGCTATTTCATTGCTGAAATAACCCGCTCGACACTTTACTCCTACTATCTTTTTTCTGTTTTTGTTTAGCCCTCTTTTTCAAAAAAAGTGGGCTATTCTTTTTTTCAACCCACTCGACACTCGACACTCGACACTCCCCCCGCCATTCTGCACTCCTAACGCCCTGTTAGCCATTCTAATTTAGCCCTGTCTTCGACAATCGAAGATGACATTTGGCCAGATGTCCATTTCCTAATTCATAATTGATTAAGTCATGGACGAAATAATTGAACGTCTTGAAAATCTCCAACGCCTAATTGAGAGCCAGGGGATTTACACTAAGGAAGTTTTAAACTTCAATGAAGCTTGCCAGTATCTGGAGCTTTCCCAATCTCACTTGTACAAGTTGACAAGTGCAGGGAGCATTCCGCACTACAAGCCCAATGGAAAGAAGCTCTATTTCAAAAGAAGCGAGCTGGAAAGCTGGTTGCTACGCAACCGCAATTCCACTCAGGAAGAAATAGACCAAAGGGCAGCGGATTACCTAATCAAGAAAGGGAGGGTGAAGCTATGAACGAGATAATGGATATGATCTTGACGCTAACTCAAGACATAAAAACAGTCAAAGCCTACCTCCTCAACTTCCATAAATCACGCTTGGAGCAATTCAGCGAAGAATGGATTGATGGACAGGTAGTGATGCAAACGCTTCACATCAGCAAAAGAACCCTCCAATCCCTTCGGGATAGTGGGGTTCTTCCCTACAGCCGAATCAATGGCAAATTCTACTACAAGGTTTCTGATATAGAAGCCTTGCTGGAATCCAATTACTCACCTTCAAAATCAAAGCACTATGGAGGTAAGTAGAAAAGCCATTCTCGACAAAACGCACTACGGCTTAAATATCTACGCCTATGTGCTGCGACAGTACTATCCGGGTGAAATCGACTCTGGAGATTCGAGCACACCGAATAAAGATAAATCAAAAGGTGCTCAAACAGTCCTTTCCCTTTCGGGAAGGGACTGCAAACCTGCAAAGAACCCATTCAATGCGGACAAGCCTACATTGTTGGTAAAGGTTGTTGACGGTTGTGCTACGCACACCGATTCAGAAGAAGCCATTGCACAAGGCAATGTCTTTGATTTTGCAGCACTGCATTTCAGCCTCGAAGGGCAAGCCCTTCTTGATAAGCTGAATGAAGAACTGCATTTGCGTATCGGTAAGCAACAAGGTTTTTACGCTCAGGCAGATTCGCAACCTACGGTTGCTCTTCCTGAAATAGTCAAACCGGCTGCGCCAGTTTTCAGCTATTTCAATAGACCTGTCACCAACGTAACACCAAGTCGGCAAGCCTCCTTGGTTGAGGTGTACAACCTTATCAAAGGAAATGAATTTGCATCGTGTACAAGTACACTTCGCAACATTCCCGACCCGAAAGAAGCCAGAAAGTACAAGGCTCAAAATTTCGATTATGTGACCTTCTCAGGCACTTTCTCCAAGAGAAATGATGCAAACCTTCAAAGACATTCAGGTTTGCTCACAATCGATTTTGACCACATTGAGGACGTTCCTACACTCAAGACGGCACTACTCAACGACCACTACTTTGAAACGGAGCTACTGTTTGTATCTCCTTCAGGTGATGGCCTCAAATGGGTAATACCAATCGACTTGACGCAGGCAAAACACCAGGACTATCTCAAGGCAGTGGCAAACTACGTTTCCCACACCTACCATCTCGAAATAGACCAATCAGGCAAGGACATTTCAAGAGCCTGTTTCCTTCCACATGATTCAGAAATATTCATCAATCCTAAATACTTGTAGGACATGGAAAGAAAAACATTCAATCCGCAGGATTGGCTTAATCAGCCAACCCCGCAACCGAAAGTTACAGAGCAACCAACTTTCAATACAGATTCCCAATCAGACGAAGTAGAGCGCATCATCCAAAGCATTGAAGCCAACCGAACAGATATTACGTCCACTTATAGCGATTGGGTAAATATCGGATTTGCTTTCTCAGATGAGTTTGGAGAAAATGGACGTACCCTATTTCATAGGGTGAGCCAGTTTTATCCAGGCTATTCCGCCCCGGAGTGCGACAAGCAATTTGACAATTGCTTGAAATCAAAAGGTCATGGCGTTTCACTAAAGACCTTTTTCTACCTCGCCAAGGATGCAGGAATTGACATCGCACCTCCACGGACAGAAAAACAGGATCAGCGAACCTTCAAAAGTGAAAAGCTGAATGGTAGTCAATCTGAATACCACCAGCCCGAAAATCAGGAACCGGAAGAAATGCCAACCCTTCCAGATTCCTTGTTTCCTGAACTTCCTGAATTTCTGCAAAAGGTTGTGGCGGTTGCCACTTCCAATGAGGAAAGAGATATTCTCCTCCTCGGTTCCCTCGGAGCTATCAGCGCATGTTTACCCAAAGTATCGGGCATCTATGATGGCAAACGAGTATTCCCCAATCTATTCCTATTCATTACAGCCCAGGCATCCGCAGGAAAAGGCCGATTGGTGCATTGCCGCCAATTGGTCAATCCCATTCATAAGGAATTGAGGGAACAAGCCAAACTCCACAAACAACACTATGAATTGGAAATGGCAGAATACAACTCCAAGAAGGGAAAGGAAGATGGTATCGAGAAGCCAGCCAAACCACCTGAAAAGATGCTTTTCATTCCAGCCAACAACAGTTCAACGGGTGCTTATCAGCTTTTGGGTGATAGTGATGGCAGAGGACTAATATTCGAGACCGAAGGTGATACCTTAGCCCATGCCTTCAAGAGCGATTACGGAAACTACAGTGATGGCTTTAGAAAAGCCTTTCACCATGAAACCATTTCCTATTATCGCAGAACCGACCGTGAGTTTGTGGACATAGAAAGCCCTTGCCTTTCTACTGTCCTTTCAGGAACGCCAAAACAAGTTTCGGCATTGATACCCAACGCTGAAAACGGCTTATTCAGCCGTTTCATCTTCTATTTCATGAACGTGCGCCCGGTATGGAAAAATGTCTTTGCAAGCCAAACGGATAACGGATTGGACGATTACTTTGAAGCCCTGGGCAATGAGTTCTATGAACTCTACAAAGTCATCATGCAGGACGAACCAAGGCAGTTCTACCTTACGGCAGACCAGCAAGAGCAGTTCAATCAGTTCTTTGGGCAGATACAGGAAAAGTACCTCAACCTTCAAGGATTGGACTACATGGCAACCATCAGAAGATTAGGTTTGATAGCCTTCCGCATAAGCATGATATTCTCTGCTTTGCGGATCATGGAAACGGGTGACACTTCCAAGAAGCTGATTTGTGAGGAAAGGGATTTTCAAGCTGCGCTTGAAATGGTCAAAGTATTGGTAAAGCATTCAAGCAAGGTATTTGGAGAGCTACCACAAGAAGAATCCAAACCAAGCAGGATGAACAAGAAAGAAAAGTTCCTCTATGCCCTACCGTACAACTTCAACCGCCAGAAGTATCTTGAAGTAGCCAACACCCTGAGTATTCCGGCAAAGACAGCCGAAGGCTACATCACCGCTTTTGCTAAATCGGGATTGATTCACCGTGAATCTCAGGACAATTACATCAATACGTCACTTGAGGAAACCAAGGATTCTAAGGATGCTGAGGACGTATAGTCCTTGGCATCCTCCATTTCCTCAAAATCCTGAAATCAGTTTACCACTATATTTTTCTTTTACTATCGTTATCTTTTCTTATATTAGCCAAATATTGACAAGTCATAAATTAACAGGTCATGTTTTTCGGTGAAAGAATAAGAGAGCTTAGAGAAAGCCAGGGATTGTTACAACGACAGTTAGCGGCAAACCTTGAGATAGACACCCCCATGTTCAGCAAAATTGAGCGTGGTGAACGGAAAGCCAAACGGGAACAGGTACTGAAAATTGCCGAAATCCTCAAAGCAAGCGAACAGGAATTATTGGCTTTGTGGTTAGCAGACCAAATCAAGGAAATAGTAACAGACGAAGATCAGGCATTACAAGCATTGAAAATCGCTCAAAAGGATATAAACCAAGCAAACACCAAATAAGAATGAACCAAGTACAACATAACGCTATCGTTAATTTCATCTGGAGTATTGCTGATGATGTGTTACGTGATGTCTATACACGTGGAAAATACAGAGATATAATCTTACCATTTACCGTACTGCGCAGACTGGATGCCATTTTGGAGCCAACCAAAGACAAAGTTTTGGAGATGCACCAAAAGCTGAACGAAATGAAGATTGACAACCAATCTGCTCAATTGCGCAAAACCAGTGGCTATGTGTTTTACAATACCTCAAACTACACCTTCAAAAGGTTATTGAATGAACCGGGCAATATTCGTCAAAACTTAGAAACTTACCTGGATGGCTTTAGTAGCAATGTGCAGGACATCATCAGTAAGTTCAAATTGAGAAACCAGTTGGAGACTTTGGAAGAAGGCAACATTACCTTTCCACTGATTGAAAAATTTTGCTCAAGCACTATTAACCTAAGCCCAATGCCTGTCACAGATAAAGACGGCAATGTAGTCATGGAAGGCTTGACCAATTTAGGAATGGGCTATGTGTTTGAAGAACTGATACGCAAGTTTAACGAAGAGAATAACGAAGAAGCCGGAGAACACTTCACCCCAAGGGAAATCATTCGCTTAATGACCCACCTTATTTTTGAACCGCTCAAAGGAAAGATTAAGGACGGTACGTATTTGATTTACGACCCTGCTTGTGGTAGTGGTGGCATGCTTACCGAAGCGGAACACTTCGCCAAGAAACTCAACCCCAAAGCTACTTTCCACTTGTACGGTCAGGAAGTAAACCCAGAGACCTATGCCATCTGTAAAGCAGATATGCTGATAAAAGATGAAGACCCAGAGAAGATTGCTTTTGGCTCTACGTTAAGCAAAGATGGATTTCCAAATCTGCAATTTGACTTCATGATCAGTAACCCACCGTATGGGAAAACATGGAAAGTAGATGCAGATGCCATACTGGACAAAAAAGACATCATAGATCCTCGCTTTACCGTAGGTGTACCCCGAGTGAATGACGGCCAATTACTGTTTGTCATGAACATTGTTTCCAAACTGAAAACCAACAGCGAATTGGGTAGCAGGGCAGCTACTATTCATAATGGTTCAGCGTTGTTTACAGGAGATGCAGGACAAGGAGAAACCGAAATACGCAAATACCTTTTCGAGAATGATTTGCTAGAAGCGGTGATTGCCCTACCCAATGATTTGTTTTACAACACGGGCATACCCACCTACATTTTTATCCTGAACAACAAGAAGGAAGAAAAACGAAAAGGTAAACTGCAACTCATCAATGTTACTTCTGAGCAGTTCTACAGCAAAATGCGCAAGCCTTTGGGTAAAAAGCGGGTGGAGTTTAGCAAAGACCATATCCGCAAGATTACCGACCTGTTTTTGAACTTCGAGAACAATGAGCACAGCATCATTCTCGATAATGAGGATTTTGGCTACAGCCAGATAACCGTACACCGCCCTCAGCGTGATGAAGACGGAAATATCATCAAGGATGCCAAAGGCAAACCGAAAAGTGATAATGCCCTCAAAGACAAAGAAAACATTCCTTTAAAGGACGACATTGATGCCTTTTTTGCCAAAGAGGTTACCCCTTTTGTGCCGGATGCCTGGTATAAAAAGAGTGAAACCAAAATTGGCTATGAAATCAACTTTGCCAAGTACTTCTACCAGCACAAAGCCCCAAGGAGCTTAGAGGAAATATCTGCCGATATTTTCAAGATTGAGGAAGAAACCGAGCATCTATTAAAAGAAATTGTTGAAGCGTAAATGATGGTACAAGATATACATACAGCAACTTGGCTATCCACTGTTCCGCAGCATTGGAAGACTTTGCGCATCAAAAATCTCTTTGCCGAGATAGATGAAAGAAGCGAAACAGGCGAAGAAGAATTGCTCTCAGTTTCTCATTACACCGGAGTAACCAAAAAGCGAGACAGCCTTGAAAACGAGGATGATTTCATCAGCAATGCCAAAACCTTGGTTGGCTACAAAAAAGTAGCTGAAAATGATTTGGTAAGCAATATCATGTTGGCATGGAATGGTAGTTTGGGAATTTCAAAATATGATGGAATTACAAGCCCTGCCTATTGTGTGTATCGCATCAAAGGAGACAATAACCCACACTATTACGGCTATTTGTTCTCTACTGCTATCATGAAGGCAGAGTTTAGAAAAAAATCCTTCGGCATTATCGATAGCCGCTTGCGCTTATACTCAGATAAATTTTTCAGTATTCCGGTGGCTGTTCCTCCAAAAGATGAGCAAGACCAGATAGTGAATTACATAAAAGCCAAGTCAAAAAAAATAAAGCACTTCATCCAGAAAAAGCAAGCCTTTATTGAGTTGCTAAAAGAGCAACGGCAGGCAATAATTAGCAGGGCAGTAACCAAAGGAATTAACCCTGATGTAACTTTAAAGGATAGCAGTATCGAGTGGTTGGGGAAAATTCCTGAGCATTGGGAATTGAGGAAATTGAGATACTGTGGGCAATGTCAAAATGGGCTAAATAAAGGAGGAGAATTTTTTGGAAAAGGTTTTCCCTTTTTCGGTTATGGAGATATATACAACAATGAGATTTTGCCCGAAATCCCATCAGGTTTAGTTGAATCAACAGAAGAAGACCAAGCTAACTGTTCTGTTGAAAAAGGAGACGTTTTTTTCACTCGAACATCAGAAATTGTGGATGAAATCGCCATCGCTTCGACTTGTCACAAAACAATTCCTTATGCAACTTTTTCAGGGTTTTTAATTCGTTTCAGACCCACGGCAAACCTTCTTTATGAGGGTTACAGCACATACTACTTTAGAAATGAATTATTACGGGAGTATTTCGTAAAAGAAATGAACATCATAACCCGTGCTTCAATGAGTCAGGATTTATTGAAAAACCTTCCAATTGTTTTACCTCCAATCGAAGAACAAGTAATGATTTATAACTATATCAAAACCGAAACCGCCAAAATAGACCAGGCCATTGCGAAAGCAGAGAAAGAAATAGAACTCATCAAAGAGTATCGGGAAGCCATGATAGCCGAAGCGGTATTGGGGAAACTGGATGTAAAGGTTCACACTAAAAAAGTATTGGAAAATGGATAACAATCGTAACATATCGGAAGAAGAAGTTGATAATGCTATCATTGACGCTGGTGATGGTACAGAGAAAGAGCAGGTAGATGACCAGGTGTTGTTGATGGAAAAACCATTCGACCCTACGCTTATCAAGATAGAAACCAAAACACCTTCGTTAGATACCTTAATCAAGCGCATTGAAAGGAAAAGTATTCAAATGAATACCGAAACCTACTTTCAGCGCAAAGACGACCTTTGGGATAAAACCAAGCAAAGCCGACTGATAGAATCCATACTCATTCGTTTCCCTCTACCTGCCTTCTTTTTCGATGCGAGTGACGATAACAACTGGCTAGTAGTAGATGGACTGCAAAGATTAAGTAGTATCCGAAACTTTGTGGTAGATAAAAGTCAGGCATTGACCAATCTGGAGTTTTTAACTCATCTCAACGGCAAGTATTGGGATGATTTACCTGAAGACCTTCAACGAGTAATTGAAGAAGCCCAGGTAGTGATTTACAAGATCATGCCGGGTACACCCACCGATGTGAAATTCAACATCTTCAAACGTATCAATACAGGCGGATTGATCCTTGAACCTCAGGAAATTCGCCATGCCTTGTTCCAAGGTCGCCCTGCTACTTTTATCTATGAATTGGCAAATCTCAAAGCATTTAAAGAAGCCACTGGAAATAAAATTAAAACGGACAGAATGCTCGATAGAGATTTTGCCAACCGTTTCTTGGGCTTCTATCTCTTAGGAATAGAAAATTACGGCACAAGGGAATTTGGCTATGATTTAGACTCCTACATGAGCAAGGCAATGGCAGAGATTTACTCCAAAACAGAGGAGGAATTATCGCAAATTTCCGATGCTTTTAAAACATCCATGCAACTGGCCAAAACCATATTCGGAGACGAGGCATTCAGAAAAGTGCGCACAGGAAACAGAAGACTACCACCAATCAACAAAGCCCTATTTGATGCGCTTTCTACCCAATTGGCATTGTTATCAGAAGATGAAGCAACACGCCTAACGGAGAACAAAGCAACATTTAAAACTTCACTAAAAGAAGAGCTTACCAATAACGAGGTTTTCTTTTTGGCAGTAACCAGTGGTACAGGTGATAAAACCAAAGTGGCTACACGTCACAACAAAATCAGAGAATTAATTAATCAAACGATTAACCATGATTAGTAGTATAGAAATTAAGAACTTCAAATCCATCAAATCCAAAGTGTTTGCACTTCGGAATTTGAATGTGCTTTTGGGGCTCAACGGACAGGGAAAAAGTTCGTTCATTCAAAGTTTATTGCTCTTGCGACAAAGCAATACCGAACCGGGCAGAGTAAAAGGTTGGCTGAATTTAAAAGGTAGGTATGTTGATATTGGCAATACCAAGGATGCTTTTTATCAATATGCCAAAAAGGAGGACTTGATTTTCAACCTTTCTCTTGGAGAAGACACCACTATTCCTTTTCACTATGCCTATGAAATGGAAAAAGATGTTTTACCGCCCAAGGCCGACAAAAACATTTACGGTGAAACGGAAGTCAAATTTGAGTTATTGGTAAAGGATGCAGAAAAGCATACCGGACTATTTTCCAATCAGTTTCAGTACCTCAATGCTTATCGTATTCAACCGGAATCTACATACCCCAAGAGCAATAATGAAGTAGTTCAGAACAGGAATATTGGCATGAACGGCCAATATGCTGCACACTTTATTGAAACCTATTACGATGAAGAAGTAGCCTTTGACAACTTACTGCACCCCGATTCCTTTGTAGAAGATACACTACTTAAAAAGACAATTGTCAACAAAACACTCATCAACCAAATCAACCTTTGGTTGGGTGAAATTTCACCAGGTATAAATGTCCGCACTACTTCCATTAATCAGGATGAAGTATTGTTGGAATACGTTTTTGAGCAACCAACTTATGTAAACACCAACAGGTTCAAACCCGTCAATGTAGGCTTTGGTATCACTTATGCCCTCCCGGTAGTCACTGCTTTGTTATCAGCAAAACCCGGAGCATTATTGATAATTGAAAACCCAGAAAGTCATATCCATCCAAAAGGACAGGCAAAACTTGGAGAGTTGATTGCCTTAGTAGCTCAAAACGATGTGCAAATTATTATCGAAACCCATAGCGACCATATTGTAAACGGCATCCGTGTAGGCATCAAAGAAGATAAATTAAGTAAAGACAATGCAAGGCTGTTCTACTTCAAAAAGATTGTGGAGGAACAGGAACAATACTCAGCCATAACTGACATTGTTTTGGATAAGAATGGGACGTTAAGCGAATATCCAGAGAATCTATTGGATGAGTGGACTAACCAATTAGCAAAATTGATTTAGGCTTATGGAATTAATGTTTAACGAGTTAAGTGTTATTCCATATTCAGCGAATAAGTACGAAGCAATTGAAAGAATGACCCTATTCGCCAAAACCTTTAAGAAATCGAGGGATTTAGGCTTCAAACGCATTCGTTCAGATGTAAGTGTTTCAGAAATACGCCTTGCGGACGACTATACAGTTCATAGTTGGCTCATAGATAGTTCTGTCTCTCCTGAACTTAAAGGCTTCATG
>CEPH01048092.1_pt1 | contig 14219 bp, 12 predicted proteins | sample 530571 | NCBI WGS metagenome assembly CEPH01 (sample SAMEA2620413, study PRJEB7988) | marine metagenome | biome: marine biome (ENVO:00000447); feature: surface water layer (ENVO:00002042); material: "saline water (ENVO:00002010), including plankton (ENVO:xxxxxxxx)" | depth 5 m | reverse complement strand
CTCGGGTGCGCCGGTGATCAGCGTGCCGAGCACGGTCTTGGTCTTGCCGACCTTCTCCGCCAGGCGACGGTTCTCCGCCTCGATCCGGTGGAGGTTGAGCGCACGCGATACGATCAGTTCCAGCGCCGAAATATCGACCGGCTTGTGGTAGAAATCATAGGCCCCCGCCGCGATCGCATCGAGCACGCTTTCATGCGCGCCGTGCCCGCTGGCGATAATCACCTTGGTCGCGGGGGCCTGTGCCATGATTGCGTCGAGCACGGCGAAGCCTTCGCTTGTACCGTCCGGATCGGGCGGCAGGCCGAGATCGAGCGTGACCACCGGCGGTGCCTCCGCGCGCAGGATCGCCAGCGCATCCTCGCGCGTACCGGCTACGAACACCTGATAGCCTTCGAAAGCCCATTTGAGCTGCGTCTGCAGGCCCTCGTCGTCTTCGACGATCAGCAGCTTGGGTTTGGGATCGCTCATCAGGCTGCCTCGCGGGAGAGTTTCTTGTCGACCGGTTCGCTTGCGACGCCGACCAGTTCGATGGTGAAGCGCGTGCCCAAGCCGACCCGCGACTGGACCAGCAGCCGCCCGCCCATCGCACGGATCAGTTCGCGCGCCTCCAGAGCGCCGATTCCGAAGCCATCGGATTTGGAGCTGACGAAGGGCGCATAGAGCTTGTCGCGCAGGAAGGCCGGGTCCATCCCTTCGCCGACATCGACGATATCGATGCTGGCGCCAATGTGGTCCCCGTGGATCGCAACGCAGACCGGCGCGTTCGCGGGGCTTGCGTCGAAGGCGTTCTGGATCAGGTGAACCAGCGCCTGCTCCAGCCCCTCACGATCGGCCATCGCGGCACCTTCTCCCGTGATCGAAACGCGGGCCTGCGACGAAGGCCCGAAGCGGGCCGCAACATCATCCATCAGGTGCGCCAGCTCGACCCGTTCGAGCTCGGGCGCGCGCTGGTTGCCATACCGGCCAAGCCGCTGAATCAGTCCGTTGAGCTTGGCGGTGCTGGTGCCCAGCGTCTTGAGCATATCCTCGCGAAACGCGGGATTATCCGCGTGGCGCTGCGCATTGTGCGACAGCAGCGAAAGCTGGCTGGCGAGGTTCTTGATGTCGTGGAGGACGAAGGCCATCCGCCGATTGAACTCGTCGAACCGCGCCGCCTCCATCAGCGCGTGCTGACCCGCCTGTTCGGCAAGATAGCTGGCCAGCTGACGCCCCACGACCTTGAGCAGGTCGAAATCCTCCCAATCGAGCTGGCGATCGATCAGCGGCCGGGCAAGCAGCACCGCACCCTGCAAGCGGTCGAAATGACGCAAGGGCACGATCGCCCAGCTCGCGCTGTCTGCGTCGAGCCAGGCAGGCAGCGGATCGACCTCGCCTGCCTCGGACTTTCCCGAACGCCATTGTTCGAGATCGATCACGTAGTCGTTTTGCGAAAGGAAGCCGGCCAGCTCATCCGGCAGGCTCACCACATCATCGGCCAGCGTAGGCCAGCGCCAGGTCTCGGCCAGGACCAGCGTGCCCTCGGGATCGGGTAGAAACAGCGCAGCAGAGGGGCTCTCGGTAATGTCCGCCATCGCCTTGGGCACGCGCAGATGCAGCGCATCGCCAGCCTCTCCGCCACGTCCGATCGTATCGGCAAGCCGCAGCCACTCGGCCCGGTAATCGTAGCGATGGCTGAACAGATGCTTCTGCGCGGTCACCTTCAGCCACGCGCGAAACCGTTCGGACGGCAGCCACAGCGCCATTACGGTCAGCAACGCGACCAAGAAACCGACCTGCGCAAGCCGCGCTCCATCCGCTTCCATCAGGTTCAGCACCCGCGCGAGACCCGCCATCGCCAGCAGATAGCCGCCGATCAGCAGCAGCGAGAGCGAACGGAACGCCACCTTGCGCGAGGCACGAAAGCGCAGAGCGCTCACATCCGCGCCCAGCGCCATCGCCAGCGGCACAAATGCGATTGCGACCACGACCCCGCGCAGCGCCGCGATCTGGTCCGGAAATTCGCCCGACAGCCAGGTCGCGGCGTAGTAATTCAATTCGAACAGCCACAGCGCAGACAGCGAGATCGCGACCCACCGCGTGCTCGCCCGGTCGCGATGCGAGGCACCGACATAGAGATTGTGCAGCAGGACCAGCGCGCCGATCGCGACGAGCATGTGGAACAGGGAGGATACGCGCAGTGCGGCGGCGGCAAATTCAGGCCCTGCATCGATCAGTGCGTCTGCGGCCAGCACGGCGCCCTGCAACAGCTCAACAAACACTAGGCTCACGATCACGAAGCGCACCTTGCGCGCGCTCTCCTGATCCACCCCGCCCGCGAACAGCGCATGGACCAGCGCCAGCCAGCTGAGGTTGCGCAACACCTCCGCCCCCGCAGTGACCAGCGCCGCCGGGCCGAGCGCGGCGAGCACGCCCGCCCACACCCCCGTCAGGCACAGCGCGACCAGCCCCGCGATCCGCTCACGCCGCCAGGGCAGCGGCCTGCGGCACAGCCAGATCGCGGCCAGAGCGCAGGCCGCGGCGCATACGGTATGGCTAGCCAGAGCGATCACATGCCACAATCCCGCGTCGGCCATCAGCGCGCGCCTTCGGGATAGAGGATCACCCGCAGCGTCTGCAGCAGGATCAGCAGGTCGAGAAAGGGGGTGTAGTTCTTCGCGTAGTAGAGATCATATTCCAGCTTGTGCCGTGCATCCTCGATACTCGCGCCGTAGGGGTAGTTGATCTGCGCCCACCCGGTGATCCCCGGCTTCACCATATGGCGTTCGGCATAGAAGGGCAGCTGGTCCTCCAGATCGCCGACGAATTTCGGCACTTCCGGACGCGGGCCGACGAAGCTCATCTCGCCCTTCAGCACGCTCCAGGTCTGGGGCAGCTCGTCGATCCGGACCTTGCGAATGAAGCGGCCCAGGCGGGTTACTCGCGGATCGCCCACGGTCGCCCACTGCGCGCCGTCCTTCTCCGCATCGGTGCGCATGCTGCGCAGCTTGAGCAGGACGAAGGGCCGCCCGTGGAGGCCGACCCTTTGTTGGCGAAAGAAGGCCGGGCCCTTGCTGTCCAGCTTCACAAGGATGGCGAACAGGGCGATTACCGGCAGGGTGATGGTCAGCACGATCAGGCTCGCGACGATGTCCACGGTTCGCTTGGTGATGCTCGACCAGCGCCGCCCGGCGGAAAACCCGTCCGAAAAGATCAACCAGCTGGGATTGAGTGTGTCGAGATCGACGCGTCCCGTCTCGCGTTCGAGGAAGCTGGAGACCTCGTGCACCGGCACGCCTTTCGTGCGCACCCGGACCAGATCCGCCAGCGGCAGCGCATTGCGACGTTCTTCCAGCGCGAGCACCACCTCGGTCGCGCGGACACGTTCGACGAAAGCGCCCAGGTCGCCCAGATCGTCGCGCCCTATGGCCTGTTCGAGAATACGATGGGGTTCGTTCATCGCGATGAAGGCCACGATCTTGAAACCGCTGTCGCCACATTCTTCGAGCGCCTTGAGCCGGGCGGCGCGGGTACCGGCGCCCATTACGACGACGCGCCGTTTGAGGTTCTCGCGGTTGACCGCATGGCTGAGTGCAATGCGGGTTAGGCCCATCATGACCTGGGCCAGGCCAAGGGCATAGAGCAGCGTAGAACGCCAGAATCCGACGGTCGGCAGCACGAAGTCGAGCACCGCCAGTGCTACCCCGGCGAGCGAAAGTGCGACCAGCGAACGGGCAAAGGCATAGCGCGGGCTGCGCAGCGCCTCGGGACTGTAGAGCCCCAAGGCGATTAGCGACAGCGAGCAGATAATTGTAAAACCGATGATCGGCGGAAGCCGCTCGGTCCACGGGCCAACCTCGATCCCGATCTGCATCGCGCGCAGGTGCCACGCGAGATCGCCTGCAAGCAGCAGCAAAACAAGGTCGCAGAAGCCGTAAAGCAACACGGCCTGCGGGATATAGTGCTTGAACAGCCTGATCATCGCGCCCTGCCGGAACCCTTCTCCGCGTCGTTCTGCGGAGGTTCGGCTTAGGGGCGAGTGATGAAATGTCGGTAAATTTTACACCCTGCCGAAAAGCTCCGGCAGGGTGCTGCAATCACTCGGAAGGGGCGACCCGGTTTGCCGCGTTCTCGATCGCGTCACCGGCCTGGTTGGCTGCGTCGCCCACCTGGTTGGCCGCGTTCTCGACCGCGTTGTCCTTCGCGACTTCGGCATTGCTCATGTTGGAAAAAAGATAGATCGCCGCGACGACGGCGATGAGGGCGACGATCAGCAGCAGGATCGTCGTGCCGCCGCTCTTGCTTCGCTCGCCATCGGTGACGATGGTGTGCGTGGTGTGGGTGTGGCCGTCCTGATCGGTATGTTCGGTAATGCGTTCTTCGGTCATGGCGAATGCGCCCCTTGCGGTTTTACTGACTTGCACAAAGCGCAAGGAGCCTTGCGGTTCCGTGCAACAAGGGTCAGGCGACCGCCGTCTGGATTGGCCCGCGTAGCGACCGCGCGGGGCATTCGATCCGGCGGCAGGTGCGGCAGCCGGGGCCGATCGGCGTCGCGTCATCCTCCTTCAGCGAGACACCGCGACCGATCGCGGTGGCATCGGCAAACTTCGCCTCCAGGCCCAACAGCAATATGTCGGTGCGCGGTTCGTCGGCATAGGGCGGCGCGGCGATATGCGCGACCAGCCAGTGTTCCGGTCCCAACGCACCGCTTTCCATCATGATCGCCTGCGAATGCCATTCGGCCCGCCGCTCCAGACCCAGACGCGGGCAGCCGGGGCGGCGATCGAGCAGGCTGGTCCCACTCGCGCCCAGCAGCCGCTCGAACAATTGCACCGATCCGTCGATCCGTCCGACGAAGAACGGCAGGCCGCGCTGGCCGACCCGCTGGAGCGTGGTGAAACGGCGAGCGACCTCGCCCACATCGGTGGCGAAACGGCGGGCAAGCACCTGCGGCTCGTAAGCGGTCGCCTCGCACGCGCGCAGGAACCGGCCATAAGGCATGACCAGCGCGCGCGCGTAATAGGCGCGCAGGTAGCGGGCGAAGGCATCGCGCCCCTCGCGGTGATCGAACGACGCGCCATCGGCGATGTCCGCGATCAGCTCGCGCTGCTCGAGTTCGGCCACCTGCTTGGCCATCTCGATATTGCGCGCCGCGGGGGAGAGCATTTCGGACAGCTGGACCTGCCGCGCATGCAGGTCGAGCCGTCGGTTCGCCTCGGGCAGCACGTCGCGCGGGAGATATCGGATCGCGAGATCGTGCCGCTCGCGCAGGTGATCGGTGAGAGCTGCGCCGATGTCCGCGCGAGCAAGGCGCAGCTCGTCGGCCAGATTCTCCGCCGCCTCGTCCAGATCGGCGAAGTGGTTGCGCCAACGCTCGATCGCGCGCCACACCTCTTCCTCGAACGGGCGGGTTTGCGCGGCCGCCCTCCCCCGCTCGTCAAACAGGCGGGCGAAAGCAGCGGCGGCCTGTGGCGCGGCCGCGAGGAATTCGGTCACTTCCGCACGGTCGATACCCAGATCTGCGAAGCGGTCGTCGCCCAGGCGGCGGGCGAGCCCGTCGACACCGCCGATCGCACTGCTTTCCTGCAGGGAGCGTGGATCGTAGTCGAACTGGTCGACCAGCTCGAGCACCACGCGCGCGGTGACAGGGCGCTGGTTGCGCTCGATCAAATTGAGGTAGCTGGGCGAGATCGACAGACGCTGGGCCATGCTCGCCTGCGTCAGGCCTTCACGACGGCGAAGGCGCCGCAGCGCGGCACCGGCATAGAGGGAGGGTTCGCTCATGGCTTTGGGCTAGCTTTCGTTTGTAAATATCTTCACAAGAACACAAGCGCTCACTAGCGAATGAGGCATTTGAGACAAGATCGTTTGTAATAAACTCTGTCGGGAAACCCGTGCGAGCCCTACGTAAGGGATCACAGAGACCATTTCCTACGGAGTCCCCCATGAGCAATTCGAACTACGCAAGCCAAACCGAGCACCTGAAGACCCGCATCGGCCAGGGCGGTGACGCCTGGGCCGCGATCGATGCCGAGAGCGCTGCCCGCATGCGCCTGCAGAACCGCTTCCGCACCGGGCTCGACATCGCGAAGTACACCGCAAAGATCATGCGCGAAGATATGGATGCCTACGACGCAGATCCGGCGAACTACACCCAGTCGCTGGGCGCGTGGCACGGCTTTATCGGCCAGCAGCAGATGATCGCGATCAAGAAGCACTTCGGCAGCACCAAGCGCCGCTACCTCTACCTGTCGGGCTGGATGGTTGCTGCGCTGCGCAGCGAATTTGGCCCCCTGCCCGACCAGTCGATGCACGAGAAGACCGCCGTGCCCGAGCTGATCGAGGAGATCTACACCTTCCTCAAGCAGGCCGACGCCCGCGAACTGGGCGGTATGTTCCGCGATCTGGATGCGGCGCGTGAAAGCGGCAACGAGACCGAAGCCAAGCGGCTGGAGAACGCGATCGACAACTACGAAACTCACGTGGTTCCGATCATCGCCGACATCGACGCAGGCTTCGGCAATGCCGAGGCGACCTATCTGCTCGCCAAGCAGATGATCGAGGCGGGCGCCTGCGCGCTGCAGATCGAAAACCAGGTGTCTGACGAGAAGCAGTGCGGCCACCAGGACGGCAAGGTCACCGTGCCGCACGAGGACTTCCTCCAGAAGATCCGCGCAATCCGTTACGCCTTCCTCGAACTGGGCGTGGAAGACGGGATCATCGTTGCGCGCACCGACAGTCTTGGCGCGGGCCTGACCAAGCAGATTGCTTACTCGACGCAGCCGGGCGATCTGGGCGACCAGTACAACAGCTTCCTCGATTGCGACGAAGTCGATCCGTCCGACATCAAGAACGGCCAGGTCTTCATCAGCCGCGACGGCAAACTGCTGGCGCCCAAGCGCCTGCCGAGCAACCTCTACCAGTTCCGCGCCGGCACGGGTGTGGACCGGGTCGTGCTCGACTGCATCACCTCGCTCCAGCACGGGGCGGACCTGCTGTGGATCGAAACCGAGAAGCCGCATGTCGAGCAGATCGCCGAAATGGTCGACAAGATTCGCGAGACGGTGCCCAATGCGAAGCTGGTCTACAACAACTCGCCCAGCTTCAACTGGACGCTCAACTTCCGCCAGCAAGTGTTTGATGCGTGGGAGAAGGACGGCAAGGATGTCAGCGCCTATGATCGCGCCAAGCTGATGAGCGTAGACTACGACGGCACCGATCTGGCGATCGAGGCGGATGCGAAGATCCAGAGCTTCCAGGCCGATGGCGCGAAGCGTGCGGGTATCTTCCACCACCTCATCACGCTGCCGACCTACCACACGGCCGCGCTGAGCACGGACAACCTCGCCAAGCGCTACTTCGGCGAAGAGGCGATGCTGGGCTACGTCAAGAACGTCCAGCGCGAGGAAATCCGCCAGCAGATCGCCTGCGTGAAGCACCAGAACATGGCCGGTTCCGATATTGGGGACGACCACAAGGAGTACTTCGCAGGCGAAGCCGCGCTGAAGGCGGGCGGTAAGGACAACACCATGAATCAGTTCGCCGCCTAGGCTGCCAAGCCTTGTCACCGGGTCGCTGGGGAGGCATTGCAGCCCCAGCGACACCCGAATTGCCGATGGAGCGGATGCACTTATGACCGACGAAACCCCCAAAGAGCCCGGCCGCGCTCGCGCTTTGCTCTCCACTGCAGACTTCCGCCTGCTGCGCGCCGCTCTTGCGAGCCATGCGCGGACAACGGAAGACCGCGAGGAACTGGCCAAGATCAACGCGCTGCACCACCGGCTTGGGACCTACGTTCCCGACGCCGAATAGGCAGCCGCACTGGCACTATCCGGGCGCGCGAGGTCACAATGGCCTCGCGCGCCCGCTTGCATTCGGGCGATGACCGGCTAGACCTCCGGCCACTTTACTAGCTGCAGATCGAGACTAGCGTGGCCATTCCCCGTTTCGCCCCCGGCGTGCTGAAATTCCAGCGAGATGTATTTCCCGCGCGGAAGGACTTCTTCGAGAAACTGAGCCAGGGCCAGTCGCCCGAGGCGCTGTTCATCACCTGCTCGGATTCGCGAATCGAAACCGGGATGATGACGCAAACCGATCCGGGTGAGCTGTTCATCTGCCGCAACGCGGGCAATATCGTGCCCCCGCACACCAACCAGACCGGCGGGATGACCGCCAGCATCGAGTTCGCCAGCGCGGTGCTCGAAGTGCCGCACATCATCGTGTGCGGGCATACCGAATGCGGCGCGATGAAGAGCGCGATGCAGCTGCACGACGATTCCAACTCGCTCGACACCCTGCCTCACGTGCGCGAATGGCTGGGTTACAGCCGCGCCGCGGTCGATATTGCCGATGCGCTGGGCAACGGGAAGAGCGACAAGGACCGGATGCGGCTGCTGCTGGAGCAGAACGTGGTCCTGCAGTTGCAGCACCTGCGCACCCATCCGACCGTCGCCCTGCGGCTCGCCCAAGGCGAGCTGCAGCTGCATGGCTGGGTATACGACATCGCGACCGGCATGGTCGACGTCTACGACGATGCGCAGAACCGCTTCGTCCCGATCGACGAACGCTACAGCCTGTAGCGCTCAGCCGCCCTTCGCGGGCATCAGGTCGATCGCGGCGGCGGCCAGCGCCTCCGCCCCAGTCTCGATCACCTTCTCGGCATCGGGCGCCCAGAACGGGCTGTGGAGCGACGGCAGCGCCCCCTCCCCGTTCTGCGCGGCCTGCCATTCGTCCTCCGGCACCCCGCCGATCCAGAAGATCAGCGACTCGACGCCATCAGGATCGGCCCTGCGGTACTGGCTGAAATCCTCGCCACCCATCACGCTGGGCACCTGCATCACCCGGTCTTCGCCGAAGCGGGTGCGGAAGCCCGTCATCACGGTTTCGGTGAACTCGGGATCGTTGAAGGTGGAAGGCGTGTAGGGATCGGCCACGGTCACCACCGGCAGCTGATCGTCCGCAATGCCCGCCGCGATCGCTTCACCGCGCGCGATCCGCGCAATCCCGTCGAGCAGCAGCTTGCGCGCCTCGTCCGTGTAGCTGCGCACGGTAAGCTGCAGCTTCGCCTCGTCGGAGATGATGTTGTGCTTCGACCCGGCGCGGAAGCTGCCGACCGTAACCACGCCCGGCTCCAGCGGAGACAGCTCGCGGCTGACCAGCGTCTGGAGCTTCATCACGATCGAGCTCGCCAGCACGACCGGGTCCTTGGTCGATTGCGGATAGGCGCCGTGCCCGCCGACGCCCTTCACCGTGATGTCCACGCTGTCGACATTGGCCAGCGCATAGCCCGGCGAATAGCCGATCGTCCCGGCGGGGAACTGCGCGGCATCGTGGAAAGCGATTGCGTAGTCGGGCTTGGGGAAGCGGGTGAACAGCCCGTCTTCCAGCATCGCCAGCGCGCCCTCGCCCACCTCTTCGGCGGGTTGCAGGATCATCACCAGCGTGCCGCTCCATTCGTCCTTGTGATCGACCAGCTGCTGCGCTGCGCCGATCCACGCGGTCATATGCGTGTCATGCCCGCAGGCGTGCATCACGCCGGTTTCCACGCCGGTCGCAGGGGTCGCCTTGACGGTGGAGGCGAACGGCAGCCCGGTCTGTTCGATCACCGGCAGCCCGTCCATGTCCGCGCGGATGAGCACGGTCGGCCCCTCGCCGTTCTCCATCACCGCAACCACACCGGTCTTGCCGACACCTTCGGTCACCTCAAAGCCCAGCGTGCGCATCCTTGCGGCGAGCTTGGCGGCGGTCTCGTCTTCCTCGAAGCTGAGTTCGGGATTGGCGTGGAGATCGCGGTACAGCTCCATCAGCTCGGGCATGTCTTCCTGCACGCCCGCGCGCAGGCCATCATCCTGCGCGAAGGCGGCGTTGGAGCACAGCAGCGCGCCCGCCGCCATCAGTGCCGCGCGCGTCATCCGAACCTGCTTGTGCATACCCTGTACTCCCCTTTGCCCCGATTTGCCTGACACACCTGACACACAGTCCAGGCGTTCAATTCCATTCGATATGTCGCCGCCGTTTGATCGATCCGGTCGATGAAAGGCTGGCTGCGCGCAATGTCATAACCGATCCATCGCAGATTTGCAGGGGGTAGGAAATGCTAGAGGCGATAGGTCAGCACCAGCAGGACCGAGAGCGTCGTCACCATCAGCAGCACCAGCGGCACGCCCGTGCGGATGTAATCCGAGAACTCGTAGGAGCCTTCGCCCATGATCAGCATATTGGTCTGATAGGCGATCGGGGTCGCGTAACACAGGTTGCAGCCGAACAGCACCGCGAGCACCAGCGGTTCCGGCGGCAGGCCCAGCTCGGTCGCGATGCTAAAGGCGATCGGGGTGCCCACCGTGGCGGCCGTCGCGTTGGAGGCGAAATTGGTCAGCACGGTCACGAACAGCATGATCGCGCCCAGCACCAGTGCGGGTGGCAGCGAGGAGAGGCCAAGCGACAGCGCCATGCCCAGCCACGCGGCCGCGCCGCTCGCCTCGACGATGGAGCCCACCGCGATGCTCGCCGCGACCAGCACGATCACCTTGGCAGAGAGCGCACGCCCGACCCGATCGAACTTCACGCAGCCGGTGAGGAACATCAGGATCGCACCCGCAAGCGCGGAAATCGCGATCGGAAACAGGCCGATGGAAGCGGTGAACACCGCCCCACCCATGATCACCGCCGAGAGTACCGCCTTGGACCGGCGCGGCAGTTCGCGCATCCCTTCCAGCATCAGCAGGCTGTCGCCCCGAGCAAACTCTTCCAGATCGGCGCGCAGGCCCGTCACCATCAGCACGTCGCCTTCGGCAAAGCGCAGGTCGCCGGCGGAATAGTCGTTGAACTCGTCGGTCACGCCGGTCCAGCGTTCGGGACGGTGCACGCCGAGCACCGCGACACCATACAGATCGGCGACGCCCGAGCTTGGCAGCGTGCGGCCGATCAGGCGCGAATCCGCAGTCACCGCCATCTCGACGACGATCACATCCTCGTTCTGCGCGCTGGCCTTGCGCTTGATCTTGGACAGCACCCAGTCGGGCGCAGCCTCACCGCGCAGCGTGCGCATTGCCTCTTCCACCGCTTCCTGCGGGCCGGAGATGAGCAGGCGCTGCTGCGGCTGGAGTCTTCCGATCGGCGGATCGTGCACGGTCACGGTGTCGGGCAGGCGTGGCAGGATGTCCGCCAGCAACTCTCCGGTCAGTGGCCCGTCCTCGCTCACCCTCAGTCGCGCCTGGAAATGGCGGCGTGGGCGCGTGTCTTCCTGCGTGTTGTCCTTGAGCAGGCGGGGCATCACCAGCCACAGATAGGGCAACGCGACTGCGGCGGCGACCAGCACGATCGGCGTGTAATGGAACACGCTCATTTCCGGCAGGCCCAGGTCGCTCGCGATCGAGACGACCAGGATATTGGTCGAGGTGCCGATGGTGGTCGCCATCCCGCCGATCAGCACGGCTGCGTTGAGCGGGATCAGCGTCTTCGAAGCCGGCATCGCGCCGCGGGCCGCGAGGCTGACGAAGATCGGCAACAGCAGGACCAGAACGGGCGTATCATTGACCGCCATCGACAGCGCCATCGCCGCCACCAGCGAGACCAGCAGACCGATCTGCAGGTTCCACTTGAACAGCCGTTCCAGCAGATGCGCCGCAGGCTCCAGCGCCCCGGTCACCACCAGCCCCCGGCCCATGATCATCAGCGCGCAGATCGTGATCAGTGCGTAATGGCCGAAGCCCGAGAAGGCGAGCGACAGGCCATCGGTCGGGCGCGTGTCGGGCAGCGGGAAGAAATAGAGGAACACCGCGATCACCGCGATGGTCATCAGCGAAACGATCTCGGTGGAAGGCTTGCTGCGCGCGAAGCCGATGAACATCGCGATCGTGACCACCATTGCGGCAATCGCGTGAAAGGAGGGAGCTTCGAGCATTGCTGGACCCAGCGATAGCGGGACGAGGCCCTGCTAGGCAATCGGTGACGCGCATATCGCGTGCGATCATGCACGGATCATCGCAGCTGGAGAGTGGTGGTGCCCCTGGCCCGACTCGAACGGGCACTCCGTAAGGAACTCGATTTTGAGTCGAGCGCGTCTACCAATTCCACCACAGGGGCACTGGGTCTGGCCGACCCATAAGACCAGGCCGCAGCCTAACGCAAGGCGTTGGCGACGACCTTGTGCATCTTGGAATGCAGGCCGTCATTGCCTGCCAGTACCTGTTCGTGATGGACCGGCTGGCTGCGCCCGCGATAATCGGTCACGAAGCCGCCCGCCTCGCGCACCAGCAGGCAGCCTGCGGCGGTATCCCACGGTTGCAAGTCGGCTTCCCAGAAGCCGTCGAAGCGTCCTGCAGCAACCCATGCGAGGTCGAGCGAGGCGGCGCCGAAGCGGCGGATGCCGGCGACTTCGGGACCGAGCGCACCGTAAATCCGGCTCCATTCGGCAATATTGCCGTGGCCCTGGAATGGCATGCCGGTCGCGATCAGCGCTTCGTTCAGGCGAGCGCGCGAGGATACCCGCAGGCGGCCGTCGTGCAGCCATGCGCCGCGCGTCTTTTCCGCCCAGAAGGTTTCATCGGTAATCGGCTGATAGACCACTGCCGCAGTCACATCGCCCCAGCCCGATCCATCCAGCTTGCGCTCCTGCACCGCGATCGAGATCGCGAAATGCGGGATGCCGTGGAGGAAGTTACTCGTGCCATCGAGCGGGTCGATGACCCAGCGCGGCTGGCCATCCTCGCCTTTGATCTCGCCCGCTTCCTCCAGCAGGAAGCCCCAGTTGGGGCGTGCCTGCAACAGGTCGTCGTACAGCGAGCGTTCGGCCCGCATGTCCGCCTTGCTGACGAAGTCGGCCGGGCCCTTGCGGCTGACCTGGAGGTGTTCGATCTCGCCGAAGTCGCGCCGCAGGCGGTTGCCCGCGCGGCGTGCGGCACGTTCCATAACGCGGATCAGGCCGGTGATTGCTGCCATGTCGTGTCTTGGCCCGTCCTAGCGCGTTGCAGGTTCGGCAGGAGCCGCAGCCGGCGCGTCGGCCGACGGAGCACCCGCTTCACGCGCGCCGCACACGATCGCCGCGACCAGATAGACATTGGTCGGGTCGCTGGCATCGATCTGCGGATTTTCGGCCAGCGCCTTGCCGGTCGCCTCGCTGATCGTCTTGAGCGTGTTGGAATAGAGGCACCCGATCAGGGCGTCCTTTTCATCTTCCGCGATATTTTCCAGGTCCATCGCCTTGGCGAACAGGCTGAAGATGGTGCCCGCGCGCGACATGGTCTGCTGTTCCTGCTCCGTAACCGGTGCAGGCGCTTCGGGCGCGGTCTGCGCGGCGACGGGCGCAGCGGCGAGGCCGAGGCTCGCGGCGAGGATGATGCTATTCTTGAACGGCATGATCAGCCAGCCTTTCCGACGTAAGTCTGTTCGTACACGTCGACGATGATCCGCGTGCCGCTTTCGATATGCGGCGGGACCATGATGCGCACGCCATTGTCGAGGATCGCGGGCTTGTAGCTGGACGAGGCGGTCTGCCCCTTCACCACCGCATCGGCTTCGACGATCTGCGCCTCGACCTGTTCGGGCAGCGCGACCGAGATGGGTTTTTCTTCCCACAGTTCCAGCGTCACGGTCATTCCGTCCTGCAGGAACGGCCGGGCATCGCCCAGCAGGTCGCTCGGCAGGTTGATCTGTTCGTAGGTATCGGTGTCCATGAACACCAGCATGTCGCCGTCTTCGTACAGGAACTGGTAGTCCTTGGTGTCGAGCCGGACCTTCTCGACCGTATCGGCACTGCGGAAGCGCACGTTGGTCTTGCGGCCATCCTGCAGGTTCTTCATCTCGACCTGCATGTAGGCACCTCCCTTGCCGGGCTGGGTGTGCTGGATCTTGGCGACCTTCCAGATGCCGCCTTCATATTCGATGATATTGCCGGGGCGAATATCGACGCCGCTGATCTTCATGGGGATACCTTGGGTTTAGCGAAACGGGGGCTGCCGATCGGGGCCGAAACCAGCGCCGCAGCTGCAAAGCGCGCGCCTTAGCCGAGCACTCATGGTCAGGCAAGGCAAGCAACGCTATATGGCCGCACATGGACAGGACTTCTTGCTTCACCCGCGCGCTTCGTGCCGTACCCGCACTCGGCCCATCGCTCGCTCTCGCGCTCGCTGCCACGCCGCTGATGGCGCAGAGCGGACCGATCGACACCCTCCCGCTGGGCAAATACGAATGCACCCTTCCCGGCGATGCCGGCGGTGCCGCGTGGCACCGCATTCCGGGCCGCG
>CEPH01086871.1_pt1 | contig 14251 bp, 12 predicted proteins | sample 530571 | NCBI WGS metagenome assembly CEPH01 (sample SAMEA2620413, study PRJEB7988) | marine metagenome | biome: marine biome (ENVO:00000447); feature: surface water layer (ENVO:00002042); material: "saline water (ENVO:00002010), including plankton (ENVO:xxxxxxxx)" | depth 5 m | reverse complement strand
GTTCCGCCCGGTCGATCACCCACTGTTTGGCGCTATCGACGTCCATCCCGTCGAGCGGGCCGGAATTGACCAGCACGCCCTCGCCAGACTCCGCGGTCGTGCCCAGCGGGCGATCGGCGTCTGCGGCGCTGACGCCGACCACGCGCAGGATCGGCAGGTCGTATTTGCGCGCGAAGTCGAAATCGCGCTGGTCGTGGCCGGGCACGCCCATCACCGCGCCGGTGCCGTAATCCATCAGCACGAAGTTGGCGATGAACAGCGGCAGCTCGCTGCCCAGCAGCGGGTGGCGCGCGGTCAAGGCGGTCAGGTAGCCCTTCTTTTCCGCCGTTTCGAGGTCGGCAGCAGTGGTCCCGCCGCGCTTGCATTCCTCGATGAAGGCAGCCGCGCCTGCATCCTTCGCCGCAACCGCTTGCGCGATCGGATGATCGGGCGCGACCGCGACGAAACTGGCCCCGTAGATCGTGTCGGGCCGAGTCGAATAGACCTCTACCCGCCCGCCGTCGGACAGAGCGAACGCAAGCTGCAGGCCGCGGCTCTTGCCGATCCAGTTTTCCTGCATCAGGCGGACCTTGTCGGGCCACTTGTCGAGAGTTTCGAGCCCGTCGAGCAGCTCTTCGGCGAAATCGGTGATCTTGAGGAACCACTGCGCGAGCTTGCGCTTCTCGACCTCCGCGCCGGAGCGCCAGCCCCGGCCTTCGATCACCTGCTCGTTGGCGAGCACGGTCTGGTCGACGGGGTCCCAGTTAACCTCGCTTTCCTTGCGATAGACCAGCCCTGCCTCGAACAGGTCGATGAACAGCGCCTGCTCGTGCCCGTAGTAATCGGGTTCACAAGTGGCGAGTTCGCGGCTCCAGTCGAGCGCGAAACCCAGCCGCTTGAGCTGCGCCTTCATCGATTCGATGTTCTCGCGGGTCCACTTGCCCGGGTGGACGCCTTTTTCCATCGCCGCGTTTTCCGCCGGCATGCCGAACGCATCCCACCCCATCGGGTGCAGCACCTCGTGCCCGCGCATCGCCTTGTAGCGCGCGAGCACGTCGCCCATCGTGTAGTTGCGCACGTGCCCGATATGGATCCGCCCCGAAGGGTAGGGAAACATTTCGAGCACGTAGCTCTTGGGCCGGTCGCTGGCGCTGTCCGCACGGAAGCACTCGGCCTCGTCCCATGCCTTCTGCCAGCGCCCGTCGGCACTCGACGGGTCGAAACGCGTGTCGTTCATAGGTACGTCTTTTCGCGAAACAGGCGGATCAGCTCGAAATCGCCTGGCGGCGCAGTTCGCGCGCCTTGGTCAGGATAATGTCTTCCAGTTTCTGCACGGTCGCGGCCTGTACCGGCGCATCGACCCAGGTGCCGCCCTGGTTGACCTGGCGGCTGGCAGCGACGCGCAGGGCATCGGCGCGCAGATCCTGGTCGAGGATGGAGATGGTGAGCTTGACCCGCTCACCCGGGTTCTCGGGATTGGCGTACCAGTCGGTCACGATCACCCCGCCCGCGCTGTCCGCCTGCAGCAGCGGTGCAAAGCTGACTGCTTCGAGGCTGGCGCGCCAGAGATAGGAATTGACCCCGATCGTGGTCACCTGGCTCGCCGCCAGATCGGGATCGGGCAGTTCGTTGCCGCCGCCGGCGCAGGCGGCAAGAGCGGCGCACGCACCGGCGAGCAAGCCGCAGCGAATCGCGGTGGAGGCGGAACGGGTCGAGGAGCGGCGCTGGATCATCTGTGCTGGCTTTCCACTGAAACTGGCCCAAGGAAATCGCCAGGGGCCCATGAGAATGGCGTATGGATCGGTCGGCAGACCGCGCGTATGTAGCCTCTATCGCCGCGCAACGGGCGCAGCAAGTGCACGCCTGCCTTGCCGCGTAAAGCAGCGCCAGGCGGCTTTACGCATCATGAACCCGGATTGCGATTGTGTGCCGCGTGCAACACCTGACATGCAAGTGCGCAGGGCCCTGTGGAAAAGCTGGCATCCGCCAGGGCGGTGTCCTAGTGTTCAGGGGAACCATTGGTCTGGGCAAAGCGCTTTCAGCTTTGTTCATCCTGCCGTAAATCGTGCGGCGCTAGAGTGAGTGTAATGAGCGTCAAGGTCGCCTCAGGACTACGCAAGCTGATCGTGCCCGCCTTGGGCGGCGCGCTGGCGCTTGTCGCGATTCCGGTGGTTGGCGTTGCTCTGGCAGAGGCCACGTCGCCTGCGCTCGTCAGCACCATCGGCGAAAACGCGGGTCGTTTCACGCCCGCCTCGGTCGACCCTGCGCTCGCCCGCCGTGTGGCGGAACGCTACGCCGCCCGCCAGCAGCCGCTGCCCTTCACCCCAGCCGCAGGCAGGACGATTCCCGATCGCATGGTGACCGTGGCCGTTCGGGTAGACAATGATGTGGCGCGCGCCGTTTCGGTCCGCTCGGCTATCGACGCGGCCCGTGGCGAGCCCGGTCGCCGCGATATCGCGATTGCGCCCTCTGCGTTCGACCTCGGTGTTGCCCGTGGATACCAGAGCTTCGCGAAGCCCGCAGCCGAGCTGCCCAAGTCCGTCTCGCGTATTTCCGTGCCCGACCTTGCCGAATTCCGCCCGTCGAAAGGCGTGAAGGAAGAACCGAGCCGCTTCCAGCCGCGGGTCTCGATCGATCAGGACCGCATGCGCGGTCGCACCTCGCGCACCCTCGACGGTCGCAGCGATCGCGAAGTCGATCTTGGCGGTGCCTACCGCGTCACGCGCAATCTCGACGTGACCGCAGGCGTCCGCCTGTCGGACGAGAGCGACCGGCTTGCACCGCTGACCAATGGTGCGGAAGACAGCCAGTCGGTCTACATCGGAACCCAGCTGCGCTTCTGACGCCCGGCTGATCCTCGCGCACCGACGCGGCGCAAATCTCTCTCTGCCATCTCTTTTTCTTTGCCCGCTGCTGCGGGTGGGCTACGTCTGGGCGAATAAGATAAGAAATACAGGGGAGAGAGTGGAATGGCACGTGTCGCTGTGGTGACGGGTGGAACCCGGGGTATTGGCGAAGCGATCAGCCTTGCGCTGAAGGAACAGGGCCGCACGGTCATCGCCAATTATGCCGGCAATGACGAGCGCGCCCAGGAATTTGCGACCCGCACCGGGATCGCCGTGATGAAGTGGGACGTGGGCGACCACGAGGCCTGCCTCGAGAATGTCTCGCGAATCACCGAGACTCACGGCCATGTCGAGATTCTGGTCAATAATGCCGGGATCACCCGCGACGGCACGCTCGCCAAGATGAGCTTCGACGACTGGAACGAGGTGATGCGGGTCAATCTGGGCGGCTGCTTCAACATGGCCAAGGCGTGCTTTCCCGGCATGCGCGAGGGCAAGTGGGGGCGGATCGTCAATATCGGGTCGATCAACGGCCAGGCCGGCCAGTACGGGCAGGTGAACTACGCCGCCGCCAAATCGGGTATCCACGGCTTCACCAAGGCGCTCGCCCAGGAAGGCGCGCGCTTCGGCATCACCGTCAACGCGATCGCGCCCGGCTACATCGATACCGATATGGTTGCCGCGGTCCCGGAAGAGGTGCTGGGCAAGATCGTCGCCAAGATCCCCGTCGGACGGCTTGGCCACGCGGAGGAGATCGCGCGCGGCGTCGCCTTCCTCACCGCCGATGATGGTGCCTTCGTCACCGGATCGACCATGAGCATTAATGGCGGGCAGCACATGTATTGAGTGCACGCGGGTGCGCCGCGATGGCGCGCCCGCATCCGCTTCAGTCGATGAAGTAGCCGACGACCCTCCAGCTCCCGCCGCCTTCCTGCTCGAGCGTCACCGATTCGGTCACGCTCTTGCGGTTTGCAAAATCGCTCCGGAACTGGACCACGCGATAGCCGCGCGGCGGCGCATTGACCGACTGATAACCGATCGCCTCGCGCTCCATCACCGCGCCCAGCGGAACCCGCGCCGCCTGCGAGGCAGCCTCCCACCCCGCGACCGTGTTCTGCTCCCGGAACTGCTTGCCCGCCGCGGCGAAGCTGGCGCTCCAGTCGCTCGCGTCGACCATGGCGAGCCATGCGCGCGCCGCGTCCTCGGTGGCGTGATCGAGCGCTACCTGTTCGGGCGGGCTGTCGGGCATGGACGGTTGATCGGCCGTCGCGGCGGCAAGGGCGAGTGCAAGAATAAGCGACATGAGAAGACATCCTCCGACGATCCAGCCGCGCAGCTTGCCGGCGGCACGGGGGCCGGGATGGCGCCCGTTCGATGGATCGAAGGTATCGGGGCCGGCCGCCGTGCTGGCTTCCCCCAAAGGATTGTGCCCAAGGATTTCGGGGCCTTCATCCTCAAGCAGAATCCGCGCTGCCTCCCGGCTGCTGGTGACCGCAAGCTTGCGCCGCGCCGCACGCAGGCGATCATTGACCGTATGGACCGACCGGTCGAGCTCGCGCGCGATCGACTTCGCGTCGTGGCCGCGCAGCATCAGGCGCAGTGCCTGCTTTTCCTTTTCGGTAAGTGCGTCGATCCCCTCGTGCATCATAGCATTTGTCTAGGCCGCCGAAGGATTTCCAGACACCCCAAATTCTTGGGGGCACACCATCACGGCCCTTCACGGGGATTGCTCTTACCGGGAACACCGCGCACACCTGACGCATGGTCTTTACGAGAGAGCGCGCCGGGTTTCCCGGCCTATTCGCCCTGTGCCTCCTCGGCCTTTGCGCGATGCTGATCTCGACAGCGGCGACTGCGGGGCCGGTCTCCAGCCGGGTCTACGAGCCCGTTTCGCTCGCCGACATGCAAGTGGAATTCCGGGGTGAGCCGCCACAGACGATCACCGCCCAAACCGCAGACGGCTTGACGCTTGCAGGTGCCTACTGGCCACCGGACGATGGCGTGGACCAGATCGTGGTCGTGTTCCACGGCAATTCGTACAACCACCTCGTCATGGCGGTGCGTGCCGAGCCCTTGCGGGTCGGCGGGCGCGGGGTGCTGGTCGCATCCTATCGCGGGTTCGGCGACAATCCGGGCGAACCGTCCGAAACCGGCCTCTATCGCGATGCGGATGCGTGGATTGCGAAGGCGCGCGAATTGCAGCCCGATGCCCGGGTTTACCTTTTCGGCTTCTCGCTCGGCGGTGCAGTCGCCCTCGAGATGGCGGTCCGGCACGATGTGACGGCGGTAGCAACCCTGGGCGCGTTCACCAGTCTCAAGGACGCCGCACCCGCTCTGCTCCGCCCCTTCGTGACCGAGCAGTACGACGATCTCGAAACCATTACGCGCGTGAATGAGCCGGTCCTGCTGCTTCACGGGACAAGGGACGAGACGATCGACCCGCACATGGCCGAACGGCTGGAGAAAGCCGGCGGTGCCAACGTCACCCGCGTCAATCTGGCAGGAGGCGGGCACTGGGTGCCCCTCGATTCGATCGCGGAGAAGATCTGGCAACAGTGGGAAGTGGCGGAGGCGGATAAGCCTGCCGCAGCCGAGAACGCACCGTGAAATATCATCCGCCCGTCAAACGGTCGGTCGAGATTGCAGGCCACAAGACCAGTATCACGCTGGAGCCGGTGTTCTGGGAGATGCTGCGCGATGCCGCCCACGCCCGCAGCGTACCGGTCAATGCGATCGTCGCGCAGATCGATGTCGAGCGCCTCGATGCGGACGAGCCCACTGGACTCGCCAGCGCGATCCGGCAGTGGCTGGTCGGTCAGCAACGGGACGGAGACGCAAGCTAGCGCCCCGCCCCGTCGATGCACTCAATATTTCGCAGTCGCGTCGCTTGCCGGAAAGGTTTCGTCGAGAGCCTCGTCGGTCTGACTCATCTTGTCGCCTTTGGTCGCCGTGGCGGAGGAGCCTGCGTTGCGTACGCCTCCGCTCGGTTGGCCATCGGCGAAGGCGACGCCGTTCTCGTCCTTGTGGTTCTTGTAGGCCTTGTAGCCAAGATAGCCGAGGCCTCCGAGGATTGCAGTTCGAATCAAACCCATGTCACGTCTCCAGTAATGTTCTTATCTGGCGAACGTGGGAGAACGGGTTTGGGTCCGAAAGATCCGCGCTAGTCGTCGCCGACCCGTTCGATCTGCGCGCCGATCGCCTGCAGCTTCTCTTCCAGCCGCTCGTACCCTCGGTCGAGATGATAGATCCGGCGGATCTGCGTCTCGCCCTCGGCGGCGAGCGCGGCGATCACCAGGCTCATCGAGGCGCGCAGGTCGGTCGCCATCACTTCCGCGCCGGTCAGGCCCGGCTGGCCCTGCACGATCGCGGTGCGCCCCGACACCTCGATATTCGCGCCCATGCGGCTCAGTTCGGGCACGTGCATGTAGCGGTTTTCGAAGATGGTTTCGGTGAGCACGCTGGTGCCCTCGGCCACGGTCAGCAGCGCCATCAGCTGGGCCTGCATATCGGTCGCGAGGCCCGGATAGGGCGCGGTCGAAAGGTTGACCGCCTTCAGCTTGCCATCGGCGGCGACGGTCACACCCTTGGCATCGCTTTCGACATGGACGCCGATATTGCGGAGAGCGTGGAGCGTGGCGGACATGTCGTCCGCCTTGGCACCTTCGAGGCGCGCCTCGCCGCCGGTGATCGCTGCGGCGCAGGCGTAGGAGCCTGCCTCGATCCGGTCGGCCATCACCTTGTAGGTCGCCCCGTTGAGCCGCTTGACCCCGTGAATGACGAGGTCCGACTGGCCGATATTCTCGATCTCGGCGCCCATCGCGACCAGCAGGTTGCACAGGTCGATGATTTCCGGCTCGCGCGCGGCGTTGCGCAGGGTCGAGGTGCCGTTGGCGAGCACCGCCGCCATCAGAGCATTCTCGGTCGCGCCGACCGAGACGACGGGGAAGTCGAATTCGCCGCCCGGCAGGCCGCCATCGGGGGCGTGCGCGCGGACATAGCCCTGCGCCAGCTCGATCCTCGCGCCGAGCGCTTCGAGCGCCGAAAGATGCAGGTCGATCGGGCGGTTGCCGATCGCACAACCGCCCGGCTGCGACACGGTCGCCACCCCGGCACGCGCGAGCATCGGCCCGAGCACGAGGATCGAGGCGCGCATCTTGCGCACCAGATCATAGGGCGCGGTGGTAGAGGTCAGGCGCGTCGCTTCGAAGGTGACCACCCGGCCGAAATCTTCCGGCCGCGTCCCTGCGATGTTCACCGCCACACCGAATTGCGTCATCAGGTGCTGGAAGCCGTCGATGTCGGCCAGCCGCGGCAGATTGCGCAGCGTGACCGGTTCGTCGGTCAGCAACGCACAGGGGATCAGCGTGAGCGCGGAGTTCTTGGCACCCGAAATCGGAATCGTTCCGGAGAGCTTTTGCCCTCCGATAATGCGTAGTTTGTCCATCCCTCGGTCGTGTAGCGGTCGCGCGCGCCAACACAAGTCGCAGCGGCGCGCGGGCGAGTGGTTAAGGCGCGTCATTGACGCTTGGCGCGCACGGACATAGTTTGCGAACATGGTACATAAACCGATCAAAAAGGCCGTTTTTCCAGTCGCAGGCCTGGGCACCCGGTTCCTCCCGGCGACCAAGGCGATCCCGAAGGAAATGCTCGCGATCGTCGACCGCCCGCTGATCCAGTACGCGGTGGACGAGGCGCGCGAGGCGGGGATCGAGCAGATGATCTTCGTCACCGGACGCGGCAAGACCGCGATCGTCGAGCATTTCGACATCGCCTTCGAGCTCGAACAGACGATGGAGGAGCGGGGCAAGGATCTCTCGATCCTCGATTCGTCCCGCGCCACGCCGGGCGACATCATCACCGTGCGCCAGCAGGTGCCGCTGGGCCTCGGCCACGCGATCTGGTGCGCCCGCGCGATCGTGGGCGACGATCCCTTCGCGATCTTCCTGCCCGACGAGCTGATGGTCGGCAAAGCAGGTGGGACCGGATGCATGAAGCAGATGGTCGATGCCTACGAAAAGGTCGGCGGCAATCTGATCAGCGTGCTGGAAGTGCCGCAGGAAAACGTATCGAGCTATGGTGTCATCGATCCGGGCAAGGAAGATGGCTCCCTGACCGAGGTGAAGGGTCTGGTGGAGAAGCCGCCGGTCGCAGAAGCGCCGTCGAACAAGATCATCTCTGGCCGCTACATCCTCCAGCCCGAAGTGATGCGGGTGCTCGAAACGCAAGGGAAAGGGGCCGGCGGCGAAATCCAGCTGACCGACGCGATGGCGAGGATGATCGGCAACCAGCCGTTCCACGCCGTGACCTTCGACGGTGCACGCTACGACTGCGGCAGCAAGACCGGCTTCGTCGAGGCGACGCTGGCGCTGGCTCTGGAACGCCCCGACATGGGCGACGAAGTCCGCGCGATGGCGGAGCGGTTGCTCAAGGCGTAAGACCTGCGCCCAACCCGCGGCGGGTTCGAGGATTTTCCTACCCTAGAGCGCTTTGCTAGGGCGAAAGACGCTCTTTCAAATTGTCAATCGTCGACGCGCGCCCGCCTGACGATGGGCTGGGCTCGGCTGAGCATAAAAGCGCCCCCGAAACAGGCGATATGTCGCCCTCGCCCGGTCGAGCCGGCCGACGACCGCGTGTTCTCAGCGACTTAGTGCGATCGGCCGGAGGGTGACACCCGGGTTACACGTGTCACCCTGTCACAGCCTCAGCCTTCCGCGCATATTCGTCGCGCAACTCGCGCTTGTAGAGCTTGCCGTTGGCTTCGCGCGGCAGATCGGGCCGGAAATCGAATTGGCGCGGCATTTTGATGCGGCTCAGCTGGGGCTCCAGATAGTCGCGCAGCGTCTGTTCGAAGGCGTCTCCAGCCTGCGCCATGTTGATCGGCTGGATCACCGCGACCACGCGTTCGCCGAGATCGGGATCGGGCGCGCCGATGACCGCCGCATCGAGTACGTCCGGATGGGCGACCAGCAGGTTCTCGATCTCCTGCGGATAGATGTTGATCCCGCCCGAGATGATCATGTGGCTTTTGCGGTCGGTCAGGAAGATGAAGCCGTCTTCATCGACATGGCCGATATCGCCCAGCGTCATCCACCCGCGCTCGTGCATCACCTCGGCGGTTTTCTCGGGATCCTTGTGGTAGCTCGGGAGGGTTTCGTTCTCGAAGAACAGCAATCCCGTCTCGCCCGCGGGAAGTTCTGTCCCGTCGGGCGCGCAGACATGCACCTTTCCGTGGACCATGCGGCCGACGGTGCCCGGTTTGGCGAGCCAGTCCTCGCTCTTGACCAGCGACATGCCGATCATTTCCGAACCGGAGTAATATTCCTGGATAATCGGCCCCCACCACTCGATCATCGCCTGCTTGATCGGCACCGGGCACGGGGCTGCCGCGTGGATCGCACGCTTGTGGCTGGAGAGGTCGTAGCGCGTTCGCTCTTCCTCCGGCAGCTTGAGCATGCGCACGAAGTGGGTCGGCACCCACTGGCTGTCGGTCACGCGGTATCTCTCGATCGCGGCAAGCGCGCTCTCGGGCGTGAACTTCTCCATGATTACCACCGTCCCGCCAAGGCGGTGTATCGTGCTGCACCAGCCGAGCGGTGCAGCGTGATAAAGCGGCGCGGGCGAGAGATAAACGAGGCTGCCGTCGGTCGGCATGCCAACGCCCATCGTGGCAAGGCCAACCAGCGCGTTGGGCGCGGTGATATCCTCGCTCGGCGGCGGAGGCGGCACGATCCCCTTGGGCCGTCCGGTGGTGCCCGAAGAATAGAGCATGTACTGGCCAGGTACGGGGTCGTCGATCGCCCCGGCAGACTGCGCAGCGATCTCCTGCTGGAAGTCATCGCCGTCGACATCGACGATTCGCAGATCGGACGCGATCGTTGCCAGTTCCTGCGCCACATCGGCAAAGGCGGGCGAGGTCAGCAGAAGGCTGCATTCCGCATCGGCCAGGATATAGGCGATCTCGGGTGCGGTCAGCCGGGTCGAGATCGGCACCAGCATCGCGCCCATCCGCTGCGTGGACCACACGATTTCGAGATAGAGCGGGCGGTTCTCCAGCAGCAGGCCCACGCTTGTGCGCCGCCCGATGCCCTGCGCGCGTAGCCAGCGGGCCATGCGGTTGGCGAAGGCGTCCAGCTGGCCATAGGTGACCTGTTCGCCGGACGTGGCATTGATGATCGCGGCATGGTCCGGCCGCGCCACGGCATGTGTTATCGGATGCATATGTCTCTCCCACCGCGCAGTCTTTCGAATGGACAGGGAGCACGCAAGAAAAAAGGCGGCGCCGAAGCACCGCCTTTTCGTAAACTTGGGTTCTGGAAGAGGTCTAAGCCCTACTCTTCCTCGTCGCCGCCGCCGATGCCGCCGGGGCCCATCGCGAGACGGAAGGCTTCCTGCGCTTCAGTCTCGACCATGAAGGGGCGCGGGTCGACCGCGCGGCCGTCGATACGGACTTCGTAGTGAAGGTGCGGGCCGGTCGAGCGGCCGGTCGAACCGACATAGCCGATCAGATCGCCCTTGCGGACGTGCTGACCGTCGGCGACGATGATCCGCGAGAGGTGCGCATAGCGCGTCTCGATCGCGTTGCCGTGGCCGATCTGGATGTAGTTGCCGTAGCTGCTGAACCAGTTGGCGCGTTCAACCGTGCCGTCGGCAGTGGCATAGATCGGCGTGCCGCTGGGCGCGGCAAGGTCGATACCCTTGTGGTTGGCGCGCTTGCGCAGAACCGGGTGGTCACGCATGCCGTAGCCGCTGGAGACGCGGGCATTTTCAAGCGGCATCCGCGAGGGGACCGAAACGGTGGGGATGGCTACCGCCGGCGTGGTCCGTTCCACGTCGAGCGTCTGCCAGCTGGCGAATAGCTGGCGGAACTGCGCGTCGCCATTGCCGAGCGGGCTCTGCGCCTGTTCGGCGGCGTCCGAGACATCGACCGCAGCGGCTGCGCTGCTGCTGTTGGCCTGTGCGGGAGTGGCGGCGATAGCGAATGCGGCACCGCATACGAGGCTGGCGCGCAGGAAAAAGCGATCAGTGGTCAGCAAAATGTCCGTCCCTCTGTCGGCGGCGAAGCATGCTGCTCCGCCCGTTCCGATCCCTGGCGTATCCTCGATCCGTGAGACCCGCCGAGACCCCTAAAAACTGACGGGAACCACTCCCGCCCTCGTCTGTTTAGTTTGATAGGCGGGTCCCGGTTGACTTGCCAAGCGGGTCTTGGGCCCTGCGCGACGGACCGGCTGCATAGCGGGTTGAGTCGTTGAACCGCCGCTTAATCCACCCCGAAAATAGTCGATTAACCTCCCGAAGGTCCGCTTTTCTGCGGCTCCTTGGCGATTCTGTGCGAGCTGCGGTGAAATGCCTTGCGCGGTTCGTCGCGCGAGCGATCCGGCGGTCAAGCGAATGCTGAGCCCTTTGCACCGCATCCGCCTGCATCGATTCAGAGTGCCTTGACCGCGGCGAGCACGTCTTCGGCGTGACCCGCAACCTTCACCTTGGGCCAGATACGCGCGACCCTGCCCTGCTCGTCGAGTAGGTAAGTGCTGCGGACCATGCCCATAAAGGTCTTGCCGTACATCTTCTTCTCGGCCCACACGCCCAGTTCGTCGGACAGCCCGTCTTCTTCGGCATCGGTTGCAAGGTCGACGGTCAGATCGTGCTTGGCGATGAAGTTCTGGTGCTTCTTGGTCGAATCCTTGCTCACGCCGAGCAGCGCACAACCCGCCGCCTCGAATTCATCCTTCAGCGACGAGAAGTCCTTCGCCTCGGTGGTGCAGCCGGGCGTGTTGTCCTTGGGGTAGAAGAACACCACCAGCTTGCGACCGCGATAGTCGGACGGCTTCACGCTCTCGCCGTCGTGCCGCACCATCGCAATATCGGGCATCTGCTCGCCTTCGGTCACGCTCATCGCTCATATCTCCAGTCGTTCGTCGAACATCGTCTGCCAGGTTCGCGCGACCTCCTGCCGCGCCTCGGCCATGCGGTGCAAGAGCGCATCGATATCCGCGCACCCGCACGCCCGCGCGAGCGCTTCGCCGGATGGGCCCTGCGACACCGCGAGATCGGGCGCGAGCAGTCGCGCGGCGACGATCAGCCGGGTGAGGAAGTCGTGCGCCTCGGCAAATTCGCGCGTCAGCGTGCCCGCGTGGACCAGCGTTTCGCACACCTTCGTCAGCCGCGGATCGAGCGCGACACGGTCGCGCAGCTGGATGAAATGGAGGATGAACTCGATATCGACCAGCCCGCCGCGCAGCAGCTTGGCGTCAAGCGGGCCCTTGGCCGGCTTGTGCTCCGCCATGTCGGAACGCATTTTCAGGATGTCCTGCCGCAGCGTGACCGGATCGCGCGGCGCGCAGAGCACGTCGCGGATAATCTCCTCTACCTGGGCGCGCGCGGAGAAGGAGCCTGCGACCACGCGGGCACGCGCCAGCGCCATATGCTCCCAGGTCCATGCCGATTCGCGCTGATAGCGGGCAAAGCTCTCCACGCTCACCGCGAGCGGCCCCTGCGCGCCTTGCGGCCGCAGCCTGGTGTCGATTTCGTAAAGCGGGCCTTCGGCGGTCGGGACGCTCATCGCCACGCTCACCCGCTGGGCGAGGCGATTATAATAGCGCGTCGCGCTGACGGGACGCTCACCGTCGCTCTCCGCCGCGTGGTCGCCGGTGAACAGATAGATGATGTCGAGGTCGGAGGCATGGGTCAGCGCCTCTCCGCCCAGTCGCCCTAGGCCGAGGATCACCATCTCGCTGTCGGCGATGCTTCCGTGGGTCCGCGCGTAATCCGCCACCGTCCCATCGAGCGCAGCCTGCAGCGCCGCCTCAGCCACGGTCGCGAAACCGGTCGCGATTTCGAGCGGGTCGTGCACCCCGCCGATCAGCTGCACGCCGAGGGCAAACCGCTGTTCGCCGGTGACCACCCTGATCCGGTCGAGCAGCGCCTCGTAATTACCCTGGGGCTCGGCCCGCATCATCCGGCGACGCAGCGTGGGGACGCTTTCGGGAAGGTCGAGCGCGGAGCGATCGATCAGCGCGTCGAACAGGGCCGGGCGTAGCGCGAGATCGTTGGCGAGCGGCGGGGCGAGCGTGATGATCGAGAGCAGCTGGTCGAGCAATGCCGGGCGCGCTTCGAGCAGGCGGAACAGGTTGATCCCGCTCGGCAAAGCTTCCAGCAATCGTTCCAGCCGCACGATCGCGCGGTCCGGTTCGGACGAAGCGGCCAGCGCGTCGAGCAGCGGGGGCAGGATACGACGGAACGCGTTCTGCGCATCGGTGCTGCGCAGCGCGCGGTAGCGCCCGTCGAGCCAGCCGGAGACCCGATCCGCCATCGCCGATTCGTCCGCCAGCGGGCTCGCCGCAACCAGTTCGCGCACCGGGCGCTGCTTGGCCGCGCCCGTCTCACTCGCTTCGAGCAGCCGGTCGAACGCCTGCGCAGCAGCGCTCATATGCGGTTCGAGGTCAGCCAGCAGACCGGCCCCGTCGGCAAAACCGTCAAGATGCGCAAGCCGCTCCAGCGCCTCGCCTTCGGGGACCGTATGGGTCTGCCGGTCTTCCATCATCTGGATGCGGTGTTCGACCACGCGCAGCCGGGCGTAGGCATCGGCGAGCTGCGTTGCGACGTCCTGCTCGACGATATCCGCGCGGGCAAGCGCATGCAGCGCGGCACGCGTATCGCTGCTGCGCAGGCGAGGTAGCCGCCCGCCATGGATCAGCTGGTGGGTCTGGGCGAAGAACTCGATCTCGCGAATGCCGCCCCGCCCGCGCTTGAGGTCGAAGCCGGGGCCAAGCTTCGGCTCGCCACCATAGGCCTCGCGAATCCGCACACGCAGCTGGGCAATGTCGTCGATCGCGCCGAAATCCACGCTCCGTCGCCAGACGAAGGGCCGGATGCTGGCGAGAAACCGCTCGCCCCGCTCCACGTCCCCCGCCGCCGAGCGCGCGCGGATGAACGCGGCGCGCTCCCACGCCAGCGCCGCGCTTTCGTAATGCGAGGCGGCTGCGTTGATCGACACCGCCAGCGGGGTGACCTCCGCCGCCGGGCGCAGCCGCAGGTCGACCCGGAAGACGTACCCTTCATCGGTATGATCGGCGAGCAGGCGGACGATATCGCGAGCCATGCGCTGCGCCGTTTCGGCAGGTGAAGAGCGCTCGCCATGCGCCAGCACCGCGGGATCGAACAGCAGGATCGGGTCGATATCCGAACTGTAGTTGAGCTCGCCCGCACCATGCTTGCCCAGCGCGAGCGCGAAGAATCCATCGACACTGTCCATCGTCGTGCGCGCGCGCGCCGCCTCCGCGATCGCGCGGTCGAGCGAGCGATCGGCAAAGGCGGACAGGCGCGCCATCACCTCATCGAGCGACAGCACCCCGGCAAGGTCGCCGATCGCCAGCGTCAGCGCGAGGGCCAGCCGCTCTCTCCGCAGGGCAACGCCGATTTCCGCGCCG